>Ga0116227_10005884_pt1 | contig 25334 bp, 16 predicted proteins | sample S1TSphgellanicum_FD_89693 | JGI IMG/M metagenome (GOLD analysis project Ga0116227, IMG submission 89693) | Host-associated microbial communities from peat moss isolated from Minnesota, USA - S1T2_Fb - Sphagnum magellanicum MG | ecosystem: Host-associated > Plants > Peat moss > Unclassified... | reverse complement strand
TAGGAGGGGGGGGGGGAGAGGGGGGGGGAAAGGAAGGGGGGAGGAAAGAAAGGGGGGACAAAGGGAAGAGGGGGGGGGGGGGGGGGGGGGGGGGCAGACACAAAGACACAGACAGCCGGAGAGGGAAGGGAAGGGAAGGGAACTCTACCTGAGAAGAAGATTGCTCAGATCAACTGGAGGGCCATGATGTCCATTGCTAAGCTGCTGGGACATAATTGGCTTTGGAACATGGCTGCTCATCTTTGGCATGTGAAGGACATCATCGACATCTTCTGAGACTTCACTGCGAGAAACAGAATCCAGCTGCTTATAACGATCAATCATGCTCAGTCTAGGTGATGCTCCAGCACCGCCACCATGATCACCAGGGACATACACCTCTCCTGTCAAACCATTATTATATGCTGCAGCCGCAGTCCATGAACCATTATTGTTGTTTCCAGAATCAATGATTTGCATGGTCTCATCTTTGAGCCCCTGTTCTGGAACCTCAGCTGGCAATGGACCACTAAGAACATCCTCTAACCATCGCTCTACCTCTGGATCCTTCTCCGAGCTTCTGCTGTGATCAGAGTATGGAGTAGTAGGGGAGTCATGATCACCTATCAAGTCCCCAAGCTCTTTGGCCATCGCCTGGAAAGCGCTAGCCTGCACAAACATACACTTGTTCTCCTCTGGCTCGTCGTCCATCAAGTCGTTCAGGTAGGAGTAAAACGTATTGGGATCCGCGGGATCGACATCTGCCGCGAAGGAGTTGATCCCACTACTACTACTACTACTTCCTGACGTCTCTGCTTCGCTCGGCGACAACGTACTTGCCCTATATTGATCAGAAGAGTAGGCATCCGACAAAGAACTTGCTGCAGGAGTTGTGTAGAAACTCCTGTTGTTGTTGTTTCCAGCAGAAAAGCTCTGCGAGGTTCGAAGAAAAGCTGCTGATCCTGTCGCCGCTGCCAAATACTGCTCCAAGGAATTGGAACCGTGCAGAGCTCCCGGAACGCTGGCAGAGAACGATCGAGGATCAGGCTGAGAAACTGGCGTAGTAGTGTTTTCCTCATACTGCAGAAAAAGGGTTGCTGGACATGCACCGCTAAGGTCCTTACCGGTCGATGTCGGATCCGGGTATTCACCGTCTTCGAAGACGGAAGAGATCATGGGCTTCTTCTCTTGTTGAGTTAGCGCGGCAAGCTCCGGGAAGATGGAAGAGAGTGACTTCAAAGCAGACTGGGCCTGATCCGACGCGACGGAAGGAGAAGAAGAAGAGCTGCGAGGGCTATAGGACTCATGATGATGATGATCTGGAGTGCTTTTCGACTGCTGCTGTAGGCTGCTGGGCGCGGCAATCGAAGAGCGCTTCGCCGTCTTCGGCATCTGTGTGTGCATCCATGCCTGTTGCAGCTGTGCTGCAAGGGGAGATACCTCTCCTCCACTTGCTCCTGATCTATCATGCTTGCTTCCTGCCATACTGCTGGTCTTGTTCTCTCCTACTACTACTTGTTCTCTCCTTCTCACTGTATTTAGCGTTCTCGTCCAAGACAAGTCGTGCTTCTGCGGCCGCGCTCTTCTTCTTCGCGATTCATACTACCTACTTCAGGTCCCCTCTCGTTCATGATCTCTCTCTCTCTCTCTCTCTCTCTCTCTCTCTCTCTCTCGGGGTTTATAAGAAACCTCGAGAACCTGGCTTTCTCTGGTAGCTCACTCTCTCCAACACGGATTCCCTGGTTCGCAAACGGCCAGAAGTACCCCAGCAAACCCTCAGAATCCTCTTTCCCAGCTACCTCTCGCTCTTTCAACGCCTCAAAACAGTCCAAGACCACCCCCTTTTCAAATGCTTTCTTTCAAAACAGATCCAACAGCTTTACACCTGCACTCCCCCCATCATTCCTCGCTCCCTCCCTCCGCCTTCAAAAAAAAACCCCCATCAAGATATCCAAGAGCCGCCAAAACTGACAAAAAAACCCAAAGAAGAAAACCTTTGAACTCCGGCACTCCCACTTCCTTTTCTACACGACACAAGATTCAGGAATCATTCTTTCCAGAAAGTTCTCAGCGCCATCGTCCGCACAAAAGCCTCTTTTTATCCCCAACACATCACACGTTTGCTCGTAAACGACGGATCTGCAACAACGGCAAAGAGAGGAACGACGGATCCACAGCGACGGCAGCATACACAGAGGGAGAGAGACGGACGAGAGAGAGAGAGAGACACGGACGCTCGCGAGAGCAGCGAAGGAGATTAGGGGATGCAAAGCTCGTTTTGGGACCGCTGGAAAAATGCTTTAGCTACTGGATTCACTTGCTCCTGAGAAAACCAAGAGTCAAAAGGAATGCTCCCTCGATCCTTTACCGCGACTTCTGGATATTCCGGCCAATAGGGTGAGCGCACCGCACTTTAGTCACAAAAGATCTGAATTCAGTAATCATTACAACACACTTGAGTTTAGTAAGGGATATTTGTGACTAAATTCCCTGACAGTGTTACTAATCAGTCATGGGTTACCTGACTGGGTTACCTGATGGATGGTAAAGTGATCAGGGAACAGTTTTCTGTTGGCTTCCAGTTCACTAGCCAACCATGGTGGTGAGCTCAGATGCTTTTTTTCCCCTTTTTTTTACTACCTACCTGCTAACAACCCACAAGCAGGTTGTTAATAGGTAGGTAGTAAAAACAGCCCTTACCTATCGCTGTTTTTTTTTTGAGCGAAATTTCACTTTTTTTCGACCTGAATATTGGGCTGGTGAATCACAAAGGGTTTTTTAATTTGAAAAAATATAGAAACTTGCAAATATCTCAGTAAAAATGTTTTAATGTCACCACCATGTAAACAATAGACATTTTTGTTTCACCTCACCGCCACTACTTTAAAATGTCTATTCACATAATCCATTGTTTATTTTAGGGTATCAATAGATATTCACCTTGAGGATCATCAATATCAAAACCCTAACCCCTCCTTCAAACATGTTTTCACTAAACCTTCCCTCCTCCCAAAACTTGTTTCACTTGCCGTGTCAAATGGTGATTTTGTCCAAATTCCAAACTCCAATGTCAATGTGTAATGTGCATTCTAAAACACTATAGCTTGCAAGCTTCAAGCAACAACTAAGAAGAGTTTAGGTGATGGGAGTGACGAGTTTTGCAATAAATCTTTCAACATGGCGTTGAATGTAAATTTTTAATAAATGTAACATCATTGCAAGCTTGTATGAACCATTGAACATTGAGTGTTGTAACTTATAAAGCAAGGTGGCATCGTGGTGAAGCGTTAACTCAAGCTTCAACAACAACAAATCATGATCGCTGACCAATAAACTTGGACACTAAGTTAAGTCTGCTACTTTTTAAAAATGCAATTTTATTTTTTTAAGTTTGATATCAACAATTGATGTTCCCAAATTCCACTTGAGCATTTTGTATGTTTTTGAGTACATTGTGTAGTGATTAGTGAATCTTGAACGATATTCCCAAATTCCATTTGAGTGTTTGTTGTATGTTTTATTCGTAATGACTATTGAATTTTGAGTCTTGACTATGCAAGCTTCATTGTTGAAGCCTGCCTATGCATCAACTACCAACGTCGACTTGTGCATCTATTGTCAACATCAATTGCACATTGACTATTAACATTGATTTGTGCATCAACTACCAACATCGACCATTTGTGCACTCACATTCTGCAAGTCGCAATTTGTAGATGTGGTAGTGCTTATTTTAGCCCTTGAATTTTCACAATTTGTCATTGAAACAATCATAGCCCTTGGATTCCCAAAGTTTTACTATTTAGTGCACTCAAGTTGTTTGATGCTAGAAACCCAATACTTCTTGACAAGGATTGACAATATTTCTTTTGAATTCATTTTTGAATTATCATTATTTAGGATGCTTAAAACTTGAAAAGTTAAAATTCATTACTCAAATATCAAAACTCACAATGTTCAAAGGTTCACAAATTATGTGGTTTCTATGATGTGTAGTGCCATAGTTGAAATTCATTTCGCTAAAGTGCACCATTGAATCCTAACTCCAACAATAATGAGTTATTATTTGATTTTTAAACCTTTCTTCATTTACCAAAGTTGTGGGTGGTATTAAGCAATTCAGTTTGATTTATTATGTGAACATTTGAGCATTAGGGTTCCATGTATACAAAACAGTGGGCACATAGCATAACCATTTTTTTGTTTGAAATGTTACAAAATTATAAACTACAATGACCTACACTACCATGTGCATTTGAATTTTATGTTACAAACCTACTTGAAGTGAGCCTTTTCTAATAAAAAATTTAAGTTTTCATTTTTGGGTTCATTTAGTTGTTTGAAATTTGTTATTTTGTTTTAGGCTTCAACCATGCCTCCAAAATTACAAGTTCCAAATAATTTCAAATTTAAATATTTTTTTGGTGGTTGAGTTTGAGGAAAGCCTTGGCACCTAATGAGTTTTTTTTTTTTAATGTACCTAAATCCAATCACATAAGTGAACAAAAAAGCCAATTGCAAAACCTTGAATTAACAACCATTATGCCTTACAATTGCAACATAATTCTTGAAATGTTTGAACCTTTTGAAAATCCTAGCCCCATTGTTATTAAATATGTGCATGTTTTTAATCCTAAAAAACAAGAAATTAAAACAAAAAAAAATCGCAAGTTTTAAGATGCTTGGGCTTTGAAAATGCCATGGGTGGAACCCATTTTCAATGAAACTGGATTGGTTACTTCTATGAAATGTTGTATTTGTTATAAAATTGAAAAGAAGGACAAGGTTTTGGTGGCTAAGTGGGATTCCATTAATAAACATATAGGTAAAAGGAAAGCTTTTAATGGTAAGTGGTTTATGGATCCAAAATGTGGGCATGCAAAAGATGAAATTGCTTATGTTTAGCTATAAACAACTATTGTCCTCCAACAACTTGATCTTGGTTAGGTAATGGAAGATTATTATTTTTTTGTTTAGTTTGCTTCTATTTTCAATTTCTTGAATAAAGGTAAGCCAATGACAAATTATCAAATTTTTTAGCTCTTATTTGAATTCTCAAAATTTTGATCTATGCCAAAAAAACATTGAACTAATGGGGCTAACTGGGAAATGGTAGAACACATAGAGAATGAGGTGAAAAAGGTCATTAAAATTACTATCCAAAATGCCAAGTTTGTATCCCTAACATATGATGAAGTTACTTCTATGGATAACGCAAGATGGGCAAGTGTGCATGTTTATATTGTTTAAGATTATTGTCACATACCCTTGTTGTTGAATGTGAAACATGCACTTTTTGGATTTAGAGCTAATAGTTTAATTTTGTTCATCATGAACTATTTGATGACATAAGGGGGTTTACAAAAAAAAGACCTTACTTCAAGGGTGGTTTGTTTTGGTGATAATAGGGTTAGTTACTTCCAAAACTTCAAATTTGGAATTACAATTCAAATCCAACAGCAATATGTTCCATTTGTCACTAATGGACATTGTATAACTCATCGGACTAATTTGGCAGTATAAGCATTTTCACATTTACCTTTGGTATTTTGCATTGAAGCATTTTTGCAATGTTTGTATGTTTATTCAGCCATAGCCCCAAAAGACACTTGTAGTTTACCAAATTAGCAAAGATCATGGAAATTAAAGACAACAAAATATTATGAAACATCAAAACTAGGTGGATATCCATGATTACTCTTGTCAAGCATGTGTTGTTTGAATATCACGCCTTCTTCATGAAAATGGCATTAAATGCACCCACCATAGTCTTTACCAAGTTTAATTTGTGTTTACTGACTAATGTAAAAACATTGTTGGGGTTGAATGTCATTATGCCACTATTGGAGATAGTTCATTCATTGATCAAATTTTCCCAACTATGTGATGTGTTTGTGTGTGCTTTCATAGCAGTAATGAAAATTTGTGAAAGGGATGTATATCAAATGTACTATGACAACCAATATGATTTCCAAGGTGATGTGTTTAGAAATTTTCATGCCCTTATCAATTCTATTCACGAGAATATAAGTCTTTGATGGATCAAAGATCTAATTGCAAGAACGAATCATTTAACTTTAAAACTTGTTGGGCAACATGTTTAAACCACATATGTAGATTAGATTGAGGCATTTGGTTTTGTGATAAAACATGTGTATGAAAAGGTTGTGGCATATGTGAAATGACAGTGTATAAAACTTGCCAATCAACTTATTACAAAATTCCAATGTCAATTCCCAAACCAAGATTCAATGGATGCATTTGGGGTTGTGTACCTCCAATACTGGTTGCAACCAAAACCTAAAGCCAAGTTTACTACTCACTTAACAATCCTCAAGACTACCTTTTGCCATCTTAAGAAGGTCAAGCCTAGTGAGGTATGAATTATAGGATTGTTTTTAGCCATTATCTTTGATTTGCAAAGATTTTTGTTTATCTTTACGATGAAGAATAATGTCAAATTAGCAATGCAAAAACCATTTGATATCAACCTACTTACCAAGCTATGGAAAACCTTCTCTTCATCTCAAATTTTTGAACAAAAAATCCTTGAGTACATCAAGTTGGTTAAACTTGTTGTGGTGCAAATGATTGGTTCAGTAGAGGATGAATGGTGTTTTTCTACATTCACCTATATGAAAACTAAATTAAATCATTGATTGACAAAACATTTGGAGCTAGTCATTTGAATGATCAGTCAAAAAAGTTTCACCATGCAAAACTTCCCTTTTGGAGTAGTAATTCAGAATTGGAAGGAAAGTATAACTCGATATGGTGTTGAAGCTTGAATGTGAATGTGAATTCTACAATTGTCATTTGTTTCCATGAGCCATGTTATTTTGGATATGATGGTTTTTGAAGTTTCAATCAAGTTCCAGCCCTTTTGAGCCTTAAGGAAACATGAATTGACACTTTTTTTACATCAAAGATTTAGGGCCTCACATTATTTTTTTGGTGTAGGTTAAGATTTATCTTGCAATGGGTAAGGTCTCTATGGGTTAGGTTCAATTCCCCCATATAGCTTTGTTAAAAAAAATTGAAAATAAGAAAATAATTATTCGCAAATTTTTTGAAAATAATTGAAAGCTTGTAGTCCCAAAACTTACTTATAAAACTCTTTTATAGCAAATCATATCTGACCAGATTTTTCCTGTAATCACTGAAGACCTACATACCTCTTTACCATGTAGATGGGCAATTCTACACATAATATGCCCATGTGGCAATTACAGCTCAAAGAGGGGCTAACATGCAGCCAACTCAGCCAAATTTAAATAATGAAAAAAAAAACACTGTTACCTATGTATAAATTATAAACCATCTACTTACCTAGTAGTTACCTATTTTGTTACATGTTTTACCAATATATGAGACCTATTTCTGACAGAATTGGTTACTATGGTAAAACCAAATATTAACTCAGTTGAGATTCATCCACAACTGATGGATAATGGGCATCCAGTGGATGACGCTCTGGTGGGTGCTGGTTCACTGTGGCCTTCACTAATGACAAATGGTAAATCTGTAATGAATCTGGCCATCTCAGAAAAACCAAAAAAACTCTTTAACTGATGTCAGATACTTTTACCATACCTAAAACTGTAGTTAATCTGCAGGTTTCGTGTAGGGTAAGGCTCTAGGGGGGTGGGCTTTAGTGCAATAAGGGCCTGTGTGGGGTGGAACCAAGCCCAGGCCCAAACGTGGTAAAGCTTGCTTGCCAAGGACTTTCCCACGCATAAAGACCTGGCTACTCCAAAGAAAATTATGTTCAAAAAAACAAAACACCCACAGGAGGAGGCATAATGTTTGTCGGGGAGAGCCTTTATTTTTATTTATTTCCAGAAACTCGAAACTCTTAAAACAGTTTATGAATTTAAGAAACATGAAACTCTTAAACTCTTAAATTCATGAACTGTTTCATCAAGAGAAATACAGAGTTTAAGAGTTCATGAAAGGGTACATATGTAAGCACTAAGCATCCCGTATGGTTTTTAGTTAGCATGTGCACTACAAAAAAATGGAGTTTTGTCATGTTTGATTTCAAACAGTGTGAATTAGAAAAACATTAAACATCTTATAACTTATTAACAAGCTCTAAGGATGCAGTGTACCTAGACTTGACTGCGCCTAATCAAAATCAAACTGGATTTCTGCAGACATGATGGAGATATATATATATGTGCATGTGCGTGTATTTCTCTTGATGATGATGTGATCTCTTTTGTTCGTGATGGGTTCTTTAACAAAACCTTTGACTACAGTTTAAAGGGTTGTTTATGAGCCACAATGAGAAGTCATATTGGGGTGGCAGCTTGCCCGGCTATGGATTGTCAACTGGGTTTTTTAATCACATATGCAAGTCAATCAATGTTTAACTTATGTGAGCAAAAGACAGCTAAACCATGCATGTTTAGCAATTGTGTTACTTCTTGTTGAAAACTTAAATTATGGACTACACGATCAGCAAGAGTGTACTGGTAACTCTAAGAAGTCAAAGCATGATTATTCAATGTAAACAGCGGCCTCTCACCGCTTATTGAATATAGATGAGTGTCTGGAAGCATTAAGAGTTTTGGGTATGGGACACAGGAGAGGGTGAGTTGAGATGTTCAGTCAACCAGCCACAAGGAATACACATACAGTTGTTCAGGAGATATGAAATTGTTGGAAGATAGCAGCATATGTTGTAATTTGAGTTGACATCCAATAGCATGCTGAGATGCTCCTTACAATTGACTATGTTTAAATCTCTGTGTCAAAAGACCCAAACACAATGAGGAATACATGACCCAATAGATACTGGAGATCAACAAAATGTGGTAGTTTGAGTCTTTACATTACTAGATTTGGTTGTCATTTCAATTCAGGCAATTATTTAGTTTCTTGGGTATTAATAGATTGTGTCTTAAACATTGAGTTTTTTGCAAGGAGTACTCCACAGTATAAGATACATGCAATTACAATTACATAACTCAGAGTTTTGGATCGAACTGATTAATTTTAGTTACCATTGCAAAGTGATGTTCCCTTCGAAATCCAATTTGACGTCTCATTTTCAATCTGATCCTTAATGTGAAGTTATTCTTTAAGTGAGGCAAATGTGGGACAAACTCATAAAATTGAGGTTATCAGGGCAAATAATTTAATCTGACTTATAAGTTGTAGTGGGTTGTGCTGATAAGTGGAGGAAAGCTATTTTCCTTACTTCCACAAGTGTTCAAACTAGTTTGGTCTTCAGCACAACACCCAAAGCAAATTAATAATTAATATGGAAATTATTTTCTAATTTTTTTTCACCTCAATTGAACCCCTTATGAATAGTTTCATCCCTTGGCCATTGGCACTTTATCAAGAACTCTAACGGTTTGTAATTTTTAAAAATTGACCACTTTTTGTGTGTGGTTATTCAATTACAAGGTGCCAAATGTACAAGTGCACTCTTTGCATTTTCTCACAAGACTGTTGGAACACCTTTTTAGGTTTGGCAATAATTTAATTATTTTGAAAATGTGAAATTTTTTTAAAAAAATTTGTTTGAAATGCCAGAATTTAATGAAATTATTATTCTTAATGTCAAAATTTGAGAACTCGATCAGTTTTATGTGGTGCCTAAATTTTTTTATCACACTACCCAACTTTCTTCTCCTTCACAATAATTGGTTTTTGGGGTTGTAAATGTAATGTTTTGCATGAAGTAAATGTGAACAAAGTTTTAAAAGAGGGTCAAATTTAAGGGGAAGTCTAAAAAGAAGGCTATAGAACCATAAATTATAATTTTAATGGTGCATAAGAAATTTTTAAATAAACTTCAGAAATTACTATTTTATTGCCAAAGTGAAATTTGAGAAATAAAATAATTATTCAACACCCCAGTGCTAAACATGAAAAGGCATATCATACCTATTACTCACGTTTAATATTAATTAGTTTTTACAAAGACCAATCAAAAAGGAGGGGAAAAAAAAACTAAGAACAATTTGTCAAATTCTAAACACCCAATTTCAAAAAGGTCAAAAACCCAGTTCAAAACACAAGATGACTTTGAAACTTACTAGGGGCACTTAGCATACTTAGGCCCACTTTACACTAGGAGTCAGGGGTGAAAAAACTTGGGGCCAACTTTGAGCATTTTTGGCTTGTTGTTTGACCCCAAATTACTAATAAATGCTATAACATTGAGGTCAAATATTAATAAATGCTGCAACATTGGATCCAAGGGTTGCAAATTGGCCAAAAAACCCAAATTTACCAATCTTGGTGCATAGTCATAGGCTTTATTAAACATTATAAAAAATGTTCACATGGTGTAATTGTGCTCCTTGGAAATGAACAATTGGTATTCCACATTTCCATGTAGTGAATTGTTTCATCATAAAACAATCCTATAAATTTGTTAGGGCATTTGCAAGGTGCCTTCTATCCATGAATATCCCTCCTTGAAAAAAGGAGGGATATTATGCTGACTTCAAGGTGTAAGATCTCTTTAAGGAGTAGATGTAAGAACCCTCCCCTCCTCTTCTTGTAACATAGGTCTATTTCTGTTCATGATAATTTTTGCCTTGTGCTTTATAAGTTCATGGGTCTAAGTTATTCTCAAATGTGGGGCTAGATTTACCTATCACCTTGTCCTAGACTCCTCATTTGGAGATTGACCCATTGTGGCCTTTACCTTACATAAAACTACCCAAAAATATGTTGAGAAGATCAATTGTGGGTTTTTTCACTTTCATTGCACTCTTCAAAACTAGAAAGAAATTGTACATTTCTATTGTGCATTCTTAAACCCTTTCCTAACATTTTTAGATATGGACATATGAACAAAGTAGAAGAAAAAATTAATTGAAGCAATTTGTCCAATAGTCATATGGTCCCTCCATAGGTTGTAATATCCAATTTTGCTAGAAATAAGTAATTTGTCAAAAGCAACCAAAACAATTATGGTGAATTGGTCAAAAGTTTGAATACTTACATATGATGTGTTAATTAGTGGTAAAACAAATAATGACACAAAAATTACTCCTATGGCAGCTACATATCTTGTTTTATTATATATATTTTGAAGAATTACACAAATTGATAAAAAAAAATGCCATTTTAGCATTATATGAGTTGAAGTTGACACGCGATTTGTTGATGTCTAGTTTTTGTTTTACCTTCTTTGGGGCAATGCTTTTACAAAATATCTAGGTTGATTTTTTAAAGTTGATAAAACATATCACAAATCACTTTTTGAGTTGGAATGGGATTGCAAGAAAAAACAATAGCAATATTATTTTATGTGTAATCAGATTTTTTTCTTTTTTGGGGTGAGTTACATGAATTGGCATTATATTTGTTAATATCAAGGAGACTAGAATTGATGCATTCCCAAGCTCTTTCATAGACTCAAATGTAAGTTTAAAATGAAAACAACGAAAGAGTAAGGAATCAGGGCACGCTCTTTAACTTGCAGCATTTTGGGGGTAGAGGGGTGTGCTAAAGCTCTGAAATGGGGACTAGGAAGAGTGACAAGCATCAATTACTCACACGAACCTGCACAAACCAAACAACAAGTTGATTTATGCGTATTTTGAGCATTTTTGGTGCACGGACAAACCATGGGTAAACACGGATTCACAAGACTCACCACGGCCCGAACTTGGGGGGAAACCACCACCTTCCCCTTACAATATATTCTGCGCCTGGCCACATGGCCAACACCCAAATGGCGTTTTGTCCCAAGACTTCTCAAAATTAAGACTCTTACAACTTTGGAGGCCCATAACTTTGTGTGCAGACTTTCGATTGAAATGAAGTCTAAAACAAAGTTGTAGCCCTCGTCGAAAGCTTTCCAACAATATGTGGCACACCACCTGAACAAAAGGAAATCGGGGAGATTCCCAACTTTTTGTGGTTGGGAGTTGAATTGTCAATTTGACTTCCGGCCCTTCTTTTGGCCATAACTTGGGTTTTAAATACTCAAATGGGTCATGCAAGCCCATTTTAGGCATCTACATTCCAAGAGATTTCCAATGGTATAAGTAACTTTTCAATCCAATGACTTTTGACCTTTGCAATCATCCTTTGAAGATTCAAAAGTCCATTGAGTCTCCAATTCTTAAAGTGGGAATTCATTTGGGAATGTGGGGGTTCATTCCCTCACATTCTCTTACACTCCCAAGAACATGAAATGTGACTCCCGAACTCACTCTTGGCCCGCACCTTTGCAAGCTCTTGCGTTGGTCACAAGCCCAAGGCTAGGGTTGCAACAAGAATGCAAGCCAATGGCCAAAAGTTATAACAAAATTTGAAATTGAAACAATAATCATGTTTTAAAAGCCAAGGGTGCATACTCAAAGTTTTAAAAAATCATGCAAGAAAATTAAGGTAGATGTCATAAATGGACAATTTACATAGTTATTTCCAAAAAAATCACAAAGTTAAATATGAGGAAAATTTTCAACAATTAACAAATGGATGAAGAGACAAAGGTAATGGGAATCAATTTTTTTATGAAACATGAATTACTTAAATCACACCATCATAGATACTAAAATTGCCATGTAGAAGGGGCTAAGTTTACAGATTTGGTAGGGCTATGCATATCATGTTTTATATTGAATACAAAGTATGCAAGTCAAGAAAAAAGATTGTTTATGCATGTCAAGGTGCACACTTCATAAATTGTGTTTGTGACCAATACATGGCAAAAGAATGACATTTGGTGAATTAAAAATGGATTTAATTAACCTTTTAATCAACCAAAAACTAATAAAACAAACAACCAATATTAATTTTGAATGGATACACAAATAATCCAAACTATGAAGACCTCCCATTAATTCAATTATAAATGTAACTTTATATTGAGCATGCCTTATAATTACAATGTGTAAAAAAAAGTCATTTTAGGCATGAACAACTACCTAGTTCTTCTAGGTTTTTCCTTTTTCCCATGAAAATCTCTTTAGGTAATGACAATGATCATTCTAACTATTTTACTCATTTTGACCATTTTTCACTTTGATTATGATGATCATTTTAATGAAAAAAATGATGGTCATTTTAATCATTTTTATCTCATTTTTCTTTTGTGCTAAGGTATGATAATAAAGTTTTAGTTTTTTTAAACTCACAAAATTAGCATGAAATATGGCATGGATATCCACACCCAAGGAGGTTCTACTAAGTGCAAATCGTTATTAACTAATCCTACTTTTTTTGGCTTTTCCTTTTTCCCATGGTTACTTTCATGTTGTTGATACCTTCATCAATTGTAATTCCACAAAAAAAGCCTTGTAAAATATGATAAAGAAACAATATCAAATTGCCACATGGAGTGTGCCATCTTGTTCAAAAATGCGTTTCATTAACCTTTTCTTTACCTCTTTATCCAAGAATTGTTGTTTTGTTATTTCTTTGTCTATTTTGTCAAGCACCTTTTTTTCCTTATTAACAAGTTTTTATCTTTTGCATTTTTAATCTTTGGTAGTCACTTCCTTCTTGGTGGCCTTTTGTTATAAAGCTACTAAGTAATGTTCTAAAAGTCATCATGATCGACTTCGTGTAATCAATTATGGTTCTTCATACAACTACTTCTATAGTTGAATAACCTCTACCTTGGGAAAAACAAAAAATTGGGTGATCAATGGTGGTGGGGCAACCTACCATGCTTGGTAGTCTTGAATTGAGTTTGTGAAAGCTCTTAATGAACATTGATCATGGCTACCTCTAAAACCATCATCCTCAAAAAAATTAGACCCACCTATGCCACTACTTTTTACATCAATGAAATAATAACAAGTTTTTTCCTACATATTTGATATAAACTCTCTTAAAATCCCTTGTATTTATAAGTCTTTTTCAACAAACTTTACATTGGCCAATTATTGTGTTTTTCTTAAACATTCTAAAAGGTGCATTTTACTTGTCATTGCATTGGGATTGAATGGCCATACATCATAAACTTACCAAACTTCATAAGTTCATACAAAAATTGCACAAATTTCATGTTATGGTTAATATGGATGATATTTGTACATATTCAACATCTTAAATATTCAAACATATGAAACTTTTTTTTTTAATGACATACATGAACGTTCTTGTTTAATACACAAAAATCGCATAATTTTATTCAAAATTACAGTACAATAATTACACAAATTTAGTTAAAATGTAAATCATACGTATTTCACATCAAGATATCATAAGTAAAAAAGGCATATCATTTATATAGAAATAATATGTATATTTTTCATGCCATTTTTACACTTTGAAGCCCACAAATTTTGTATAGAAATATTGTTTTATGATTTTCGCACGAAATGTATTGAAATTTCATGATATTGCAAATTTGTGATGTACACGTAAATTGCTTCAAACCCTTTTTGAATATTGTGGGACATGAATTGTTTTTTGAAAATTAGTGATACCCATTGTGCCAATTTTTTCTTCTTCACACCCTTCCTTTTGTTTGCTAATGTTTGAACATCTTTATATACCCAAAACATTTAACAAGCATTGTGCAGGGGATGTATTTGATACTAAAATAATCAAAACTATCCATAATTATCTTGGTGTTTAAACTACATCCACCATGATGTGGGAATTGTGATTATCAAATCATCACAAAGTTATAAGCTTCATGGATTTGTTTCAAATCCATGCAAAATATGTTATTTCATAAGTTTGTATTATTTAAACATGAATGTCATGCATTATTTAAATGTGAAAGTTGTGTGCACGACTTTCATGTGTAAATAACACAAATAGACATACAATATTTATGTTTAAACAATACAAATATGCATATGACATTTGTGTTTAAATGATGTGCGCATAACATCGATGTTCAAACAATACAAATAGATGAATGACATTTATGTTTATTCCATACAAACCTATGAAAAATAGATTTCTCATGACTATTATTGCCCAATTGTCGCCCATGAAGTTTGTGATTTGAAATTGTTTATTGTTTATTGACATGTTCCATCATTGTGCTTGCATTACTACATGAAGTGATAAATCCATGTGAAAAACAACATGCAATTATCCATGCTTTGGGTTGCATTATTATTGTAAATCCACTTTCACAATGTTCAATGTAATTGTGTTCGAATTGTTAACCTTTGAAAATGTAAAAGTTAATAATCAAATCATAACATGTGTTCATGATGCAAAATAGTACAAAAAACCCACTTTTTAATCTAAAATAATGGTGTGCATCTTTTTCAATCTAGTTTTAGTGAGCACAAAGACGTCATCGTTATGACCAACTTGTGCGCCAAATTTGTTAGAGTTCCAAATTTGGTGGACATTGTTGTTCTGTAGATTAGAAACATGTTGTAGATTCTCATAAAAAATTACAATGTTGTTGGGGCATAATCTTTTTTCGTGGTTTACATCAAGTCCTTGAACTCTACATAGTGATAAATCTAAGTTGTGTTTTTGATCCACCATAACTAGCCCCAACCCAAAATTAAATTCTTGAATGGAATTGTCCTCTTTATGTGATTTTTATTACCTTTGAAATCACAACTATTTAAATGTGATTTGATGCCCTATCATCCACATCTTTTTTATATAATCTACAAATGTTATTTCATCAACTTTCTTAAGCACACTAGCCTCTACATTTACTTGGTGTCACCCCACATAAATGGTTCCTCAAGAAGGTGACTCAAATTGCCTATAAGTGTAATGTAAATGCAATTTTTGATCCACCTTCAACCACTACCATGTCATGCTACATATCAACATAATTATAGTTGTCATTTTTTTCAATAATTCTTCCCCATGTGTAATGTGTTGTCTCGTCAAATTTCATTACATAGTAATGTTGGGTCCTTGCAAATTATGACATGGTTATTGGTTGTCAAAATGTGTAAAAAAATTGTTGTGTATGTTAACCTCATGAAATGTGATGTGAATATAGTCTGTTGAATCCAAGAAAAGTCATCGCACCATGTTGGAAGAACATAAAAGGGTCGAACATTTGAAGACAACTCTCTTCACCTAGGCCCATTATTCATTTTCACAAGTTGCATTTGGACTTTCATTAGTTTTATATGAATTTTGATCACTAGCATGATCTTCTTGAATTAACTAATCTTTAATATTTGGAAGCAAATCAAAATTTGGCATAAAATCCATCTCTTAAATTGACTATGTGCAACTTAGATTTTTGATCAATATTTGTGTGGCTTGCTAGTGACACTGAAAGGGTAGGCTTATATTGTTTTCATATTTCGATGTGTATCTTGATTCCATTAATTGTGTGGTGAAATGCATTGATCATTTTAGTCAAACCAAATATCATTATTTTGAAATAAAAGAAGGTTTATTGTTTTGGCACAAACACATAGCCACCTTTTAGTAATGATTAAATGAGCTTGAAATGACAAAACACTCTCTCATGAAATGTTTGAATATTTATTTTGATTGATTTACGTATGTCTCAAAAGTGCACTAATCACTTCACTCAAACTAGACAATGAGTATATATATAATAGGATTAAATGAACAAAGTAGTTAAAATCACAATATGAAACCTTGATAGCTATGTAAAACAATTGCAACTTTTGGAACAAAAAGTTTTCTTCAATTTATTATTTGGGCCCACCCTCCCAACCTTAATATGCCATTAGCATGGCTAATTATGGCTAGTATGATTAACATATTGTTCTATACCTGTTCACTCAAGGAAGTTGCTAAGAACACTCTAATCTCGAACACTATTGAAAATTGGAAAGTTCCTTTACCCTCTTGATTGGAAATCAAGGTTGAACTCCAATTTTCACCTAAGATTTTTTTATTCACCCAAGGTTTTTCACCCAAGGGGCGGGACCGGGTGAGGGAGGGGGGAGACGGGTGGGTGTGAGGATGGAAGAGCCAGGAATTCTTTCATCTTGGTCTGGTATTGACTTTTGAACATACCAGCTGGTCTTGATATTGGGTACTTCAATTAAATTTTCATACCCGTTGGGTCTTGGTATTGGGTACTTATAAAAACTTTTCATACTGATCTGGTCCTGGTATTGGGTTCAAGATTGTTATTTGGCTGGTATGATGCAGGTATATATCCTTAGTATTGAAACTGATACATGACGGATCTTACCTCAAGTCCTTGGTCGTGACAAGGTTTGGTAACAAAGTTGGTATTGTTATCAAGCTCTATTGCCTCAGGTCATACTAGCCTCGTAGGGTCATTGCTTCCATAGAATCCATAGAAGAAAGACAGGTCAAGGGAGATGGCAGAAGAATATCAAGTGTTGGTTTGGTATACACTTGATTCTTCTGCCATCTCCCTTGACCTGTTTTTCTTCTATGGAAAGAAAGAAACAATTTATTATTTCACCTTCTTAAAGCCACTATTTGATTGGTGTGTTTCCTACAATCCGGAAGTGTCCTCCTCACGCCAACCCAATTCCCACTGCTCCTTCTCCTTCTCCTTCTGGGAGCTTGCGGCCCCATATCTTTGGGCATTTAAGTTCTTCGAAGTTCCACACCCCCATCCCAAAAAAACTTTTGGCCTAAGTGACCAGAAGCTCATCATCTACATGTCAATGTGTTTGCCCAGAGTTAAACAATCCTAGTCATGACCCATGGGAGACTCAACACGTGGTGGCTCATGGGGACACTAACTAAATACGCCCTTTCCCTGTCCCCAACAAGCTTTGTCTTGCACATTTTCGGGCTTGTCTTCTCCTTGTGTCTTTTTGCATTCTACATAGTTCTGTGCAAAAAGAGTTGTCAAATTTTTTTTGATTGTGTTGTCTCACACCAATTCCAAACTTAACATTTCTAAGGAGATTGAGAACACCTATCATTAGCATAGTTTTGGTGATTGAATAATAACAACATTGTTTTTTATTTAAGCTAAAAATTAAGGTCAAACCAATTAAATCACGTGTTTGAACCACACAGCTTTATGCCATGTTGAGCAATGTTGACTAAGAAATAATGCATTGGATATTAGAGCTAGTTGAGGGGTGTTTAATGTCTTTCATAGCTCATTGTGTGATGGCTCTGCTTCTTGAACCAAGTTCAAATGTTCCATCAAGTTCTAAAAAGATGAACTTAGAGTTCACAATACTACAAGTATCCATAAAGTCATCCTATAGTTAGGACCTGATTTCCGACCCTGTAATCCCTTTTTCATCCCCAATTTGAGATGTAATTTGTATTGCTTCATGAAACTGGGTCTCAATTCGAAGGATTTGCAGGATCATAATGACATTCTCAGAGATTTCCCAATGTATTTGGACGGAGCCTAAAGTCCATAGTATTGAGTCCTAACACAAGAGGTCTTGAGGGTGGGCTCTTTCAGGTTTGTAAGGGCTTGACATTTTGGTCTTTCCACAATTAAGCATGGGTGGAGTTGCTCTAAGTCTTGAGCAACATATCATATCATATCAGTGGATTTTTCTTTTGGGTTTTGGGTCTTTTCACAAATTGTAAGTGTATCTGTTTATTTGTTCCAAGGTGTAAAGTATTCCTCACTTTTCAGCATGCTTACTTTATATCCGACATCTCCCTCAGAACGAAAGTAGCCCAAAAAAAGTAATACAACAGACCACTACTACTGTCGGATTTGTTCAAATCCATTTGTTCTACAACCTCCACAGAACTTAAAGTTTGTTCGTTGGTTGGTTTTTGGTTCATTCCAGTGCTGTCTTAACTGCTGCACCTGTGGCACTTGGTCTAATAAAGGCCACAACTTTTTGCACCTCTTAGCCTATTTTAAGATTATCCTCTGAAATTGTGATGAAATTCTCAAAAGGATGTGGACCAAATTTGGCTACCATTCATAAAATATGTCACATATACATAATATATGGCATATATTATGTATATAAGTGCAAAATATATATATTTTTATGTACATACACATACAATACATGTGTTATACATCAATGCATACATATGTTGGTGTATGGTTGAGGTTGGTGTAAAACTGATACTAGGGTTGTATTACCTGGATTACTACTAAGCTGGTACTGATATAATGCTGGTTTTGCCTCATGAACTCATATCAAACTGGTAGGGTGCTTGCTATGTGTGTTGATACCAGAGCACAAGCCTATATACCAGACCAACACTTGTCATTTCCCTCACTTTTCAAAGTGTTTGCCTGAGGGATAGAACCATTCTTGGATTCAATGTCATAGAGCAATATGGTTGTATACCTTAGCACCTTGGCCAATACGACACTAATTATATTATTCTCATAAATGTTGAAATTTTCAATTTTATTTCTTACAAATCATAAAATGTTGTGAAGGAAAATAATGAATATTTAGGAAGATTCCATTGTTGAAATGAATTTTTAAAAATTAATTAGTCATTCGACAAACATTTGTTGAAATGGCCAAGGTACTATGGTATTGTTCTCCCAAACCTTCAAAGTCCCTCCTTAGAGGAGACTCAAAGAGTTCATTTTTCTTTAAACAGGTAATGTGAATTTCATTGTATTAAGGTCTTATGAGTAGAACATGAGTTCCTATGTTTCATCCAACTTAAAATTGCAATGCTAAAACGTTTGAGTATGGTACATGCTATGGTGATATAGTATATTTCTACTAATTAGTTGTGGGTTCATTCAAGGTGTGAAGTTTCTATTCTTGTGATGGGCCTCCTTGATTGACCCACACATCACAAAATATTTCTGCACTTTGGACACTCTCAACATAAAGACTTTTTTGTTGTGCATACAAAACTTCAAAAAAATATAACTTTCTTTTTTGTGATATTGTTGCCTAAGGTTTTGATAAGGTTGCCTAAGGCAATAACGTCTAGTGAAACCTTAGGCAACCATATGGAAAAGAATGATCAAACATTCATTGTCTCACTATTTTCACAATGGCTTGGTTCAATCTTGGCAGCCTTTTTTCTTTCAGTAGTGAAATTTTACCAAAAAGAGAAATTGAAAAATTGAAAATTGAAAATGAAGTGATTTATTAGGGTTTGAATCTCAGTAAATTGGAGAATTGAATAGTAAAATTTACCACATTTCTATGTTTGGCTCCAATAAATAGCCAAAAATATGAAAGGATGATTAAAATTTTGTACTTTCATATCCAGTTTATAGCCCACATTTTGCTAAACTTTCCTATGGACGATCACCACTTTCACTACACTTCCAATGCATGATCACCACTTGGCTCCATACGAAAATTCACTAAAATAAACTGAATATTGCGGTAATTTTAGCATGGTATCCATTCACAAAATTCAAGAAAAAAACACTGAAACTTGGGGGTTTTTTTTTTAGTTATGGTAGTAACTCACAAAATGCAATGATGGAGTTGATTAAAAGTACCAAAATGAGGCCCCATAGTTCACCCACATGGTCTCTTCAGTAAAAACATTGACTTGTATTGCATTGGGTCTCTCCAAAAAAGGATTCATCAGGTGTTATTTGATTGCATGCACTAACCTTATAGGTAAATTCCCTTTTTCATTTTTTTACCTTGCATGATGTTAGATTGTACAATTGCACATCATTCTTAGTTGTTGTGTATAGGCTTCACGACATGTTTTTTTTGTTTTAAAGTTATGGTTTGTTCATCAACACCTATCAATGACATGTTAGACATACATTGTAAGTAACTTAGGTGTTGGATTTAGGTGTTGAAAATTGAATCATTCAATGGCATTGTGTAAGTGTATAAATATGCCTTTAGACACAAAAATTGTTCTTGAATCATATGAAGTTGCATATACACAAACCTTTTCAATTGGTGAAACTTTGCACTAAAGGATTCTTTGAGATTGTTTTCATGGATGAGAAAGGAACAAATTAAGGAAGTTCGAAAGACCATTGCTATGGAATGGAATAGTATGCCATTCAATTTCTCGAAATACAAATCTCATCTTTATTCATTTGTTAAAAAGGCAGGGCTGCAACTAATGCACAAGGTAAAAGTTCAATTCTCAATTCTTAATGAAATTTTTTATAATGCAAAAAACATTCACCCACATGGCGAGCAAAATAGGGGAAATGTTGGATTCATACATAAAACACCTTGTAGGTCCAATAAACATGGTGGAAGTCCTTAGCTTAAAGAAGTTAGTTTGGAGTATAAGAATTATTTTTTTCTAAAAACATGTTGAATTTAGAGCTATGGTGTCTCAAAAGATAGTGTACTCAAACCTTCCAAACCAATGTAGACATGGTAGGAAATTTGGGCACTTTCCTAATGTTTGCATGACACACAAGGTTCCGGTCTAGGATGGATTCAACTCTACAAGTGTAGAACAAGCTAAACCAACCACTTGGATGAATCAAGTAGCAAATGGGCAAGATGCAAACAAAGCTCCAACAAAAGGAGTGAACAAGGCATGGTTACCTAAACATGAGGCACAAGTGAAGGATGCAAGAAGAATCCCAAAGAGGCAATAAGCAATACATTACCGCAAAAATCCAAGGAAACCCCCTAATCTCAACCCAAAAGCTGCCAAAACCATAGGGAAGGGGAAAGAGATTAAGGACTAAATAATGGTAGACCAAGAAAACAAACCCCCATATAGACAAAGGGTTTCACTACTTGCCAATGTTGGCCCAAGTAGAACCCTACTAGTGCTTGGGAATGGGTAGTCAAAAGTTTTCACTCAAAAAAACCCATGCCAATTACTCAATAACACTTGGGACATGGCTCAAACAAAAGGGAGGATTGAACTTGGGGAATCAAGGACAAATAACGAGACCAGAACATTGATGGTTGCCCAAGAAGTGGTTGGAAGGGATGTTAAAAGGAACATATCAAATAAGGCAAAGTTGAATGAATTTAGCAACAATTTTAGAATCAAAAAACTTCTCTTGGGCTTTCACCAAACAAAAAAGGCAAGCTACAAGGAAATTGGATTGATGAAAATCTGTTCACAAAACTCCAAGCAAAATATGAGGAACAAAGTAATGAAGAGGAGGCATATCTAGACCCAAATTTCTAAGAATGGAAGGTGTTGACCGGGAGAAAAAAAGACCAAAAAAGGAAGGAGAAACTAGTCCAACCAATTATCCATAAAGGAAAGTAAACCCAATGTTTATAATTATTACAAATAAGTACACACAAGATTGGCAACCACCCAAAGCACCCTCCACAAAAATAGGTTAAAAAACATGGACTCTTCCACACCTAAGTCTTTTTTCTTCAAAGCATTGCACATCAACCCCATACCCAAATATGTTGAGCTAAGACCCTAAATGTGGTCAGTGTTCACAATAATATCCAAAGACAAATTAGAGGTTTTGTTTTGTAACAAATATGTAGACCTACTTAAGCTTCCTTTAGGAATGAGAATAGTCAATAGTAATGAGGATTGCTAGAGTAAAACCTTAACTAAAGCTAAATTACCAAATTATACCTCCATGGGTTTAATAAAAATGCATTTTGAAGCATCAACTAAACTTGCACTTTAACAAAGAAATGCAAATTGAATGGTGGTGGTGCTCAAATGTAGGGGGGGGTGGAAGATTGAGTGCACAATAATGGTACACATACCAATAGACAATTCTCCCATAGGTATTAAAAAAAAGAAATAAATAAAATGGAAGGATATGGAAAGCTTGGAAGAATTAAAAGAGTTGAACAGCTTTTTTTAATTGAAAGACCAACTCACATCTCGTTAACAAAGAAGGGATCCATGGAAGAGGGTAACCAACATTTCAAAATTTGATCTTCAGGCACATACATTTACACCCAAACAAATAGGTAGAGGCACATCACAAGGGTGGTTGAGGCCTTTTCAAAGGATACATAGGCTAGTCTACAAGCGAAAACCAACAAGCATCCTCAATTGGTCAAGGTGACATTTATGGACACAAAGGTGGGAGATGGAGAAAACACTAAAACAATGCAAGGATCAATCAATCTTGACGACCTTTTTAAGCCATGTTAATGTGTAACATGCCCATCCATCCAACATCCTTCGATGTGAGGGGTTTAGATTTTGGAAAAAGTAAAAGGAAGCCAATAAAAGTTGAGAATTTGGATACCAACTCTTCCATCTCCTCTCCATGTTATAATTAACTTCACTTGTATAAAACCTAATTTTGGTTTTTTCTTTGTTAAATTTAGCCAAGTTTTCAATCATAATGAACAATGAACAATTTTGCTTATAATAAAAACGGACCAATCATTTATGCCATAAACTGGATTAAGTTCAAATGACTAAAATGTTCCTCATTTAACTCAACTAAAAAATCTAGTTGACTTAACATCCTACATGGCCAAATAAATAAATAAATAAAACATAAATACCTATATTTTTGAAGAATTATTACAATTATGTTTTGTTGGATTGCCACAAGTCCTCCATTCAATTTTATTTTTTCAAATCATCATATAATAGGCCATGTGTGAACTTTTAAACATATGAAAAAAAAAGATAATCAAACCTTTCAACTTTTTTATATACACCAAGGCCTTAACCATTGAACCACAACATCACACAATGAGAAATATTGACATCCAACTATATATAAACATTAAATTAATTTTAAATATGTATTTCAAGGACTCAAATGTAATTTTTGAAAAAATATTCAAGCTATAAATTCAAATATATTGTCTTTAACGTGATCATCATTATTATTCTATACTTAGGCTTTTAAAAGAATCATTATTCAAGGATCTTTTTATTCAAAACTCAATATCTCATACACCTTAGGTTTAAAAATTACAAAACCATTTGCATTAAATCCTACTTATTGAAATAATTCTACTAACACCAAGAGTTTACCCCAACTTTTAAACTTAAGTCTAAAATTCAGCTTTCATTCTCAGTAAAAATTGAGATTTCATTTGTTAATAAATTTCTAGTGACAAACATAATTGATTCAAAATTCAATATCAAGCTTTCATCTTAGGTCTAAACAATACAAAATCACTTCCATTAAATCCTATTCATTGAAATATTTCCAAAAGCGCTAAGAACTTACCCCAAATTCTTTAATTGAAGCATGAAATTATGATTTCATTTTCATTAAAAAATCATTTCATTTGTTACTAAATTTTCACATACAGAAATGACTCAAAATCCAATATCTTTTACACCTTAGGCTTAAAAATAATGAAACCACCACCATTTGATTCTAGTCACCGAGGGCTCTATAATACCAAAAGTACATTCAAACATCTTCAACTTAAGTCTGATTTCTAATTCATTTGTATTAAAAAAATGAATTTTCCATTTGCTACTGAATTTCCAAAGACAAAAATTATTCAAGATCTAGTTTATCCTATTAATCATTGAGGGATTTCCAACAATATCAAGAACATGACCCAATTGCCTCACACTTTTGGTTTTGATTTCATTGAATTTTCAATAATAAAATTAATATTCAATAACTTTTGCACCATGGGTCCAAAAACTTAGTACACCCCTATTCATTGAGAATCCAATGGTACCAAAAATGGAATAGAAGGTGTATTGGTTTGGGAGATTTTGAAGTGACAATTTAAACTTAAAAACCACTTTATTTAATAGTAGGATTATTATAAAAAACAATTAAAAGCATGAAAATTATATTATATTTCAATTTTAATTGACTAACATTTAAGAATTCAAAATTTTATTTTTTTCAATTTTAATGTTACCACATCATCAAAAGTAGCACTATAATCACAAGGTGTCATATTTGGATGACATATTTAAGTCACATTAATCCTAGTAGTCAAATTAAACAACTTCATGTTAGTGTCCTATATGTCATGTGCATAGTATGATATTTGATTTGACTATCAAAAGGTTATTTCAAAAAACTCACATCTTTTATGGGTGTATAGGATTTTAAATATTAGGCCTAACTTCATTATTTTTCTACATTTAAAAAAAATTAATTTTGGCAAACTCACTTAGAACAACCAACACAATGTCCAACTTGCAAAACAAGGGATGAGGATCACAATGCACATCCAAATATGGAGCCCTTCTCAAGGTTGATAGGGCCAATTCCTCTCTCCCTCCCAAAGCCCTCATATGGTTGTTTGATGCAAGTTCAATGGTCCATTTCCCTTGGGACCCAAAGGAGTTGAATTGGAAAGGGATGCCCCTCATTGGTGATGCCCATTTCTTTGCATACATAGCCAAGAGAGGCTACATTACTAATGTTAGTACAAAACCATCCTCCTTTTTCCTTATGACCTTTTTCCAATAGTTCAATCTCCTTTCCACCACCCCTTAATATATCATCTATAAATTGTGGCACAACTCCAAACCTCAAACCATTTTAGTTTGGTTGATCCTTAACCACAATCCCCTTGTGGGATATTGGTTGGCCTACATGGGATTACTTTCAAGTTACAAAGTTTGTGATAATGACACCATTGAAATGCCACAACATTACACATTGGATTGTCCCAAAGCTA
>Ga0116227_10005883_pt1 | contig 25337 bp, 24 predicted proteins | sample S1TSphgellanicum_FD_89693 | JGI IMG/M metagenome (GOLD analysis project Ga0116227, IMG submission 89693) | Host-associated microbial communities from peat moss isolated from Minnesota, USA - S1T2_Fb - Sphagnum magellanicum MG | ecosystem: Host-associated > Plants > Peat moss > Unclassified... | reverse complement strand
TATGTCCGTTGCTTGTTGGTTGGTGTGTGGGGGTTGTTGGTGTGATGGTTTGGTTTGTGTGGTGGGGTGGTGGGGGGGGGGGGGCCGTGGCACACCTTAATGTGTTCAAACATTTAATCATGCCTTCTTCCAATTCCCATACTTTGTTGAATCTTTCCCTCCTTCTCAATGTGGCAACACTAATTATGATTCATAAATTAGTAGCCTTCATCAAATTCCAATATTTGACATAAGTTATTAAATTTTGAAAGGTCAATAATAAAGTTATCCATAAAATATTCATACATGGGTTAGAATTGTTCGTTAAAAGTCCAAAATAAGTTGAAATGGTTGGGTGAATATTAAAATGTTTAATTAATTTGCATTGGGTGTTAGAATGTAAATCAAACTATTATTTGCACCTTCACAAGTGTTAAAAGGAGTTTAGTTTTGAATGTGATTCCCAATGCAAATTTTGAAATAGGCAACCAAAGAATGTCAAGTTGAGTTTTGTTGCTTGTTCAATTTTTTTGGAACTTTATGAATAACAATAAAGAGAGGATGACAAAACGGAAAGAATACCAAAAAAAAAAGGGTTGGATTGGATATGATTTTAAGGATAATTTTAATGCATAAAAGTTTTATTAATTCTTTGGATTCTTTACTCAAGTTTTTAAAAATTAAAAACTACTATGTCAATTATTAATAACTTTATTCATAATTCATGTGTTTCTTCAATACCCTACATGTGGTTAGATTTGACAACTGAAAAATTGAATTATTTATAGGTCAAGGATGCTTTTGACAATTTGACCGAGATTTTTCTAAGTTTCAACACATGTTAATTCTTATTATTTTGACAACTTGTGCAAGGGATCATTATAAAAGAAAACTTCTTTTATGTGATGACCATGACATGTGAGAGGATGATGTTGAAGACCACAATCTACAAGAGCTTTTGCAAGAGATTGCATGATTAATGGTGAAGTGTGTTGTGGCTTGAAGCTTTGTGTTCCTTCAAGATTATAGTTTTTGAAATTCATACTATGTTTTCACATTTGCCAACACATTTAAAAAATTTCAACAAATTAGTTGTCTTGAAATTTCTTACACCTTCCACATTTCGCCCTTGAAATTTTTGAAAAAATTCAACATCTCAATTTTTGATTAATTTACATTGAATCTGACCAGCACAGGGTATAGGGTAAGTGGCCAACACTGGTCCCTACCCCATGCCATCCATCTGCATGATGCCATGGTTGGTGCTGGTTTAACTCCATGAGAAGCAGCTAATCAGCTCCTTGTGATTAAAGCCAAAACAGAAGGGGGTTGCTTTGCCAAATCCTTGGGTTTCATTCAAGTGGTGCTTATAAACTTGAGCCCAACTGAGAAGCACTAGGATTTTTCACAACCTTGTTGTATCTAAAAAGACAAAGTAGGATCATGAACTATTGTTGGGTGCTTGGAACTAAGCACATAAACAACTCATAATGTTGTGGGTAGTTGGGTGTATGAAAGAACATAGGATGACTCATCATGTTGTGGTTGTTGGGTGTATGATAGGTCAAGAAAATAGAGAGGATTGAACATATACTTAGAGCATCTTCAGCGGTGCTCAGTATGTGACCTTGGGAAAATATTTTTCACATCCAGGTATAGTTATGTATGCTTTTGCAATCCCACCCATAAAACTGAAACTGGCTCAGCAAATAGGTGGGAGGACCACTAATAGCAAACCACCTGGACGAATCATTATGATGGGCCAATCAGAAACACTGAGCAGGAGTTAGTTCACATTTATTACACTCTTTTCTGCAGGTGCACAGCGCTGCTGTGAATTTCACCGGTCACGGCAACGTACCCAATTATGTGGAGCCAGAACTATTTTCCTGAGCCAAACCTGCGTATGTTGGATGTTTTTCATCCAACTTTTACTGTGCAGGATCACAAACCAAGCACCAGTGGAGATGCTCTTAGCCATAACAAGTGGTATTAACAATAATTAGCACCACCCCCTAAACCTTAAAGGTATATACTTCATCCAGATCAGTCTTTTTTTGCTGGTGAAATTTTGTCAAAAAGTAAAATGAGAAATTAAAAGTTTGAAAATGAAGTGACTTTGTAAGGTTTTCAATTTCCGAAAGGGAGAAAAACAAGGCATCACAAACACGTTGGGCCTCCCAATAGATAAAGATGTTGTACATCTACCTACTGTGTTCACAGTGCGAACACCAAAACAATCCGTTCCAATCTAAACAGTCTAAACACTTTCATCAAAAAAACCAGTTCATCTAATGTGAAACTGGTTTTAATAAGGTAAAACTTCCAAAAGTTGGATCAAATGTGATAGCCCTTCAGGGCCCAACAAATAGTTGAAATTGCCAGATTTCTATATTTGATTTTCAGTGTGTAACCATAAATATAAAAGATTGATTAAAGATTTTTATTTCATATCTGGTTTATAGTCAGATTTGGCTAAATCTTCCTAAGTATAATTGCCATTTTCATTTTACCTCATTTGCAATGTGTTCTTCTCACATTCCCAATTTGTTGCCCGTGTTCTTGCTATGTTCCCCAACACGTTCCCAATAGCAGCTCTTTTTTTATCCCATATGCTTTGGCAAATGTTGTCCTTTCACCTATATAGATGGGCCATGGGGAGAGCCGGGGCCGTGGGTACACCACCCTTCTACTTTGTGGACTTTGCATATGCATCATCTTGCTGACAATAAAGTTTTTTGTTTCATATCACTCCAACTTTAGAGTGAAATGGTAATCTCCATTTCAGGATTGTCCGGACTTTTGAGTTTTAAAAAGGTTTTTTTCCTTCATGGGCCAATTCGATCAATTTATTATACAATAAAATTGTACGTTGAGCCCCCCCCCCTCACCTCCCCCAACTAATTAATATGAATCACTCTTTGTCACCAAAATTCTGCACCTACCATTAACCCAGGCCAAAAATGATGACCAACGTTTTTGGAAATAGAAATTTCATGCACCCAATGAGAGGGCTCAACATGTGGCTCATGATGGGCCCAGTTTTTTCCTTTTGGGGTGGGGTGGGGTGGGGTGGGGTGGGGTGGGTTTTTTGTTTTTTGCCTTGTTCCCAATGTGTTCTCATCATGTTCTCACAAGTTCTCAAGTTGTTCTCCAAGACGTTCACAATTGCACCTCAATTTTATCCCATATGGTTTGCCCAAAGTTCAACTCTCATGTATATAAACTGAAAAGGTAGGCTAAGGGGGAGCACATTTGTATCTATTTTGCAACTGGGGTCCAAAGTGGTGCTTCTATTGAGAAGTGCACAATCCTCCCAAAAAATTGGCTATGGACCAATCGATGTTGGTTCCCTCACCCAAAAAAAAAAAATTTAAAGAAAAGGTGTGAGTGACCCATGAACTAATTAATTTGAATCATACTATACTACCATTTAATCAATACTAATATCTTTGCTGGTGGAGAATGGACAACATGTTCTTAATACTGACTACAAAGTATCAAGCTCTGGTGCATGCAATGGTGATATAGTACACATAAAATATCAAGCATACCCATAGTCACATTTTGAAGCATGCTGCTTTTCTTCATTAAAAATACACTTGTCTCAATAGTTCGTACAACTTCTAATTCGCACAAGGATGTCTTGGCGGTCGGTGGTTGGCCTTTTTTGAGACTTCCATTGAACACACACAACCAACCACAGCTTTTCTCCTCATGGAACATACCTACTTATTTGCTCATTGGTACATCTTATAATCCCCAGGGGAGATCTTTGCATTCTCTGGTTTGATTGCACATGCACCAAATCCCAAAGGCTAGCTAGGTTTGGAGAATTTTACATTTCACAACTTTTGACAACCCATCTGCACCACAAAGCTCACTAAGTTCTTTGCAGTGAACAAACTCATTGCCAAACCCAAAAGAAAGAAACTGGGCCCCTTCTGAGTGCATGTTGTGCCTTCTCAATGGTCACATGAAAATTATGATCCTTAAACTATTTGTCACCGTTTTCGGCCTGGGCTAATACGTCTCCTTTGACTGCATGGTTACCTACCATTGTGCTTATTCACTATTCTGGCAGGTGTCACCTTTGAGCATCTCCAGCTGTGTGCTCAGTATGGGACGCTGCAAAAATATTTTTCACATCCAAATTTAGTTATTTACTTTTTTGCAACCCCACCCATCAAACTGAAACTGGGACAGCAAATAGGTGGGGGACTACTAGTAGCAAACCACCTGGACCAATCATTATGATGGGCGAATCAGAAACAGTGACCAGAAGTCAGATCATATATATTACATTATTTTCTGTAGTTTGCTGTGCCTTTTACACGCCGCCACACACTGTGCAACTATGCTGAGCCAAAACCGTTTTCTTGAGCCAAACCAGCACATTTTGAGTTTTCTTCATCGAATTTTAATGTGTAGGATGACACATTGAGCACTTCTGGATAGGCTCATACCCTCCAAAATAGTGAGCAACCCACACAAAGTCACAAGGCTGAGTCATGTAAGAAAAAAATCCTTGTTGTTTATTAAAGTTATCTACAAAAGAAAGAGGACTCTGCACTAAGAGTTGCAGTTTCCCATAAAGGCCATAAGATCATGAAGAGATCAAAACTTGATACAAAGAAAGTACACTCGCATTAATTAGAGTTTGAATCTCTTTGTTCTCCAATGTTATGATGAAATTGAGTTTCTACCTCAGTTTTAAATTTGTTGTCACCACTCTTGTGATTGTTGGTATAACTATTTGGCAAATATTTCAAATAATGTGCAATAAAATGCTCAAATTCGACATTTCAAACTTATTTGAAACCCAATTCCAATGAAATTTGCTCTCTCCTTGAGAAGAACTAGTATGTAGGGATGAAAAAAAAAAATCAAGATGAAAAAAGGCCTCAAAGACAAGGTTATTTTAAAAGATAATTTTATTTTAAAGGAAAATTGGATCCTTTTCACCCATATTCTTGCATGCATCTTGAACTAATGCACAGTGTTTTTCAAAGGACAGAGTGACAGCTTTGAGTGCTCTTACTTGTTCTTCCTTGGGCTATGGGAGGAGCTGAACAACAGAAATGCCTGCAGATTTTGTTGAGCTTTCGAAAAATTGTTGCACAAAAACACACTCAACTTCCTTGTCAAACAATCCCTTTATTGAAATTGTGTTGGGCTAGGCTAGTAGAGAAACACAAAAGGATCAGTTTCAGTTGTTGCAATATCTGACCCGATTGAAATGACACAATTTTTTGTACTTATTGCTCCATTCTGAGGAGCATGTGGCTGCACATGAATTATGAATCCAGATGCATTCCAGAGTGCAACCAACCCCAAGAACTTAGCTATAAGAGGCTAGGCTGTAGAGAGAACCACAATTCACAACCAAAGCTAGGATTAGTTTAGATTTCAGAAATCATCCTTTTGGATGACAATTTCAAATTAAAATTTGTTTAGTTGATTCCTAAGTAAATAAAAAATGAAAACGTATCACTTTTTTATCTGCATATTTTCCCAAAAAGAAATTTAATGCCATATTCATGAGCGTATTTTCAATACCTTCTACACCCATTTTGTGTGCATCCCATTTCTTTTCAATCGAATTTGAATCTAATTGAATGTGAATTCAATTCAATGAAATTCAAATTGAGTTTATTTAAGTTGCATGCAATGTGATTCAATATTTTCATACAAATGAAACTTAATTTTCATAAATCAAATTATTTTTTCCATTGGATAATTATCATTAGTAACATGCAACAACATGAAACCCAAGTTGGGTTGATGTGCAATAGCAAACAAATTCTAATGACAAATCCTCAAAAATGATTTAGGTGAAGCAACTTTCGGTTCCATGAGTCATTGTTCTAGATGACTTTTCCAAATTAGAATGTATTTACTCCCAACTAAAAGAGAATTTAAATGTCTTTTCGGATTTGTGTGCTTTCAAAGTTTTTTATTCAACACCATTAAAGCATCTTCTAGCCAGCCCACCACCATTGCCCTTCTTTTGCTTGAATTTCCCTCACATCCATCAATCGCCCTCTCTCCTTGAAATAGGTTTCGAAAATCTTCGCTTTCCCTTGAAGAGATATCAGCAGTTAGTTTTCTTCAAAAGTAGGAATACTTTGTAAAAACCAATGGAAGTAGTGTAGGGTTCCTTCTAATGCAAATTATAATTCTTTGCTTTTACTCATAGCTGACATGACTAAGAGAGCCTTTTCCATGTCTCCTTGTACCCATTGCTACAGCCCTCTTGGGCCTTGTTCTTTGTAACCCATTAGTATTGCCTCTTTGAGGCTGGTTCCTTCTATCGATTGGTAGAGCTTCCTTGAGGCCACTTCCTTGTGTCTGCTAGTAGGGCCTCCTTGAGGCTACTTCCTTTTGCCTGTTAGTGGTACCTCATTCTCGCTGGTTCCTTCTATCGATTGGTAGAGCTTCCTCGAGGCTGCTTCCCTGTGTCTGCTAGTAGAGCCTCCTTGAGGCTACTTCCTTTTGCCTGTTAGTGGTACCTCATTCTCGCTGGCTCCTTCTATCAATTGGTAGAGCTTCCTCGAGGCTGCTTCCTTGTGTCTCCTAGTAGGGCCTCCTTGAGGCCTGTTCCTTATGTCTGTTAGTGGTACCTCATTCTCGCTGGTTCCTTGTATCCGATGGTAGGGCATCCTCAGAGCTACTTCAGCTGTAATGCATGGGCTGTACCATCATCCCCTTACACTTTTGGGACTTCTTCAGGGATACAGTGTATCCATTTCAGAGGATTCACATCCAATTTTGAGAGAGGTGGGATTTGGTGTACTCCATTTTGGAGGACTTGTCTCAGTAGTAGCCTGTAGGATACCTAAGGAGCCTGGCATTGCACACCTCAAGGCAGAGTTGATGGGGGCACTTATCTCAGGAATGCCCTGTTCCAAGGGCATTGCCCGGCATAAAGACATATGACACATAAAATTGCACTTCAGAACTTGCTGCCAGTATGCCCACCTACTGGCTTGCCTTTGATCATTATGCCAGGTAATGCCCTGGTAGCACAGAATTACATCCTGGATCTCAGGCTCCACCCTTGCTTCACAGGGTGTAGTGCTGTAATACCCTGCTACTAGGGCATTACCCTACACAAAATTTATGGATCTAAGCCGTGCCCAACTCTGGAATAGATTTCATCCTTGCAAAAATCCCCAAAGAAATCCATGATCTAAGCCACAACCCCAATTCCAGTACAGTTTTCCTTGCAAGAACCAACTCCATGGAGAAGAAAAATCAAAGACTCAACAAAATGTTGTATTTGCTGCGAGAAGTTCTCCTTTGGAAGTATAGAACAATCAAAAATCAAAATCATGAGAAGGTTTTCTGGTCTCTATGGAATCTCTGATTGTTCAAAGCATGCACACCAGAGTTCCATCTCTGCAATTTCATGAAACAGAGTTGTCAAATCCACAGAGCAATCCAAAGCCCAGATTGCAAGTTATTGAAACCTTGCTAAAGGTGCACACAAAGAATATGCAACTAGCACAAATTGCAAGTTGTAGCAAGCTTGCTAAAGATGCACACAAGAATATGCAACTTGCACAGATTGCACGTTGTAGCAAGCTTGCTAAAGATGCACACAAGAATATGCAACTAGCACAGATTGCAAGTCATAGCGAGCTTGCTAAAGGTGCACACAAAGAATATGCAACTAGCATGGATTGCAAGTAATAGCAAGTTTGACAAGAATATGTGACAGGATATATGAAAAAACAACCCATGACTACTGAGAAGACAAACTGCTGCATGGCTAAGAATCCCTTTGAGGTCAAGGACCAAATCCTCAAGAGATGGAAGCAATAGGCATCCCCTTACTATGATTGCACTCCCAACTATCTTTGTAATGGACTTGTTGACAGCAATGAGCATTGCTCTTGTGACACACTTGATCACTTTTTTCTTCTTCCTCTACATTATACAGCACACGTTCATCATACCTGGCATCTACGCAATTGTGTTTTCCATCAGCCTGGACACTCTGTTATGTTCCCACTCAGGTTTCAATCAGTTGAGGATATAGTCTTCATCATGTACCACAAATATTTGGACCTCATTATTCACTTCAAGACAGATGTGACCTGGCTGATGTTCCCTCCAACCCCTTCAACTGTAGTTGAACACTTGTAGTGAGATCCCACTTGCCAGCAGCATCATCATCATCATAAAAGTTTGAAGTAGCACATAGCCTGCAGCATTTCCAGGATCCAATTCAATAACAACTTTGACAATACATTCTCCCATCACCACATTACACAAGAAGGACTGCAACAACCAAGTAACTCCATCCACACAGCATCATCCAGTAGGTCACAGAACATTGGGTTGATCAGATCCTCTACCTCCTGCCAATGACCAGAACAGCAAAGAAGATCAACCATCATTGATGTGGAGCAGTCTACTGTTGCACAATACTGTAAGCTGAGCTCAAAGGAATCAAATACTCCAAGCTCTTTATCAAAAAGCCTGCAAAGCTGACACAGAAGAAAAACAAATGTGAAGTTAGCTCTGTCTACACCTTTAGGAGACATCTGTTAGGAAACTTGCAAGACCCTTTTCACCCAGAGTCTCTTGCCATTGCCATTGCAAGAGACTATGTCCACACATGAGCTTCCCATTGACACTGTCTATGCGATCCTGAAGACTTCCACACTCAGCATATACTGTGACAAACAATGATATTGATCATAAATTCCTTGGACAACAAAACCCTAAACCCTAAACTTCTTCCTTGGATGGTGTATGCAAAAAAATGCCACTGTTCCTCTCCAAAGGCAGCAGCAGCAGCAGCTACAACTCACTCATGTATTCATGATCAGAAGTGGTGCAAGGTCTCTGTAAGGCTTGCAAACACTCAGAAAACTCTCAAAGAGATCAGAAAACTCTCAGGACAAGAAGGATTGTTCTACCTTCACCTTCATGATGATTAGTCTCCTTCATGATCAGTGATTGATCTTGAAGCAAGTGCTGCTACAATGTCATATGCACAATTCAGGTCACGAAGAAAGTGACCAGAGTCTTCTGCCTGCGTTTACAACCTTTTTGTTGGAACTTGGATTTCCATTTTGTGCAATTGATCAGCCATGCAATTCTGGCACAGTTTTGGGTTGCAGACAACCAAGGGTATCCAAAGGACACAACAACAAAAGGACATCCCCAAGAGAATCAAGCAACCAAGAGAAAAAAATTTCAACAGCAGCAGCAGCAACATTATGTACCTTCTCCAATTCTGTCTCCAACCTGTTGATGATGATGATGATGATCTTCTCCACCAGTGTTGTGCAGAATCTGGCTGGAAACAATAGGTACTCCTGTCAACCTTTCTCTAGTAGCGTTTGCAGTAGCGATGCTGATCCTCAAGAAGCCTTTCCAATAGAGAAAAAAAAGAGAAGATCAGATGAAGAGAAAGTGGAGAGGTTTTCGAACAATAGCAGATTGCAGATCGAATGCCGAAGACGTTGAGGCTCTCTTCTTCTTCTTCTTCTTCTTCTTCTTCTTCGGCTTTCCTATTGGTCTTCTTCTTCGTCGGCTTTCTTCGTCTTCTTCTTCCTCTTCTTTGGGATTCTAGAAAGACAGAAACATCTAGAACCCTAAAAGATTTCGCAAGCAACATCGATTGTGGAGAGAAACATATCTCGGAATGCCTTTTCTCGTCATTCTGTTTTCCATTTCTCGAGCTCCGTTTTCCCCTTCGATTTTTTTTGGCAATTGCTTGCTCTCTCCTCTCTATCTGTCCAGAAACAGGTTTCGCGAACTACGAGCTACAGAAGCGAGTAGACACATCCAGTAGCTTCGGGAAGTTCCTTCAGCGGTGGTGACAACGGCCGTGTAAACTCTCTCACGCTCTCTCTCTCTTTCTGTGTTCCCTTCATCAACCTAGAAGGTAGAGAAGAGAAGGCTCTCTTGAAAACGTTCAACGCAAGAAGAAGAAGAAGAAGCTACTGTTGTTGTTTCTGGTGTTGATGTTGTGTTGCTAGTGTTTTTGTCTGTGATAATAATGGCGGCCTCAACACTATTTTGGACACCAGTAACTCCCTGTGGATGGCAACAATCTGCCACAAGAGCTAGTCATGGAAACTCCAGGAGCACATCGCAATCGCAACAATGCTCAATTGTTGTTGTAAGGAGGAGGACGACATCATCGGAACAACAACAACGGTTGCGGTATTATGATGCCGGTTCAGGTTTGCGATTGTTGGGGCGGAATTGTGGAATTCTTGTCGAGAAGCAAGAGGATTTGATGCGGTTGCAGCAGCAGACGAGGAAGAAGAAGAATAGGTCCATGATGATGCCGATGATGCCACGGAAGTCTCACTTCCGCTCTACTGGTAAGTCTCGTTATCATGATAGTCAGTCATGGCAAAGAAAACCCCATCCTCTTGTGCTGCAGATTGTGAAGCTTTTCTTGTAGGAATTCTTCTTGGAGGTTTGTTTGTCCGTGTGCTGAGCTTTCTGCAAGAATCTCTTTTGTTTGGTGTACCAAACGCAAGGAGGCACAAGTGCTGTTGTCTCTGTGGAAATGTCAGTGCAACCTCTCAATATTGCTCTTTCAGAAGTTTGCAAACTTCCTGCAAATGATTTTTGTATCCAGTTGGTTGCACAGAATTTTGCAATTGTGTACATCATCTATTGCAAGTCCATCTTTGCACCGGCATTCTATGAGTTTTGATGAGCTGCTGCTTGCAGCACTTGATCCAGAGCAGAGAGACTTTGCAGCAAATTGGCGGATTTTAGTAGTCAGGCTAAATGTTCTGTCTGTCTGTCTGTCTGCCTGGGATTGGATTGTCGGGCTTTGCTGTTGTTGCAGCAGTGGCGGCAGTGGCAAATCCAGTGGAGACAGACACGACAAGCTTTGAGGAAATGATCAAAGGAACTGCCCGCAAGTATTACATGCTTGGGGGCAAGGGTGGTGTTGGCAAAACCAGCCTTGCTGCAAGCTTGGCTGTGAAGTTTGCTAATAGTGGTCATCCCACACTTGTTGTGTCCACAGACCCTGCACACTCTCTGAGTGACTCTTTTGCACAGGTACAAACAAGCATGAAGCTGATGACAGATGCCATGACTCACAGAAATTGTTGCAACCTAGAAACTATGTTTGGCTGCAGTTTTCAAGGAAGCAACACTGAGCATTGTAATTGATGATGATGCAAGCCTGTCTCTCTCTCTCTGTGAGTGTTTGCTGCAGGATTTAGCAGGTGGGACCCTAATGCCAGTGGAGGGCGTGGATCTGCCACTTTATGCAATGGAGGTTTGTTTGCATACATTGAGAGCTTGATAGCAGTTTTGAGCTAGTCCTTGGATTCTGCAGCAGCTCTAATGGTGGCCAGTATAAGAAGTAGAAGAGGTGCATATCAAAGGCAGTTAGTTAGTGTCTCCTTTTCTGGTGAAATGGATTGCTTAAGAATTTGTCTACCAAGTTCAGTTTTTTTTCTGATTTTTGAGGAGCTATTTCCTTCTCTGAGCTGCTGCTGTGAGGTTGCTAAATTCTTCTGCTCAACAAATGTTGGTTGCAGATAAATCCAGAGCAAGCAAGGGAGGAGTTCCGAGCAACTACTCAGAAGGAGGGGGGCAGTGGAGTGAAAGACTTTATGGACAGTGTGGGCTTAGGTGGTTGGGTAGAACAGGTGTTGCCTCTCATTGTGTTTGTGGGCTGAGCTCTTAGATTCTTACAGAGGGAGGGTTCCTGCTGCTGAAGACAAGGATGTATATGCATAATTGATGGTCAATTGTGGGTGTTGGGTTGTGCTTTGTTCAAGCTGAGTGAGCTGAAGTTGGGAGAGCTACTGGACACTCCACCACCAGGTCTGGATGAAGCCATGGCCATATCCAAGGTCTACAGTTTTTCTCCTTTTCCATTCTCTGTTACAAAAGGATCTAGTCCTGGTGAAGGTGTTGAATTGTGTCTTGTCAGTGCAGGATAGTTGGAGGATAAACTCTCTTTTTCATATTGCTACTTAGTGCCAGTTCAAAGATGTTTTGGATTGTTTTGAAGGATACAAATAGACCATTTGGCACTTGCTCAGTTACATGTATGAGTGCAGGTTTATACTGATAGCCAGGAGTGCTTTCTAATTTGGTACTAGTGGACAATCCTGGCTGACAGGTGGTTCAATTCATGCAAGCTCCAGAATATGACAAGTTTTCACGCATTGTCTTTGACACTGCACCCACTGTAAGCTCCAATGTTTTTGCCATGGCTTGTATGGTAGATAAATCCTTGAAGTATGGATCTAAATTACCACAAGTTGCAATTGGTCTGGTTCTGTACACCTGGGCCACTTTGCCTGTGCTAACACTCTCATTGAAAATCTGTCAGGGACATACATTACGTCTCTTGTCATTGCCCGATTTCCTAGATGCATCCATTGGGAAAATTCTAAAGGTACAATCAAGTGTCAATCTTTCTTTCAGATGTGGCAACCAGGGTGGTGTTACTTGAACTACACTTGCCACTCAACTGTGCCAGTTGTATTTTCTGCTTACATCAGTGAAATATTAGTGCCATAGGATCTCTAATTGCTTGAAGCAAATTGTTTCTCATTATTCGGCTGTGCAGTTGAAGCAAAAGATTTCACAAGCCACATCAGCCATCAAGTCTGCATTTGGGCAAGGCGATGGACCGGACAAAGCTGTATGTTCAGTTTGCTCTCTCAAGCATTTTAAGTTTCTCCGGTGCTACTAGCCTAGTTGACCTTAGCAAGTGAGCAGTTTCAGTCGTTCTAGCTGATGCACACAAAGGGCTGTGTGGAAGATTATTGCATAGTATGTGTGCTTTGTTTGAATAACTTTACAGTAAGTGTGTTTTGTAACAGTAGAAATCTTGCAGCATTGACTTCTAACATGCTGTTCCTTCTCTGGCTGGCAGACAGACAAACTGGAGGCACTGAAGGAGAAAATGATTATGGTCCGGCAAATTTTTCGGGATAAGGAAGCAACAGAATTCATCATTGTGACAATACCCACGGTATGACAGCACCACCAACTTGAGTCTGCAATGAAAGGTTTGACATGTTGGAATTAGCTTCAATTCCCAGATATGTCAATTACCTCCTAAAGCAACAGCAGGGCTTTAAAGTAGGTTGGATTGGGCAGGTTATGGCTGTTAGTGAGAGCTCAAGGTTACAGCAGTCACTGCAAAAAGAAGGTGTGCCAGTGAAGCGGCTTATTATCAATCAGATACTTCCTCCTTCATCCTCCGACTGCAAATTTTGTGCCATCAAACGGAAGGTATGCACAGCAGATGGGTAGAGGATATGCATGGCTGACAACAACTGTACTTTGGCTGGTAGTAGACTAGGGAAGTCACAGGGCTCTAATTTGCTTGTACTTGCAATCCATCTTTGCTGGTTCAGCATTACCATATTTTGCCCTCCATTGTGTCTTGTTCTTGAGGATGTGACTAGTTTGTGACAACAGTTTGTTGGTTTGTGCATTCTGATATCGTTGTTTTATGTGAGTAACTGTGCTGCTACAATGACACTGTGGTGTTGAAGCCATAAAAATTTTGATTGAAAATATGGATGCGCTGTAATGGGAGGGTACAGGATCAAAAAAGAGCAATGGACATGGTGGCTCAGGATCCAAATCTGAGAGCTCTACAAGTGATTGAATCTCCGTTGTTTGACCTCGAGATCAGGGGTGTTCCTGCACTCAAGTTTATGGGTGACATTGTGTGGCACTAATTGTTGCATCTGTGAGTGGTACATTACTCCATGCCACAACACACATGTACCGTAGTTACAGAGTTCAAATGGCTATATGTTTATTTAACTGTAAAGGAGGGAACAAATCTTCCCTACTTGTTCACCATAAGCAAGTCATAGATAAGAGGATCATGTCAATTTGCATCACACTGTCACATACCATGTTTTGCATCTTTGTTATGCACGAATTTTACATGGGTCCTTCTGATGCTCTCTGGCAAACAGGATTATGTGCCAGAATTGCAGTCTAGCACTAAACTCATTCTTATCACAACTGTTTGGTCTTTGCTAGAAATGAACTCACATGACAGTTACATTCAAGTTTTATTGTGGAGATTTCTCATAGATGTAAAAGGTAACAGCCCAGGGTATTTATGAAGTAATGGGCCTAAGTGAGGTGTAACCAAGTCATGAACCCAGTGTCAAGCACCAGGTGAATGATGAATGAAACAGGGTTTAGGTTGCAGAGAACCGAGGGTTTAGGTCACTCACCTTAATTTATTTCAGAGGAAGGAGGGTTTTGGTCACTTCGCTCGCCCTGTATCTATTCAGAGGAAGGAGGGTTAGGGTCTATTCAGGATGAGTAAGGAAGGAGGGTTCAGGTCTATTCAGGATAAGCAAGTGAGACTTAATAGACACAGAAATGTGCATCACCATTTTTGGGTAACCAATTCGACTCCCACACATGGTTTTTAATCCCCCATCAAAAGAATTAGGGTAGTTTGCAGAGTGCCTCATAGAGCCAATCTGGAGTTCAATCACATTATACAGGGTTTTTGTTTTTTCAGTTGTGTGATGTACCTGAAGTGGCAATCATCCACATGATGATTTAGCAAGGATTGGCTACATGGTAGACACGAAAATAGAATAAAAAAATAGAATCATTCTATATATTTGTGGCTATCTTCTAGAACTTTCCCATAAGGATTTAGCGATTTGATTTTAAATCTGAGGCCATTTTTTTCATGGAAATTGTTTGTATAGGTCGAAATCATATATATTTAAGTCGAAATTTAGCCCAAGTAAAAAAAAATAAAATTTAAACAATGGTCAGATAGGTCTCATGGATTACATCTGAGAACCTGAAAAAGAACTATTGACAATCATACACCAGCTTATTTTACAATGTCCTTGGTACACAAGATCAGGTTTAAGAAATTACTACGGCAAATTAGTTACAATAATTTGCATAAATTTAAGTGGGGTGCTTAAAATTTCTTATAGGAATCTACCTAAATTCTCTTCAGTCTTGATGAAAAACTATTAAATATCATATTACTTCATCACATACTGAAAAAAATCCATTCTATTTGGAAGACAATTACAAGCTGCCAGAAAATGTTACACTACAAAGCAATCACTTATTCATGATCAAGAACTTCATCCAAGCTTCCCACCTGTCTGTCACACACATTAATCACCCTGAGTACCCAAATGCTTCATTTTTCTAGTTCAAGAACATAACAACAATTATATCAGCATCTCACAGCAAATCACCTCAGAGACCATTGCATCAGATCAGGGTCAGTGAAAAAAACAATCTCATTTTCAAGAGCAGTGTTCACAACCAACAATAGATGCGCCCCATAAGGCAAATTGAGAATGGGAATACATCCCAATAACATCAATGTCATTCCTCATTGCAGGGAAAGAGCAACTACTTCACTGCTCAATTACATCTCAGGGTCCCTTCCCTGTAAACAGCCATCACTGGCATCTTAAACTACTGTCTCCTGGATTGGGTACTCAAACACGACCTCCTTCCCAGTAAGCTTCTTGTACACTCCTGAGAAAGTCTCCAGTTTGAACTCAGTGGTGTTGCGCTCCTTCGGGTCAAGATAAACCTGCATCATGCTCAAGAAGATAAATAAATCCCTAGGCTTTCCTCCACACAAATGAGATACAGATGAGATCCTCCAGATCATAAGATTCTGAAGGACAAAGAGGTTTATCAAATTACAGCACGTGGGTTATGAGTGAATTTTAGTAAACTTCAGTGTCTACCAAAGAGGAACCATTTCACTCCAACATATCAGCAGTAACATCCACAAGCTATGGATCATAATTAATACACCATACAAACTCCACACTAAATGATGACATTCCCTAAAAGGGGTACATCCCCTTACATGGAGCTGCCAGGAAAATCATTCCAGCAAAGACATTACTGTCAATGCCTCATCAGAATTTTGCAACTGCTGCTTTCAGAGCTATGAAACATTGATGGCACTGACCCGTATGATTCGAGAACCATCAAGACGAAACCTGATTCGCTTTCCCACAATTTCAGAAGGGTACACTAAATCCTCCAAAATCGCCTCATGAACAGCGGTCAATGTGCGACTCCGTGGACGATTAGCTGCTGTTCCTTTCTTTGGAACCCTCAAAATACGCCTTGTTGCAATCAGCACTACATCCTGCAAACCAAATGATATCTTTCACAATTGAGAAAACAAAAAGGTCTCAATTTCTCAATGATAAACACATCAACAAGCTAGGGCATTCCAAAACTACAATAATGCACAGGATGCTTCAAATATAGTCTGAAGCAGCTTATGAACTTTCAAAACCTGGACCACAGAACAATCACACACACAATACCTGAAATTCATTTCAACTCTACACAAAATTCATCTTTTACATGCCCAGCTTACAAAGGCAGCTGACTTTTCTGAACTCACCTTGCCACTGAATTTCTTCTCCAGCTCTCTCACAAGCCTGGCGTGGATCTTTTGAAAAGCCTTCCTCAAACGATAAGGAACATGGACAATAACAGCTTTCCGGTTGCTAGAAACATCCACCTCTCTGCATATGAGGTACACAGTATTGAACATCCAGACTCCTGGTAAAATGCAAAGCTCACAATCTGCCAGTAACTAAAAACTCAAACAACTTTCCCATGAAAAGGCATCATCATACTTGGCAGAGTTGATGAACAGATCCCGCAAGTCACTCTTAAGTTCTTGATTCGTCGTTTCCAGGTCGAACAGAGCCTGCATCAGAAGGGTGGTCAAGTGATTTGCAGATCGGCAGAACCCCAGTCAGAAGAGAAAACATTTATATGACATTGTTACACAGAAATGCTTGAATGACCTGCAAAAGGAGCAGCAATTGGCGAGACTATAGTTTCTTCATCCACAAACCGCCAATCCCCAGCAGATGCAAAATTTCTTGGTCGGCGTAGTAAACACACCTGAGCTACAGACTCTTCAAACTCGTCCGGCTCTTGGCCCTTCTCCTTCTGGATTTTCCTCCGAGCTGTAAACATGGCTGCTGACCTTGCGACCTACACCAAAACATCCACGAGAGCGACCTCCTCAACATTTGAACATCATCCTCATGACCTAAAACATACAATCTCCGCACAATGTGTCCTAGACCAAATCTTAGACAGTGTAAGCACCGAAGTCAGCATACAGGAAGCACGCCGTCCTGCCGTAATAAACAACTTCCATCTGTTTCTCTTCTCCTCTTGCACGACTTTAGAACCTACAAGTTCCATCCTCAATAAGAAACAGAGGAGAAGTACGCTAATCTCCCGACTACTCGAACCGTGCCTCTTTCTTAGATCCCTTCTCTAACAGCGACATAGAAATGAAAGAAAAACTGAGCCGCACTGCACACAGAACAGGCGCCGCATTTCCCCTAAACCCTAAAAAAGGATGACAAATCGGAACAAAAGAGACCGCGTGCACAGCAGAGACGGCGCACAAAGCACACACACAAACAAGCATTCAGTTCGCAGCATCAATGGCAATCGAATAAGAGAAGCAAAGAGAAATCCATACCTTGACAAACGAGGTCGAATGTCGAATCCGCGAGAGCTGGATCCCGCAAGTGCTGGATCGCAAAAGAGCTCAACAAGTTTGGGGCGACTTGATCATATAGAGCCGCAAAGCGCAAGGACCTCGAGAAACCCATGCCGTCCGATCGCTCCAATCTACGGCTCAGGAGCCAGACTCAACATGGACGAAACCCTAACCATGGTTCTACATCCTGGAAGAACACACGGTAACTATCTCGACACATCATCAATAAGCCACTGTGAACGAAACCCTAAAACATTGGATGAAACCCTAACCATGTTTCCAAATCCTGGAAGAAAACACACTGTAACTTCGTGTGATTACAAAACATGTCTCTATGAACAAAACCCTAAACATGGACGAAAACTTAACCATGGTTCAAAATCTTGGAAGAAAGCATTGTAACTTTGTTTGATACGTCACATGTGTTTGTGAACAAAACCCTAACCAAGATTTTCATTTGACAAAGCTTTGTTTTAACGAAATTCTCTCTTCCTCATTAGATCTTGTGTTAAGCTTTCATGCTTCTATGTTGCAACCATCCGCGTATTATAATTGATTCTAAAGCAATGTATAACTAGTTATAGTTGGAGCCCTCTCTTTTTCCTTTGTGTTTTGTCAAACTTCATTACCATTGTACTAACATGGATTCTCAATTCGTTTATGCAAACCATCTTTGCACATTTTTGGTTAATTCTAAAGCAATGTAAGTTGCAAATGGAGTCTCCTTTCTAAAGGTATTTATGTAATGTTGAGGTTTTTTTTGGCTTCATGTTGTCATAGATTTTGAATTCTTTTGTTTGACCAAACTATGCATGTGGTTCATGTTCTTACAATTGTGAACTAGACCATGAACCACATGTCGTGATGGCATCACTCAGAAGAAGAGTTGTGGGAAAATGTAGGAGTAGAACAATAGCCCATGTCTTGTTGATTGTAAATGACAAAGAAGATTATAACACTTGCCTTCTTCATTGTTAGTTATTCCTACATGCCATAAACTCATTTCACCTTAAAATGTTCTCAACCTTTTAAATCAACTAATTTTTTCCATTGCAATGAATAATGACACAAAACCTGGACATAATTTTCTTACTCACAACAACAATAAAAATTGCCACCTTCACAACTACAACCCAAGAATGGAAGAAATTGGGTTTCAAAGCAACACGTGAGTAATTTGAAGAGGACATTGACCAATATGCTTTCACCCAATGTACAGAAGTTAATTCCAAAGTGCAAACAATGGTGCAAGAAAATGTAGAATCAGAGGGATGTTTTCATTGATGAAATGGTGGTAGCAAACCATGGTGATCCTTCCAAAGCGAAGGCACAAATTTTCTAATGAAAATAACAACAAGAATAAACAAACTTGTATGAAGTGTGGGTGGTTGTCAATTAGGCATGGAGATTAAGGTTACATGTCATCATCACACACAAGCTTTTAGGAAACTCTTTCATGGCATTTTTAAATCACATTAATAGGTGATATTTTGATATTTTGTGAAAAACAATCATAAGGTTATGACAATGTTCATTGTTCCTATTTTTATTTTCATTTGGCCAAAATTGACTCAACATTTTTGAAAGTGATGATTTGATATTTTGTTAGCAATAATCACAAGGTTGTGATAACGTTCATTTTAAACTTTTTTTGTTTTGGTTTAGTTAAATGGTGCAACAATAGATGTATTTGTGGATTTTTGTCTAGAATCACATTAATATGGTCTCTCAAATTACAAAGACGCAAAAAGGTTTTCATGATTTGAAGGGATCCAAAAACCTAATTTTACATGTAAATTTTTTATTGTGTCATGTAGTTAGTATATGATGACAACATTGTGGATTTGAAGAGCTGAAACCAAGCTTCACATGAATGTCCATGAGATGTGGGAAAAAAGTATTGTAAATTTTGTTTCTCCCTGTGAATGTTGTTTATAGATTTGAAATGGTTGTCTATATAGATCAAGTGAATGTTATTTATCCTTCTAAATGATTCTTGAGTTTTACTTTCAAAAGGTGTTTAAAATAATAGTAATCTCCTATGTAGTACGAATAGAAACTAATGGGAGTTAAATTTCTAGACATGTCATGAAAATGTTTGTTTATTCAAACTAATGATGTCCATGAAAACCATCAAAGAAAAACATTGACGGGTCTATGATTGAGTGAAGTAATGACTCACATCAAAAACTCACTTCTAGTCATCACAATTTGTTTATTTGGCAAATTGCATGTTTGATTACATGTGATCATATCATTAACCAAGTTAAGTTATTTTGTTCAATTTGTTGCATGTTGGCTATTGTTTCACATATTGCAAATAATGGTGTTTACATAGGTCAACATTGGGTTGATTCTATGAAACATTTTCTTATTGCAAAAGAAGGAATTTGACTAATTGTCCCAAGGGGGTGCATTTGCAATTTTCCTTGATGATAAGGATTGTTTTCCATGACATAGAAACAAAGCCCAATTCTTGTTTAGGTTTTTTACTTCATTGAGTGGTGAAAACACTATAAAAAAACATTGTTCACAATATGGTTGTAGGTACTAATTATCCAATGCCTATATGAGTTTGCCTTTTGGAACTTGGAATCTTGTTGGTGCAAAGGGGTGAGCAACATGGGAATTGTATTGTGACTATATTCCTAAATATCAATATGATGACTTTGTAAAATCCTATAGCAAATGTTTTAATAGCCTAGATGAATCTATTTAAATAATCTTTTTTATTATCATGATAGATAATCTTGGACCATCATCACATTTCATTCATAAGAAATCATCACAATATTGTTTTTGTAGATCTCAATCAAAACCAACATGTCCCTTGTTTAATTATGGGACTAACATGTTATTGTTAATGGTAACTAAGGTTCTTCATATTTGGGTGCAATCATACTAACATGTACCAAAAGCAATCATAACCACTACTTAATTTTTTGAATTTTGGATTGTAAAAAATAACAATAATAATAAATAGAATTTTTTTTTATAAAATTCATTGTGAATACATTATGTACATATCATAAAAATTTGGAATCAATATAATGAGTGAAAAATGCATATAAAGACTTTTAACCTCTTGTAACCATTGTTTAAAAGCTACATAAAAGTAGCTTAAAAACAATTTTGACATTAAAAGCATAATTTGAAAAAAAATTTAATGACATTTATTTATTTATTTAATATACACCTTAACATAATAGTATTAAGAAAAAGTTTAAGACTTTTAATATTTTTTTGAAAGACATATTTTAAAAATTCTAAAAAATTCTAAAAATAAAGCAGTGGTCTAAGGGGGCATGTGTGTTTTTAATAGTGTGGTTAGGCCCGTCTCAACAACAAAAGTTGTTCCCTAAGCTCAACCATTACATGTCATGGCATATCCCAAACTGTTTGCTCACTTATATTGATTAATAAAATTCAATTTAATAACATGAATATTTTACTAATGATGTACATTAAAAAAATTTAGCATGTGATGAATTAATAATGAAAATCGTGCAAAATTTGTTCATTCGTAGGTTTGTACATTTTACATGGAAATATCATGAATTGAAAACACATTTGACACAAACACAAATGTGTTGACAGATGAAGTATGAACTTACGAATGAATGAATGTCACATGAATTTTGCATCTTCCTATAAATCCAACTATCAAATGTGTTTTCAATGCATGATATTAATACAAATTATGATTGAATGAATTTTGCTCAATTTTCATTATTAAATCATGAGATGATAAATTTATGATGTAACACTTGAAGGTGGTGTTAGGTTATTGAATCTTTTTTAATAATTATTGGCTCTAAGGGGTTTTAATTATAGTCAAAATCAAAAACCATGAACTAATGATTTGTGGGCATTTGATATTTTCAATACCCAATAATTTTTTTTAAATAAAAAACTTTGCATTAATGGTTAACAAGTATTTTGATTTTGTTGATAATTTCCAATTCCAAGATTTTTTTTTAAATTTCAAAATGAATAACCATGAACCAATGTTGGGCAAGTATTTGATTTTGTTGGTAATTGTTGGTTTTTGGTTTTTTAATATTTTTAAATCAAGAAAAATATATTGGTATCGGGGTGGTGCAATTTTTAATTCTTGTGCAACATTGGACTACACTAACACCCATCAATGCAACCATGCAGATGCAAGATGGATGATGTGTGGATAAAAAATATTTTTTGTATTCATGTCCCATTGTTAACCATGGTTAATTGTTGTATCAACCATCCACACGTATCTACGTACCTAGTTATTACTAATTGCCTTACCTAATTACCTCCTTAGATAATAACCGCTTATATTTTTTATTTACTTACCGTGTGGTACTTACCCATTTATAAAGGTAGTTAACTAGGTAATGTGAGGTGGAAGTAAGAGGGTTAAAAGATAGAAGAACCATGGTAACTTAGATATAATAGCCACAAAATGCTTCCAATGGATTAGTGCATTAGTTTTTTGTTCACATAATCTTTTGTTTTACCAATGATTTATTTTTTCCACACACTAGCACCAAAATTTGTGCTTAATTATGTATTCAATGTTTAACAATTTATGTTTTATGTTGTTTGGCGAAGACATTTAATTCATATTGTAAATGTTACTTTGCTTATTATAGTGTAAGATTATGTAGGTCATAAAGGGCATCTAACCATGTCAACATAATCACATGAATCCCTCCCATATGACCAATTCCCTACATCATGCATAATTCCCATCTTTATCCACCCATAATTGTTGCATTTTCTCATTCATAATCCTTAGTGTTCTCCTTGTTGCATCTCATAACATTTGAATGCCTAAATTACAATTTAAGCTTTAACAAGCCAACAAAGCATTAATGTCACATTATTATTTCAATTTGTAAAATGTGTTGTTTAAGTTAAAACCAAAAGTATAGGACAATGTTCATGTCATAGAACATTTTCAGGGTTAACTCTAATGTACTTTAACAAATTTCAACCATGAGTTTGTTTCCAAATCATTTTTGGTTAATGATGCGTTCCCCCTTAAGCCATTGTGTTCTAGCTTCTTACAAACATTATAAGTTGTAAAGGAAATTTTTTAGTTGCAAAGGACATGATTTCTCATAGTGAAAGGAAAATTGCATTTTTTTTGGGGGATTTCCACCCACTTTTGATCATTGAACACCATTATTGTTAATGTTTGATGGTTCATCATTTCAAATTATATATCTTCAACAAGAAGTATTCATATTTGATTGGAAAGGCATGATAATTAATAGCCATGACCCCTTGGACTTTTAGAATTCACCACATGGGTTTTATTTGAACTTTATTAGGCTACCCCTTCCACAAGTTCAAATGAAAAAACTAATTGAATAAATAACAAAGGTTAAACCATCACCAATTACTCCCTGAAGATTTTTGGCAAAACTCCCCAAAAAATTGTTATCATTTGGTTATTCATATTTTCATTCAAACAATTGACTCAAAATTAAATAATGTTCATGATGAAAAGTTTGGTACTCTTTTCCTATTTACCAACAATGAGTCTTTGGCAATTCAAAATGTGTTTTTGATTGTGGTTTTGTAATGCTTAAACATAATGGGGCCCTTTGCCAAATATTCATCATTTAACATATTGAAGTATAAGGGGAAGAGCAACACATGTTTATTGAATAATTAATTGATTGGATAGTCCATAATCCATAGTGTGTCGAAAAATGGAATATTTCCAAATATTTTAAAAGAATTTATTCTTTGAAATTTTCAAAACTTTTACAAATAACATAATTATTGTCAATGCTACCAAGGTATTATCTTAATAATTACTTATTCAATTTCAATGTCCTTAACTTGGACCAAAAATTTAAAATTGGATGAAATGGTTTTTCAATTTGAATATCATGTTCAAGTACAACTTAGTAGGAAAATGTTCCTAAACATATGAAATGGGTGGCAGACCTATAGTGGGCACGAATTCTTGGCTAGGTTTTTACAAGTAGGTCAAATTAATGGGAACAAATTATGCATGCTTGGAAAAATATGATTTGAAAACTCACCTTTGAGCTTTCAACATTAACCAACTCCTTATTTAAATTAATTTATGTTGTTCTCCATAAATGAGGATGGGGGATTTTGGCCTTTTTATTCCTAGGGAACAATAGTGGCATAGGAAGGGTATGAGGTGCATTGGTGACTTGTCGGAAGGTGAAAGCACACCAAGGTGTCCATCTTTTGGTGTGACACTATAATTTTCATCGAAACTATGTTTAAATTTAAGCCCATATAACTTTTGTATTATGATCAAATGTTGGAAAGGACTTATATTTTAATAGTAGATAACAAATATTTTACATTGGAATTTATATATATATTATTAATTCAAAATAAGATGTCATAGTTCACAATTTGTGATATGAATTCATAAATGCAAAATGACCTATACTAAATGGTGCCATTTTTTTTGGGTGGAATGGTATAATGAATGTAAATCTAGATTGGTCTAGTTCAATTGAAAATAAAGCTTTATGCGGTTATAGGAACATGTGACCTAAATTGTTGAAAGAATCCTTAAAATCACGTATGGATGAATTTTGAATTCAATGGAGGGTCTTGAATTGCTACCTTATTTTGTACATTGGGATTTTATATGGAATTTGGAAGTTTTGGGAGCTTTCTTTGCATTTGACTGTGTAGCACTTTGTTGTACAAAAGAAACCATTGTTTCAAAACAATTTCCATTTTCATAATAAAAGTCAAATTCATAGGTTGAATTTGGTGTGTGAGGGTTGTCAAAGTGACAAGAAGAACAAACAAGACTTGTTTCTATCTTTATTATGGATCCTTGGTGTAGTTGTGTAATTTGATCCTAAGAAATGGTTGGTGTGGGTGTCACGCAATGAGATGCTCAAATATTCAACTAATATAAATAAGTTTTTTTATTGATAAAAAAAACAAGAAACACAATAGGGTGTAAACACTCACTCATGCGCCACACTTGCCCCCTTAGGCCATTATTTTTTTAAAAAATATTCTTGACATCTTTTTAAAAAGTCTTATTAAAATTTTTAAAATTCTTCAATTTTTTTATTATATTCATATTATGTTAAGGGTTATAATCATTTTTTCCCAAAAAACATAAGTATGCATGTATTGACATTTGCCAAAACTAACTAGGTATGAGTCTTTTTACATTGTAAAAGTAATGTTTACAATTGTTTTCAAAGTGCTTTTAGATGTTTTTATTCACTAGATCAATTTCAAAATTTCAAGATATGTATATCAATATATTTTAAATGACATTGCATAAAAGCAACTCCATTTGTAATTTTTTTTCTAAAATATTAAATGAACAAAAACACATTAGGGTGTAATAATTTCGACAGATTAAAGTCCCTTTTCAAAGTTTTCTTCTAGTGTAGTTGAAAATTGGCTTAAAATGTGAATATTTAGATGATATTGAAAATAATTTTTTTTCCATTTCCAATTTCAAATAATGATGCTATAAGACATATAAAAAATATTTATAAATAAATTATTTTTAAATGCTAATTTTTAAAAAAAAATAATTACATTTTTTGGAAATTTAAAAAGCCCATAACATAAAAAATTAAAATCACATCCCATTCATTTAATGGATCTTTGATTTATTAAACATAATTCATCCAATGTCCCAAAGTTTCAAACACATAAGATTAACACATTGTAAAATAAAAATCCATATCCATGAGTTTTGTAAATGTGACAAAAAATGTGGGCAAAATTCAAAAGTCCATTACTTATTGGCTATCCATGATTTTGATTTGATTTTTTCATTTTTGAAAGGTTGATTATGATAGCTTTA
>Ga0116227_10005882_pt1 | contig 25342 bp, 20 predicted proteins | sample S1TSphgellanicum_FD_89693 | JGI IMG/M metagenome (GOLD analysis project Ga0116227, IMG submission 89693) | Host-associated microbial communities from peat moss isolated from Minnesota, USA - S1T2_Fb - Sphagnum magellanicum MG | ecosystem: Host-associated > Plants > Peat moss > Unclassified... | reverse complement strand
CCGGGGGTGGGGGGCTTTTGTTTTGGGGAGTTTTGGTTACATTCGGGTTGTGCTTTTGCTCCCAAAACAATTGTTTATATTTCAAAGAAAAACTTTTGGGTTTTTTTATTTTTTTATTTATTTTTTTTTTTTTTTTATTTTTTTTTTTTTTAAATTTTGAGACAGTTAATTCAGAGTCCATCCATAAGGTGTATCTACCTACTATGATGCACAATAAATGCTCAATGTCTTCCTAAAGAGCATCCACACCCATAGGAGTAAAATGGCATGCACACTCTATTTTGGATGAAGTATAGGAGTCAAATAATGTGAAATCCAAATAATGTGGAGCTACCACCTTGTATTGGCAAGTTGGGTAGTGATGGGTGTTGTGTGTGGGTAGTTGATTTTGTTAATAACCCATTGGTTCTGGTTTTTGTAGGCTCTTTTTTGTAATCAAAGAACCACCGGTTCTGATTTCTTTGGGCTGGTGGGATCGAAATTAAAGAACCTCCGGGTTTTAGTTCTTTCTAAAGCTCAAAGAACCCGTGGTTGCCACCCCATATAGCTGCAATAAAGAAAAGGGTAGAAGAACAGGCTACAAACCATGGGTGAAATACATGAGTGAAATGAACCTTGTTTCATTCTTCATTCCAACGGTTCATTTGAATTTGTTATGTGCCCATTTAAATTCTAACATGTTCAAATCAATCTTTTGGTTTAAGTTTGGATCACTTTTTCACTCAAAGGGAAAGAAATTGTACATTTTTGTATGAAAACACATTTAATATGGTAGATACTTGACCAAAGTGAATCTACCATAACCACCAGCGGACCATCCATTGGAAGCTTGTTACAACAACAGTTAGTTGTGGATGAACCTCAACTGAACTTCATCCATGTGCAGTTTCCTGTTGGTAACATATCCTATAAAAATGTAGGTAGTTAGGTAGGTATGTAAAAAAGGTGGATGAATAGGTGACTAGTACGTTACTAGATGCAATTGGATGTTTACTACAAAGGGAAGGGGGAATGATATAAAGTGTCTCTTCTAATTCTGGTTTTACCTTTTTTTTTTCTTTTTTTTTCCCTTTTCTTTTAGTTTTATTTATTTGAATGTTCAAGGTTTTGCACCTAAGTTGAAAGTTGTAAGATAATTGGATTTTGTTTGACTCTTAATTTTCCATCGTTAGCCTTTACCGAACCACCTATCTAATGGATTGTTAGTAGGTTGGTAGGAAAAACAACAACCAAGCAAGTTGCCATGATTTGCTAAGGAACTAAAACCTGAAGGAAAAGTGTTTATTGTCCAACTCCCTCCATCCCTAATGGTGCATTGGTGGTTATTAGTTCACTATGGGTCATCAATAGTTAGTTTCTTTAAATGAGTGGTTAAATTATTACAAGAAATTTTATCCATACCAACCCATGTATCTGCAACTTCTTATAAATCAACCAATTTTGTAATTGCAATTTTGACAATCATTAATGACACCATGATAAAAACAACTTATATATGCATTTCAACTACAAAATGTTCGCTATCAACTTTAAGTTATACATGTGACTATGTTTGACAACTACTACATGTTTGGATGAAAATGAAGTTGAAAAATGAGTTCATGTCATTCACCTACACTACTAGAAACTATGTGTTAAATCACTAAAGCATTCCATCTAACTTGCTATTGGGTGGAAGACACCATGAACAATTCTAATGTACCAAAACATATTAACAAATATACACCATTAAATCAAATAGTTCAAAAAAACATTAATGAAACATGCATGATAATACAAAATTTGTACATAATATACATATGTATGCCTAAATATGTCTAAATACACCCAATTACGCCTATGTTAGCATAGATACATTTAGGTATGCATATGTATGATTAATTACACCTAGGTTACGCATAGGCTACACCTAGGTCATGCATAGGTTTGAATTGGTATTCCTAAGTATACCCTTATATCTAGGTCACACATACACTATGTTAAATTGTATTTATGTAGTTTAGGTTGTACATATGTAGGTTTGGACATCATACATAGGCTAGGTTGTGCGTATGTAGCCTAAATCATATGTACATAGCTAGGTCAAGCTAAATTGACCTAAATCAACATGGGTACATTCATAGTTGGGGTACCACAACAAGAACCATGACACCCATTTGTCCTATGTCTTGAGTCTTAAAACAAGGACTTAGCATAATGAATGTTTTAAAATGCTACACAATAAAAGGGGGATATGTATGTTTAGACTTTCAATCAATAAATGTTGTAATGAATTATTCAAATCAATTGAACAAATTTTGAATGTCCTATTCAAATATAAACCAAAAAGGAATGCAAGACTATTTTGACATTCCAAAATGACATACTTTCATTTGGAGTGTTAAAACCCTATTAAAAACATCAAATAATATTTTTTTTTTCATCCACATCTCCTATATTTGTTTCCAAACCTTTGGAATGTAAATTTGTAATTAACAAAATCAATTTAATTATCCTTATCAACACATTTGTTTTATGAAAAATCCAAGATTTTAACATCAATTCCACAAAATTTGGTGATTTATCATACTAAAAATTTGTGCCATCATATAGAACATACTTTATTTTATTTGTGATCAAAATATGAAACAATTTGAACAAATATTATTGGTCCTATTGAATCATTTTTGATAAAAGTTTGCAGTGGGACATGTGTCGCAACCCTAGCCTTGGGCTCGCGACCAAGGCAAAGGGGCTTGCAAGGGTGTGAGCCAAGAGGAAGCCCGAGAATTATGGCAAGAAGAAGCCCGGGAGTGTAAGAGAATGTTAGAAAGTGTGAGGGAGTGAACCCTCACACTCCCAAGGCAACTCCCACTTTGGGAGATGGAGTCCCGGTGGACTCCCAAAACTTCAGAGAGCGATTGCAGGGGTCAAAACTCAATGGCTTGTGGCGTTTTTTATATCATTGGAAAGCTATTGGAACGTAAATGTCTAAAATGGGCTTGCATTGCTCATTTGAACATCTGAAACATAAATTATGGCCAAAAGAAGGGCCGGGAGTCAAATTGCCAACTTGACTCCCGACCACAAAAAGTCGGGAATCGACCCGATTTACTTAGCTAAAAGGGGCGTGTCACATATCGTTGGAAAGCTCTCGATGAGAGCTACAACTTTGCTTCAGACCACACCTCAATCTGAGGTCTGCTCGTAAAGTTATGGGGCTCCAAAATCATGGGAGTCCCAGTTGGCGGGATTTCGGGATTCCCACTTGGGAGTCCTGGGAAAAAAAACCATTTGGATGTAGCCTCCGTGGAGAGCTGCAGAGTATACTATAAGGGGGAAGGTGGTGGCTTCCTCCAAGTCCAAGCCGTGGTGAGTCTTGTGTGTTCGTGTTGCCCGTGGTTCATCCTAGCACCAAGGGTGCTCCAACTATGCACTAACCACTTTGTGTGGGTTGTGTGCGAGCTCGTGTGAATGAGTGAAGCTTGTCAACTCTTCTTAGTCCCATCCTGGAGCTCCAACACGCCCCTCTACCCCTCAAAGTGTTGTGAGCTAGGGAGCGTGCTCCGACTCCTCCTTCTTCCGCTGCTTTCCACTTGGGCTCACATTTGAATCCTTTGAGGAATTGGGAGTGCGTCATTTGATTCCTAAGCCATTATTTGAAACATTTAAAAACATGTTTTAATCATTCAAATCACAAAAAATCATCACCATTTTAATGAAGATTTATGTGAATATCTAATGGAAAATATATATATATATACCAAATAAATTATTTTGTAAGTGTAATGGTCATTCAAAATAGAGTCTTGAAAAAAAATTTGGGGAGAAACATTCCTTTTGTGTACCCCAACTGTGAATGTACCCACATAGATTGGCTTAAGTCACCACCTTAAGTTAGTGCCCTAGGTAGGTTTAAATTAAACTAAGTCAATTTAGGTCAATTTAGGTCAACATAGGTAGGCCTAAATGAAGCAAGGCCATTGTAGGTTTAAATTTAGGATAATATAATTGTTAGTTGAAGTTAGCTTAAGTTAAACTACTTATAAGGTTGTTAGAAATTTAAAATGTTTATAATAATATGGTGACATCTATTATTACATGAAAAAAATGTGATGTGATGGTTAAGGACTTGAACCCCTAATGTGAAGGTGAAAGGCTCAAATCTTCACATCCTCAAATTAGTTATACTAAGCTATTACACTATTTAGTTGGCTAGTTTTAGGTTTCTATCTTAAGTTCATTTTCGCCTAGGCTAGTTAAGGTACCTAGTTTAGGTTATTGAACCTAGGGTACTGACCCTAGGCTATGGTACCTAGCCTAATTTAAGCCAAACACATGGCCACACAATATTAAACCACATCCATACATCTACAAATCACTTGTATAGTTAACTAAACCACCAAACAACCACTATATTTAAGGGTGGTTGGGTGGAAAATGTATGGACCTATTGGCACACAACTTGAGTCATAATCCAATCCATTGTACTTGTGATCAAAATCATTTTAATAGTTTTTTTTGGTAGTACAATGAAAATTGGGTGGAATGCATAATGACATGGGTCACAATTCCTAGTAGTGGTATGGTGGCATCTAATACTAGATGACAACCTAATTATTTTTGCAACTATGCAAACCATACATAAATGACAAGGCTACACAAGGTATCTTGTTCAACTTGTATTGTGAGCACAAATCATAGTTACAAATGTATGTCCACATGGGTGGTTAGTTCATGCAATATATGTTGTTAACTCTACTTGTGATGGTTTAGGGTTTCAAACTATTACAAATTACACACAAAAAATGAGCTAGGAACTTAATTTATCGCAAAGAACACATCGATTCCAATAAGGAATTGAAAATTGGGAAACCAACTAATGTTTCATTGCATTCAAATCAAGGATGGACAAAAAATTGAGAAATGTCACCATCAAAATCATTAAAATAGGAGGGAAAGGTGAAATTTATTAAGTTTTGTAATCAAGGAATAAAACCCATGCTCATGCAGTATCTCTTTCAAAGTTGTTCCTCCAGGCGTAAACCAACCAAGCATATGTTTTCGCTAATCACTTCAATGTGGACATTGCTAAACCTGCCAACACTGGGGTAGACACTCATGGACTTACTGTACATAGTATAACCACCATGGTTAGCTATGGGATGGCAAAAATACAATGAGAAAGTGTTTCCTGTCCACATACTATAATTCCATCCGATCATCCATCCATCCATCCATCCATTGGGATGGATTCATTGGTGGCTATGACTTGTTCACTCTGGGATTTCCTCTACCATCACCAGACATGCCACAAGAAACAAGAAACTCAAATCCAACTATGCCAGTACTTTAGTTACACACTATGAGTAAATAAAGAGCAGAAAAAACTTGGTAGGTATTGATGACAGGTTGAACAGAAGGGTTAGGGGTTCAAACACACTAGGTAGGTTACGTTAGGCATTAGGTATGTAGACTTACACCCCTAGTTGCAGGACATGGAAATATGTGGGCATTATTACTGCTCAAAATAATAGACAGTGTTGTTGTTGTTATTGTTGTACACACACAATAGCTTCCTTTTGCACTCAATTTTCATGAGTGTTTTTTAGGTCATGCTGACCTCCCTCTTGGTAAAGGATTCAAGCACATGGAACTTAGTGAGGATCAGGTCTTTTCATGTTTTATCATGTCCATCATGTGTTTACTATTTAACTTAGCTTGGCTTTCCTTTACTTGTCTTAGGACCAGTGTGTTTTTACTTTAGGAATTTACAAAATGTAGCTGAAGTGGTCATCATCCATACGAAAGATGTACGAGCTTGTTCGATATATAATTAACCATGATTCTCACAAAACCAAACAAGTTCAGAATGTTGTTGGAACCATCGTAATTGGAACATGGTTGTAGTGGACCCTCTTTAGCAAGTTCAAGTTCAACCCTATGAACAAAAAGCTACTACTTTTTGGAAAAGCAAAAGGTCAGGCTTCCTTATAGCGGTGTTTAAATCACTTCTGATTGGTTGTAACAATTGGGTTAGTAGTACACAAAATCTTTTAATCTTGGGTTGTGTGAAATGAGTGGACAAAATCAACATTACAAAAAATCCTCATTATTTTGGGAAATATGGAAGGAATGGATTATGGAATGGGCCTTGCAAGGTGAGCCATTGTTAAATAGGTGATAAGTGATAACAATGTCTTCTTGGACTCGTTCCAAGTGTACCTAGTTCTCTCATTTCAATTGCATTCTCAGTTGTCAATTCACATTAAAATGAACCTTAAATTCACATTAAAATTATGAACACTAACAACCCCAAAAAATGAAGTTTTTAGTTTTTGGCATGGTACAAATGGTGGGTGCAGGTTCACCCAATCCATCTCCAAGGGTGGCAACAACAAGGGGGTGACGATTGGCTGTGCAATCAATCAAGAAACAAGTCTTTAAACCACTACAGTTGCATCAACAGTAAATACTAAGATTACATTGTTTGGGGATGATCACTATCTTCAACACCCACACTATTGAGAGACGACTTGTTATCATGTGGGAAAGAGTACATGGTGGATAACATTGAAATGAATCATCTGATATCTTGAAAATCTATACTTGTGATCCAATGAGGATTTTGTGACCCAGATAGATGCCACCATCCATTGAAAAACCCATTATGACTCCACCACAACAACTGAGTTATCAAGGTAATGTATCTTGTAAGCCCTCCTACTTCCATTCCGCAATACCTGTCTAACTACCCATATCTATAAGCAAGTAAGTATCATTGGTAAGGAGGTATGTATTGGAAGTGACAACTACGTATGTAAGTACCAACTAAGGCATTTGATGGCTATTAAGTAGGTAGGTAGGTAGATAAGATACATGTGGATGGTTAGTCCATAGATAACCATCACACGATTACAATGAAATAAGTGTTTCACATACCATCCATCCTGCATGGTGCACTGGTAGGTGCTGGTTCACTATGGTCATCAAATTTGAGAGCTGGTGTGACAGGGTGATAGTGAAGATATAGCTTGAAGATATAACTTGTGGAAGTCTCTTTTCCAGTAGCTCGGGTCGCATTGTGGCTGTAGCGGATATGGACTACAGTGATAGCAACTTCTTGCATTATGGGGCTTGCTTGGCGCTAATGTAAAAAGTCATTCCATTCTCTGGTTATTAGGCTAGGTCACATGTGGTGTCTACAGCCATTTATTGCATTTGGTAGTCTGGCCTCCATCAGGTAGATGGATATTGAAAGAACTGATTTCATTAGCTTTTAGCCCAAAAGCACCTTTGGAGGACTTGACCTACTGATCCATACTTTGGATCCATGGGGTTTCAGTTTGGATCAGGATTAACATCGCTACTAGAAAGTGTGGGTGCAATGCATTATTAGTCCATGTGGACTGTAAATTCATAAGATCCTCATTAGGTCCTCTGCAGTGGGACGAGTGAATTCATTCAAAATTGGGTGAAAGCACTGGATGAATAGGGACTCATTTTGTTGTAGTGCATAGTTGTTTAGTTTGGTGAAAGTTTTATGATTATCTTTATTTGATCAGTTGAGTATAGAAAAACCGCACCCAATGCATCATCACCTTCCAATGTTGGGCATTTCTTTGAAGAAGCTCAAGCTTTAGTTTCACACATAAATGGAACTGGGAATCCAATTGAGGGTCCGGTTTTCCTAAAACATTTTGATTCTAGTTCTGAAAATCAGACCTGGTTCTGGGTAACCCGAACTGGAACTGGTGATTAACTGCCAATTAGCTCCCAGTTCTAGTTTTTTTTCAAAAAGCTTGGTTCCAGTTCCACATACTCAAGAATTGCAAAATAGGTACTTATGAGTGGTATTGTGAAATTGTGCAAATACTTATTCTGAGTGTTGTTTTGAATGCCCAAGACAAGGATTTGGAATTATTGTACCATGTCCACTCATAGAAATTCAAAATGAAGAAACATGACTAGCTCCAAGTGGAAAGCATTCATCAACAAAATGCTCAACATACCAATCCCTAATGATTGGGTTCCAAGGATTTGGATATCAAAAGAAGTTCACCCAGTGGCGTATCATTGATGTTCTTCAAAGCTCCAGTAAGTTGGTCCATATCAGGATGGTGTGGAATGTTGATGATTTGTTCCTAACAAACTTGCAAGTCCCCTGTGAATGATTCAACTCATGTCCAAATTAGCCCAAAAACAACCTGGAGCCAAAATCACCTGTACTCTACAAATCTGATTCCACATTGACCACAATTAAGGGTACCTGAAGAGTATCCTCTCATGTGGCTACTCTGATGACAAGCCAGATAGTACTCAAAATACATGAACTTAGAAGCAAGTAGATACTTACATGCTAGGGCCACAAATACCAATTATGTGACCCCGCACCTACCAGTACACCATCCATTGAAAACCCATTATGACGCAATTTTGGATGAACCACAACTGAGATCCTACTATGTGGTTCCACCTTGGTCACAAACCTATCTTGTAAACCCTCCTACTTCCACCTCACATTACCTTAGGTAAACTACCTATTGCAAGTGGGTACGTACCTATGGTTCCACCTTGGTCACAAACCTATCTTGTAAACCCTCCTACTTCCACCTCACACTACCTTAGGTAAACTACCTATGCAAGTGTGGACGTACCATAGGTAAACAATGTAGGGTTACTGTGTAAGTAGGTAAGTAGTTAAGGCAGTTGGTGGCTACTGGGTAGGTGGATATATAGATACATGTGAACGGTTTGTACATAGCTAACCACTAAGGTTAGTTATGGGACATGAAAACGAATGAAAAAGTGTTTTGCTATACACAAACTACATCCATCCTGACTGGTGTGCTGGTGGGTGCTGCTGGTTTACTCTAGTCCACAAGTCCTTTGGAAAATACTCTACCTTAGTTAATTGAATGTGCAGTAAGTTCTCACTCAGCTTTTGACAGGGAGGCCCACCAGCCCTTCAACTTCCAGACCTGCTTCTTTGTTTCCAGGAGAAACCCAAAGATGCTCCACACTTGAAACTTCTGAAGTTTTCTGTCCAGGAAGGAAGGCCAGGGTGCTTGTTAGCAGCTCTCTATTGTACTGACTTTGCAGGTTGCCTCTCTCTCTCTCTCTCTCTCTCTCTCTCTCTCCACAAAGACAACACAAAATGCTTTGATGATGAAGCTTTTTAAGAAAAGGAAAAAGGTGAAAGAGCTCTGGGAAGTTGGGGCCCTACAGCCAGACACTTTGTAAGTAACCGAATACCAACAACCCACCAGGGCACCATGCATTGGAAATCTGCCAGGACACAGTTGTGTGGATGAACCCCAACTGAATTCACAATTGGGTTTCAACTTGGTAACCTATCCTGTAAACATAGGTCTTGTCGGTACTTAGGTAGCTAGGTTTGTAGGTTGCTATTAGGTGTGTAGATGCATGTAGGTGGTTCATGCCAATATTGGCACATTATTGAGAAATGACATGGTTATCAACCAGGGTCCAGAGAAGGGTATCAAATAACTTACTTGTTGATTCTAACCGGTAATTGTATATATATATTCTCTTTGGTACTAAACTGGTCCTCATATAAATTGGATTCAATATGAACTTAGGTGTCACTTGGTAGGGTATAAATAAGGTATGAATATGTGTGAAATGAATATGAAATTAGTATAGAAAATTTTGAAATTCATATTGGGGGTATATAACACTAATATGCTATTGAAATTCAGAGATGGAGGGGTAGAAAACTAAATCCCTTCATTACCCTATCCTTTTGGATGAGTTAAGGACAAAACTCCTCTCCTTAAATCTTGAACTACCTTTCCCCCTTTGAAAAGAAAAGGAAGAAAAATTATGTAATATGCTATTGAAATTCAAAGATGGAAGGGGAGAAAACTAAATCCCCTTGTTACCCTATACTTTTGGATGAGTTATGGACAAAACTCCTCTCCTTAAATCTTGAACTACCTTTCCCCCTTTGAAAAGAAAAGGAAGAAAAATTATGTAATATGCTATTGAAATTCAAAGATGGAGGGGGAGAAAACTAAATCCCCTCATTACCCTATACTTTTGGATGAGTTAAGGACATAATTATGTGTATGAGTTTGTTTTTTGCAACCTTTGAAGTTCTAAAGCTTTTTTTCATTGTAAGCTTGAATTGAATTGACAGACTTTGAAGCACATTTGAACCTTAATTTTTTAGCTTATTTATTTGTGTGCTTAATACATTTGAGGATTTAATTTTTAGCACCCAAGATTTTACATGTATTTCAAATGTTTTAGGTTTGAATTGGGGATCCCCACTTGTTGCACTTATAATCAACCCCATATTAATTTAGTTTTTATTTTTGAGTGCATTTGTGAGCTCAAATTCAGTTTTTTTGTAACTTTTAAAGTTTTGAAGTTCAATGTTATACTTTAAAACACACTTGAACTTGCTTTTTTAACTTATTTGTTTGTATGTTTGATGTACTTGAAAATTTAATTTTCAACACCCAAAATGTGATAGGTACTTTATTTATTTGGGGTTTAGTTCTAATCATAGTTCCTCACTGATTATGCTTGCAATCAACCCAAGGACCAAAACCCAATTTTTGCTTAAATTGAGTATGTTCGTGTGCATGAGTTCATTTTGGGCACCTATAAAGTTCTAAAGCTTTTTCTCAACACCTTGAAGTTCAAATGGCAAACTTATGCAATTACATGCATCTTCATAGTTTCTAGAATGTTGAACTTGATTTTTTGTTGGTTTTATAGTAGTGCATGATTCAATTTTAGTTGTGAAGCATGCATAATTGTTGTTTGCTCACAAAGAGGGCACATAACACTTCATAGAACTTTTTTTGCGATTTTTTTTTTTCATGCAAGGCATTTTAGGAATGTTCATAGAACTCTCAACTTCATTGTCTGGTAAGCTTTACTTGTTCTTAAGTTGAGTCAATTGATCTAGATCAATTTGCACATAAATAAAAATGAGGTGCACAAGGTGTGGGCTTTATGCTCGATTGTTTTGCTCACTGGGACTCTCTCTGGTGCCACACCTAGTTCCCTGCATGGGCTATAAATTGAATCATCGATCCCATATTGTGTGTGTTTCTTCTTGAGTTCTGATCTTGGTAGGTTTGCTTGCTTTCCATATTCTGGGGTGTGGCTAGCTAGATATGCTCATATATATATATATATATAACCTACACAATGTGCTGATTCCATTGTTTCATGGGTATCAACTTTTCAACATACCAGCTCGTACTGACTGACCAGTATGGAACCTTGAAGGCGAAGAAGAAGAAGAAACATTTTTCATACCATTTTCCATACCAGCATGGTGCTGGTATCAGATATAAAGAAAACACTTGCATACCAGCCTGGTCTTGGTACTAGGCTCCAAGACTGGTTTTTGACTCATATGTGGTAAGTATATACTTGATATTGAGATTGATATAGCCCTGGTATTCAACTGGTATTACCTGAAGTCCCTACCAAGTACGTACCTGTACTAGGCTGGTATTGCCTCAGGTCATAACCCTTTTTAGTTCACGTTTTTTTCTCCCCCCTCCAAATTTGCTATGTAGGCTAGCACAAGTTAAAGATGATTCAGCCAAAATTCAGCTAGCTACAAACAAAATATGAAGGTAGAAACATTTTTGAATGCCACTACCTACTGAAAGCTCATGTACAATCTTTGATGAATCAGGCAGAAAAAATTAAAGAGAGTCTATAAATTTGGAGATCTGAAACCCAGAAAAGCACTGATTTGATTTGTTGCCATTTTGAAATTTTTTTTCAGTAATGTGCAATTTTTATGTTTAAAAAAAAAGACTAGTCTATTGGGTTCTTTGATACAAGGTCCAGTACCAGTCTGTATAGGTACTAGAGTTCCAGCCTGAAGAACTAGGACTACAACAGAAACTAGAACCTAGGTATATAGTACTGGTCAGGTTTAGAGTGATATGAGGGGATGGGCAAATGTGCAAAACACATTGTGAACTCAGATCAAACTATGGGCAATAGGAAAGCTCATTATTAGGTGTGGAATATGCACAAAAACTGAAGGAAGACAGAGTTGGGCCTGCTGGACAAAACTCTAACTTTATAACCTTTTGGTTCAATTGGATTTACCCATGGACTATTCTGCTTGTCTGGGCCTGCTGTAATATTAGCAGGTATTTGGCAGCCTTGGGAATGAACTATGGGAAAGATGATATGAAGCTGCATTCAGTTTGATGGTGTAATAACTTTATGTGTGTTGCAGTTCACAAGAAAAGAGAGAAAATGGGCCCTTCTAATCAATGTTGTGTGTGAGAGATATGTGACATTTATGGTAGTACATTTGTTGTTTCTATTAATTAGTAAGAGGGCTGGCCAAGCTGCACCCAAATGTTTTTTAAATTTTTGTTTTGAAGGAGCCACTTTGATTGACCCATTGTCAATATTTTTGAAACACTTGGCAGGCTCCCCTTAGAAGTACCTGTTTGACCCCCACTTCACAACAGAAACAAAGTGGCTTTCATGCAGTACACTATTTTAAATTTTGTATATGACAATTCAACCTTAGCCAAAGCATATGGGATAAAATCAGAAACGAAAACCACCATAAGAGAGAAGAAGAGCACCACCCCAAACAAAGAAAATAACTAGGCCCCGGGTACATGCTACCTCACCTCATTGGCTGCAGGAACTTTTTTTTTGCCTACCTGTGTTTGTTGCCATTATTGGTCTCGGCTAATGACAGGGGCATGAACTATGCATGTATATTAATATTCACCTTTTTTTTAACTTGGTGGCTATTTCTTTTGGTTGTCTTTTGATGATTGGGCTTAGCAAGTTTTTATACTACGGGGATTATTATTCTGCATGCATTTTCAATGAAGATTTAAATGTTTTTCACTTAAAATAATTGCAAAGCTGTAATTATTTGTTTGGCATCTTTGGAGCCAAGGGCAGCTTTGAGGGGAAGTATGGGTGGGAACATGGATGGCAACCAGGTTGGGTCATGTCCTGCCATTAAAAACTCTACCACCTTCAAGTGCTTCAGCAGTCATACTGTTTGTTTATTGCTGTCTGAAACCAGGTTGCTAACATGTTAGAACTTAGAAACTCATTGTGTCTGAGCAATACGACAATAGTAACAATTTTTCATTTATTAGTGACAAGACACTCACCCAGATACAAATTTATTCTTCTATCCACTTGGGTACACACCACGCACATGAATTCTTCTTTTTGTATTCAACAGAAACTCAAAATAGTCGGTAATTATTTTGTTCAACTGGGTTCCCTCAACTTCTAAACTTTAAGGTTCAAACGAGTTGCAACTCATCAAAAGAAGGGGCTTGTTTTCTTGTTTTGGCCCTAATTTTTCTGACCCAAGAGCCTAACTATTCAGGATCCTATCCTCACATATCACAGCTTTCAGGTTTCCCTCACTGTGTACCCAAAAGGCACCTGCGTGAGGAGCTTCGCAGGTTTGAGCTACTTGGGCTACTATCCTTTTGCCACGTTGAACATATGAGATCCCCGTCCCTTCCTTCCCTGCCCCTGAACAGTTCCACTACTGTTCATAAAGAATTTTTTTCAAAAGAGAAGAAGGATGTAAATGGAGTGTATTAATTCTTCTGCCAGCCTCCAAAATTTGTTACACACACACTCGTGATTACACTAGATGGGTATGCTTGCTAACAGAGCTCAAGGCAGGTCCACAAGGAATAAACCATAAGGTGAGACACTGTTGAAATGCGTCACCCAGGGACAATCATTACAGGTGACCACTGAAGAGCAGTCATTTTAGCATCTCGTGGCTGTTTCAGGCACACCATATTTGAGCTCTTTGGCAAGTCAAACCCGCACCCTTGCCTTTCTCACAAACGACACAGCATGGCCGAGCTTCATCCAGATTGTGGCATACAGTGCCACTGCTGGAGATGCTCTTAGCAGCTAATCATTCTAAAGCCTCTCTTGGCTTTTTGTCTTTCATTATCAGCAGGTTGCAGGTGTATGTGTTGTACTTGACAGGTGCACTCTCTCTCTGGCCTGAGTGGGTAAGAGGGAAACTAGCACCCACTATGCACCATGAAGGCTGGATGGTAAGGAAATAGTTTTGTGTTGGGCTCCAGTTCCCTAGCTAACCATGGTGGTTAGCTCAGTTGGTTTTCTTTTTTGGGGTTACCTATCAATTAACAACCTGCTTGGATAGTGGTAGTAGGTAGTAAAGATAGCCCTTCACCTATGTATACACCATCTATTTACCTAGTATTGCCTAAGTTTTTACCTATCTACCTATATATATGATTTCCTTCTTACAGAATGGGTTACTAAGGTGAAGCCAGATACTAACTTAGTTGAGATTCATCCACAGTTGAGTCATAATGGCCATCCAGTGGATGGTGCACTGGTGGGCGCTGGTTCACCTCTGCCTCGCTAGCCAAGTGAAGCAAGAGTCCCATCAGTTCATCATCCATTGGAATTTGGAATCTTGTTATGTGTAGGCTTATTTGTAAAGCTTGTTATGTTTGAGGAGTGGGGTGTCACCAAAAAATGGGGGCAATGCCAAATCAACAACCACCGGATAGCCAACAACAAACTTCTATGAAATCTCAAATAACAACAACTAGTCATATAATGAACTAAACAATAGCTATGAAACAAAAAACTATGAAACATGAAGAATCAGTTCACTCTGGTCTTTTTTTCCTCCGGTCTTTTTCTCCTGAGCCCATTGGTTGGATTATGGCATTTTGAAATCCTCAACTCATATCCCCAACACATAAATCCTTTCCACGCTCCCACTAGGTCTCAAGAAGTTTTAGAAAGAGACAACAGTAACCCCAACCATCAACTATAGGTATGCACCAATAATCCTTTGGATGTTCAGGTCACAATGATTTTCTTAAAAGCTCCCACTAAAATGGGTAATCCTTCTTACACCCCAAATCAATATTCAGTCCCAAAAATGCATCATCTCTCCTTCCCATCACAAATGCCACAATCCAACCACTCTTGAAACCCTTTGTCTGTTCATCATCTTCTTCAAATGTTCCATACTTTATATAACATTCTTCAACCCACACAAAAGAGAGGGAAATGGCACAGCGGAATTACAGTCCCCTCTATTCAAAAAACTTCTTGGATTTTAGGGCATTCTTCCCTCACAAACTTCAATTGTCTAAACACCACCATCTCAAAACTTCAACTCTTGCTAAATCATAGACAAAAAAAAATCAAATAACATAGTACCTTTCTCAAATTTCGAAACTTAATTTTTCATCAGCTGCGAACTTGCTCATATATTGCCATGTTTGCACTCCCTCCATAACTAACACCACACAATGCAAGATTTTCGTCAAATCAATGCCAAGCACCACCGCCACCATGAAGAAAGAAAAAAAACCCTATTACATGCAAACAACAATTCACAACAAAAATAGAAAACACAACAAATGCAAAATAGTGGTACCCTTCACACCTCATGATGTTCAACTATTTCTTGTTTTGGCACCTTTTGTCAATCCAAAACCTTAAGGTTCTTCATCCACTAAATCACTCCATCCAAAATTCCATTTGGGACTTGTTCACACCAACAACACCAAACACATCTTCAAGTCACATGTGTCACCTCTCCCTTCTTAAAATCTATGACCTCATAAATCCTATTGTTAACCTATAGAATGATATATTTGCAGGTCTTTTCTTGCCTTTTCCTAGTGCTTTTCGTCTAGGTCCTTTTATGATACAAGTCTTGCCACCTTTATCTTGGTCCTAATAACCATTTGCATCCTTGTACGTGACAAAAACATAAGGCCTTTCCTAGCTACTTGCAAGATTCTTCTTCTTGCCAAACTTTCACATCTTGACTTTCACTCCCTCTCCTTCAAACATTTGTAATCCCTTCCTAGAAGCATAAACTTTACGTTGTTTCTTCAGAACTTGTTCAACATTCTCAAGCACAGACTTGTGAATGCATGAGACAAGCTACATCTTTCATATCATTTGTTCAACCATTACTTCTAAACCCACCTATTCATCAACTACATCACATAGTCCATTTAAACTATTTTCAACAATAAGTGTAGGACTTTGTCTTGTCAATACCATGTAAGGTGAATACCTTATATTGGCTTGCACACCATAGTGGTAACCAAAGAGTATCCTTGGGAGTTGGGTATCCCATCCCTATATGTGTGTTGACAACACCACCGTAAGACCATGCTTGATGGTCTATATTTACTACTCCACCATTATGTTGCACTATGGCCATGCCGGTGTAATGAATTGGTGAATAATTCCACAATCCTGACAAAGAGCATCAAACTTTTTCATCCATTCACTACCATTATCAATGAAAATATATTTGGGCACTCCAAAATAACATATGATTTCTTCCTCAAAAAATCTAGTTGCTATTGCAACATCATGTTCTTTTACAGGATGCACTTCACACCACTTAAAATAGTGGTCAACAACAACAAGCACATATTTGTTGCTAGTAGATGTCTTAGGTAGAAGTCCTACAATATTAAGTGTTACATGATAAAATAAGTCACAAATTAGTATGTTCTTCATACCTTCAACACCAGAGCTTAGGTTACTAGTCTGTTTAGCTAGTTAACATTTGTCATAAGTTCTAACAAATTCTTTGATAAAGTTTGTTCTGTCATGCAAAAAGAACTGTTGTTTGATTTTAGAAAAGTTCCTTGCTTTTCCAAAATGGCTAATTTCGTTATGCATCTTTTTTATGATCTGTGACTTGTCTTTTGGCTTTGGTACCATTAGGTTCTGAAAGTATAATGTGTATTCTTACCAATAATAGTGCATCATTTTTATTTTATTTTCTTTCAATGTCAACTACTTCATGCTCATCATGTACCAATGCACCACCAATAAGCAACCTCATGTTCAAAACATCTTCCCAAATGTCCAAATGGTGACTTTGCACATTTTCATTATCATCTTGTTCTTTGATGATCCTGTTTTTATTCTTATCTATTAAGGTCTATGCCTCATAGGCTAAATCCCAATGGTTTTGTTGATTTTTCCTTACAACAAGTAGTTGACCAGTCTCAACTTGCGGTGGTGTTTCAGCTTTGAAAGCAATGAACTTTTCCCCTGTTTCGTAATGATCAACATCATGGTCTTCTTCTTCTCCAATCAACATAGTGAATAAATTGATAACAATTTCATTGTCCTTGTGAAAACTTGGTTTAAAAGCATCTTGAGTGATCCCTACCAAATCTTGTATCTCATTTCCAAAATCCTCATTTGCCTTATACCTATCCATTGGATTTCTACTTAGAGCATCCACATTTGCATGTTTAAAGCTTACACGATGAATAATCTTGAAATGAAAATCTTGGAGCATAAAGACCCATCTTCCCCTACATCCATATGCGTAAAAAACAATGTTAAGCCACTCAACAGGTTTATGGTCAATCCTCAAAAGAAAGAAGGCTTAGTGGAAATATCGCTGGAAATGCAGTATGCCCCATATGAAGGCATAACATTCACCTTCCATAGGATGAAAACACTTCTAAATTGGATACAGTCATTTGTTGGCATAGGCAATAACCTGCTCCTATTTTTCAAACTTCTTTGACAGGATGGTTCCCACCCCCCTTATAGACCAATCCACATCTATGATAAATGGTTGTGAAAAATCTAGCTTGGTTAAAACTTGAGATGTTATCAGACATCTCTTTAAAGAAATAAATGCCCTTTAATAGATGGGTGTCCATACAAATTTGCATTCGTTCTTGGTCAAACTAAAAAGAGTTTCTGGAATTTTTGCATATCTAAGAATAAACTTGTGGTAATAACCAATAAACCCCAAAAAGGCCTTAACATTGGTTACTATCCAGTGTATGGGAAAATTTTCCATAGCAATTATTTTCTTGGGGTCAAGGTAAGATCTTTTAATGCTCACCACATGATCTAAGAAAGTAATGTTTTGTGCCCCAAAATAACACTTGATAGGGTTTAACTTTAGATGAACCTCTCTCAAATGGTGAAGCACCATCAATATATGTTGCAAATGATCCTTCCAATTTAAGTTGTGGATGTTGACATCATCAACAAAGACTTTTATAAACTTGTTTTTCCAATCTATAAAAACTTCGGCCATGGTTCATGAAAAAATACCAGTGGTGTTTTTCAAGCCAAAAGGCATGACATTCCATTCATACAAGGTTGATTCGATAATGACTATAGTTTTTTTTATGTGTTCAAATGCCATGGGTATTTGCCAGAATTCAAATTGAAGATCCAGAGTAGCAAACCATGCAGATTCTCCTAATTGGTCCAACACATCATCGATTAATGGCATGGGAAATGAATCCCTACATGTCTACACATTAAATGGCTTGTAGTTTCCACAAAACCTCTTGCTACCATCTTTCTTCACCGGCATAGTGATTCTGCATGCATATTCTAATGAGCTCTTGCGCATTTCACCAAGATTAACTAGAGCTTGTATGTATCTGTTTTCTTTAGCCTCTTCCCAATAAGATAATCTTCAAGAACTCATTTGACAAGGTGGTAATCCTTGTGTGTTGATCGTATGTTCATCAATGTTACAGTTGCTTAACTCTCCCTTGTGCCACACAAACATGTCTTGAAACTTTTCCAACAAAAGCCATAATGCTTTAGTTTGTTCCAGATCAAAATTAACATTGAGCTTAATATTAGCCTTGATTTATGTCAATTTTTCCTTTCCTTTAGCTTGTTCCATTTCTCCTTCAACATGAATAGGAAACAAGTGGGATATAGGTTCAAGAAGTTTGTTTATAAATTCTTTGATCCTTTGGTCTTCTTCCTTTTGAACATACAAGATCCAACCTATGTAGTCATCATTTTTTGTGTACTTACCTTCTAATAGTTTTGTTGTTGCTCTTGCAACACTAAATTTAGCATTTACATTGGAACCTCACCATCCAACATCTATTCATCCCATGATCAATTAGCTCTTCATATTGGATATTTTCCATTGGCAGGACCCATAAAGGATTACAACCTTCCATTTCCTCTGATTCACATAGTCCTTCTTCAAACATAGAGCCATCATTGTAATCCTCAAAATTAGGATGGGTGGATTATAGAGGTATTATCTTTGCACCTTCTGAAATTTTTTCCTCTAGCTGAATGTTATTAAAGTTATTATTCATCCTTTAACACCTACATCTATTGTTTTTGCAATCTTTTGTAGCATGTTGACCACATTAAGGGGAAGCACTTCAACTACCACTCCTGGGCCATTGCTAATTTGTATAACCCCCTTTTCCACATCAACCACAACTCTAACCTTCATTAGAAAATTCAACCTTAAAAGAAGGTCATAATTGTTAATATCAACAAAAAAAAACCATTTGGCAAACCATTTTGCCCACTATTATAAGGATGTTAGTGACCCTTCCAAGTGCTTGGGTAATTATGTTTGAAGCGATCTTGTAGGTCTCATGCCTTGAAACTAAACGCATGACACCAAGTTTTTGACCACACTTGCGACCATGACCGACATTGATGCCCCAATGTCAACCAAGCCTTCAAGCAAAGCCTAATTAATCTCAACCACAAGATGTAGTGTTTTGCTACAATTAGTCTTATTAATGTAAACTTTCCTAATGTTTGGTGCATGTATGATTGTAGCCACCTATGTTTTAGTTGTTTTAATATCCATTTTCCTTTTGACCAACTTGACCAGTCCTTCAAGGTATTCAAGCTCTCCTGGAATTATCAAAATAATCTCCATAGGAGTTAAAGAAAATATTCCTTTAATGAAATGGGAAATAATCTTTGATCTGATGTTTCCATCAAATAGTAGGTTTCCTACATCCACACCTTCATTGTCAGGTGATTCTTTTATTCCTCTTCTAGAGGTAGATGTTTGTACATGCATTATCTTCTTGGCATTCGGATGCCAAAAAAAAAATTGTGTTTGACACCACATGGTCAATTCTACTCTACAAATGTAGCTTCTTCGTCATTGATCATTATTTCTAAGAAGTTTGCAGATGAAGAAGGACCCTTCCCATTCTTTCTCCAACACTTATCTTCAATATGCCCCATGCTTGAACAAAAAGAACACTTTAAATTGCAATTCTTTGTCTTATGCCCTCCGCCACACTTGGCACATTTTGGCCTCAGATAAACAAATTTAGGGCATGCAGAGGCGATGTGTTCATTTGATCTACATAGTTGACATTGGATGGTGCTAGCACCTTCTAAATTATGACTTATTTTCCCATTTGCTCCCTTTCCAAAGTAATTAACCAATGTATCATTCAATGCCTGAAAATGTTTGTCAATGCTAGTGTTTCATTGTTAGCTCCTCCTCCCTTTCCTCCTACAAAGGTTCATAAAAAGTTTCTCTAATCTCCCCAAGGACCTTTTCTATGTCAATTATGGTAGTCAAAAACTCATCCATGTCCTGGTATGTTCTTACCACAATTAGTTTTTTAAAATTCAAGTTTTAATTTGGCTAAAAATCGCTTGCGCCTTTTTGCATCCAAAATGCAGCTTTTGACAAACAATCTCTCCAACTTGTCATAGTACAATTGAACCTTTTGCCTAGGCCCCTAACGTACTACATCCATTTTCAATCTCAATTTGTCCTCATCATAATTGCCATATTTTTGGTGAAGTAATGCTTGTAGCATTACCCAGTCATGTGGAGTAGGATCAAGTTGATGGTACCAATGTTGTGCCTTTCCTTTCAAATTGAGTTTTGTAATCTTGAATAACTTTTCTTCATTTAATTCTCAGGCTTCAACAACCATTTGTAGCCTTTCAATCTAATCAAAAACATCTTCCATGTCTTTGCCCCAAAAGAGCTCATCCATCCCCTTAGGACTAGTCATCCTATTTTTGAAAACTTGATCAAACACATAATCAAAACTTCATTCTTCTAATGTTGTTTCATTTTCCAGTTTCTCATATGCAACAGATTAAAGTTGATTGCTTCCTATCTTTATGTTATAATTTAGGTCATTCCTACCAATGTATACCCAATTTAATCTTATGTATAGATCAATACAAAAGACTCAACATAATGTATGAATTTTTTTTTAAGTATAGGCGATCCTCAAAATGCGGTCTCCTTCCTTAATCCTACTATCCAAATGGAATTTTGGATGAAGGAGTGACCTAGTGGATGAAGAGCCTTAAGGTTTTGGACTGACAGAAGGTGCCAAAACAAGAGATAGTTGAGCATCGTGAGGCCTGAAAGGTGTCATTGTTCTACATTTGTTGTCTTTTTTGTTTTTGTTGTGATCTATTGTTTGCAAATAATGGGGTTTTTTTTTCTTTCTTCGTGATGGTGATTGCGCTCGGCATTGATCCAACAAAAATCTGACGTTGTGTGGTGCTACTTATGGAAGGAGTGTGAGCATGGCAATATATGAGCAAGTTCCCAATTGATGAAAAACTAAGTTCCGAAATTTGAGAAAGGCATTGTGTTACTTGATTGTTTTTTTCGTCTATGATTTGGCAAGAGTTGAGGTTTTGAAATGGTGATGTTTAGACAATTGAAGTTTGTGAGGGAAGATTGCCCTAAATCTAGGAAGTTCTTTGAGTAAAGGGGACTATAATTCCGATGTGCCATTTCCATCTCTTTTGTGTAGGTTGAAGAATGTCATATAGAGTAGGGAATAGTTGAAAAAGATGATGAATAGACAAGGGGTTTCAAAAGCAGTTGGATTGTGGCATTTGTGATGGGAAGGAGAGATGATGCATTTTTGGGACTGAATATTGATTTGGGGTGTAAAAAGGTGTTAACGGGGTTTTTCTATTCCCATTAAGGTTAATTCAACTTTAGATTTTTCAACAATAGGTTCCTAAAGCAACAACAAACACATATAACACACAAACTAAAACTTAAATTATTACAAATCCTAAACTAACATGTACACAAATTGTTCAAACTTGAAAGAAATAGGATGAAAGAAAATTGATCCATGTTCCATAATTGAAGAATGAAACACAATCATGAATGAAATCCAAAAGTCTTTCAACAAGTCTATCCTCTTAGTCTTATACTAGCCAATTCAAAATACAATAGTCATAACTTACCATTATAAATAGTCATTAGCCAGTACCTAGACTAACAATCTAAAATTTCAAAAAGTACATCTTACCTAACTACTTGTCCAACTACCAATTCTATCAAGTATAGGTTTTACCAATTACCTATTGATTAACATGTCAACCTATCTTCTTAACCTAGTCATTACCTACCATGTTTAGTTAACTGGTTAGGTTAATACTACAAGTTATGTTAAATAATAGGTTATTACACCTGTTAGGTTTAACAACTTGCTTATATTATCAACCTGTTACCAAATCCGGGTAACAAAAGGAGTACCCATTTCAGTGGGAGCTCTGAAAATAATCACTATGACCTGAATTTCCAGGGGATTATTAGTGCATACCTATAATTGATGGTTAGGATTATTGTTGTCTCTTTGTAAAACTTCTTAAGACTTAGTGGGAGCATGGAAAGGATTTATGTGTTGGGGATACGAGTTGAGAATTTCAAAATGCCATAATCCAACCAATGGGCTCGAACAAAGAGACCAGAGTGAACTTATTCTTCATGTTCCATAGTTTCAATTTCATAGCTAGTGTTCAGTTCATTATATGAATGGTTGTAATTTGTTATTTGAGATTTCATAGAAGTTTGTTATTGGTTCTCTAATAGTTGTTGATTTGGCATTGCCCCCATTTTTGGTATCAGAACATGGTTGATCATCAAGATCTTTTAACTACCATCAAATTCAAAATAAAAACATGATAGAAGAATGTCAAAATCTAGTAACACTAACTTTGCTTAGGAATTAATCACTCAAGAAATTTTTGAATAGCAGATAGCACATTAATTTGATAAACCTGGTTTTGAACAAGCACCTTCAGTACAGTCTCTAATATTGCGAATGCTTGGATTTGGGGGTGGTGCATATCATTGGCATTGACCCAAAAGAAGCACAAGTTGGTGATTTGGTTGTTAAAATCAACCACAACGGATTTGGTGCCCATGCATAGATATGGGTCAAGATCCATGATGGAGCAAGAGGATGGAGCAATGATGCACAATTTTAGTGTAGATTTTTCTTTTCTTCATACCTCGTTTAACATTTACAACTCTAGATTTGGGGAGGAAGATGTTATCCCCAGAATAGGTGACATCTGGATACCTAAATCATGCTCTTCACCTAATCACTTCATTCATTTCTTCATACTGGGGATTGACCATTTGTTACAAGTAAGAAACAAATTTTAAAAGTTGAAGCTAGAGGAGGTTTGTCCAGGCTTATAAGTTGGAGATTATGTCAAAAGTTGGATCAAGAACTCAAATGGCAATTGGAAAGTTCTAATGAACAGTCATACTTGCTCCAATTCTTTAATGTGCTAAGCCCAATAGTAGAACATAGACATGTTGATTTCTTTGCATAAAAACTTTCCTTGCATTCTCAATACCCCTGCATATTATGAATCATGAGTAGGAGAATTTGATATGGGTTGTTTGCATTTGATGAGGTGATTTTTCCTGCTAAACTTAGTATGAGAACATTAGTTTTAAGAATCACAAGATTTGCCAACATTATTATTGTAGGATTTGACCTAGCATTTTCTAAAGGAGGAAATATTTCCATAGGAGTATTAAATGTAAGTTACTTCGTGAAGGCAACCTTATGGTTAAAAACCCATTCAAACTCCAATGGAAGGAAATGGTCAATCCTACAAACTTTAAAAACTAGGTTCTTTTTCACAAACTCTTAACCCTTTGAAACGGCTTGAAGTTCAACATGTTTCTAATAAGAAGATTAGTTTGATCCTTAGGTTAGGAGATGTATGGGTGCTAGTAGACAATAGTGTGAAAAACTATTATGCACAATTTTATAGGTCATGGCCATTTCATTTTTTGAAAAATGCCTTTGCCTTTAGTGAAGGAAAAAATTCACTTGATAATGTATTAGACATTTGCTGCCAGTTCTAGCTACTCAATTGTGGATGAACCTCAACTGAGTTGAGGTCAAGTTTCATCTCAATAACCTATCTCAGTTGCCAATAAACCCCAACTCAGTTGACATCAAGTTTCAACTTAGTAACACAATTCAGTTGCTGATGAACCCCAACTTAGTGGATGCTGGTAAAACCCAAACTCAGTTGAAGTTAAGGTTTCACTGTGGTGACTGGTAACCTATCTCAGTGTGTGGATGAAATCCCAACTGAGTGGATGCTGGTAAAACCCAAACTCAGTTGAAGTTAAGGTTTCACTGTGGTGACTGGTAACCTATCTCAGTGTGTGGATGAAATCCCAACTGAGTTGATGCTGGTAAAACCCAGACTCAGTTGAAGTTAAGGTTTCACTGTGGTGACCGGTAACCTATCTCAGTGTGTGGATGAAATCCCAACTGAGGTGATGCTGGTAAAACCCAAACTCTGTTGAAGTTAGGTTTCATTGTGTTGACTGCTAACCTATCTCAGGTGTGGATGAAACCCAACCAAGAGTTGATGATGTAAGGTTCACCCTAATAACCTATCTCAGTTGTTGCTGATAAACTCAATCTAGTTAAATGTGGGGTAAATCACTTTGCCAACTTAGTCCGTCCTGTAGGTAGGTAGGTAGGTAGGTTGGTAGGAAGGAAGGAAGGAAGGAAGGAAGGAGAATAAGTGGCTAGTAAGCAAGTAGGAGGAGCATAGAACAATTAAAAAAAAATGCACTCTCAGTAGTTAGCACAGAGGTAAGGCCTAGTGAGGTTACTAGGTAGTAGGTAGTAAAAACAGAAACCGAAGTAACCACCGTGGTTAGTTTAGGGAACTGAAACCTAATGAAAAACTGTTGTCTGTCCAGACATCATCCATCTCTCACAGTGCGCGCTCTCTGGCTGGCCTCTGGCTGGCCTTTGTTCTCATCTCTCTCTCTCTCTCTCTCCTTTGCACGCACTTCCTCGCGCGCGCGCTCTCTTTCTCTCATCTCGTACCGGCGGCTCTGATGAGTGCTTTTTTGTGTTTTTTGTTCCTAGTTACCGTTGCCATTAGCGAGAGCAAAATCACAAGAGCAATAATAATTAGGTTACCCAAGAATGCAAGCTGTAACTAGACTGAATAAATTTGGGGTTTTGGAGCTGCTGTGGAAAAATTTATAATCTGTCAGCCAGCTGCAGTGCTGGTTGCAAACCCACCCAGCTGGTGATGATGATGATGCTACTGCGGCATGCTGCTGCTGCTGCTGCAGATCAATAGTCTCGTACATTGAAGAAGACGACGCAACGCGGCAGCTAACAGTTGGCATACAACAACTCCCCCCTTACCCCCCCCCCCCCCCCCCTCTCTTCCCCCCCCCCCCCCCACCCCCCTCTCATATCCTTGTTTCTTTTTTCTTCTT
>Ga0116227_10005881_pt1 | contig 25346 bp, 17 predicted proteins | sample S1TSphgellanicum_FD_89693 | JGI IMG/M metagenome (GOLD analysis project Ga0116227, IMG submission 89693) | Host-associated microbial communities from peat moss isolated from Minnesota, USA - S1T2_Fb - Sphagnum magellanicum MG | ecosystem: Host-associated > Plants > Peat moss > Unclassified... | reverse complement strand
ACATTGAAGATATTGATGAAGGACTAGAGAGTGCTGTTGGTGCATTTGTCAAGCTCTTGAGTGGAGGTAATGTTGGTAAGCAGATTCTCAAAGTAGCAACAGATTGACATGGCTATCTTCTAGGGACTCAAGGAGATTCCTAATGCCATCAAATGAGATTCCTGCATGTCAGTATTCATATAAGATCTGAATGTGCAATCAGATTTCATATCCTGAAAGGTGTGATTGTTGCCCAACCCTAAACCTTGTAAAGGGTTAAGAGCATTCATGTCTCTTGTGTTTTGGACTTGAGATCTACAGGCAAGTCATTATGCTAAAGATAAGCAGTTATAAACCGTTGACACCATTTTGCATCTGTTGGCTCTATTTGCAATCAGTTGATGATCACCAAGCACTTCTCACCATTGCCATTGCTACAAGAGGTCTTGAGACTTGTGAAAGTGTACTTTTGCATTTCATCTATTTGTGACCTTCACAAATCCACTGTGCATGTCTGAAATCAATCTTTCCAAAAGATATTCCATATGAAACAATCAGATAACAATCAGACAAGTTTGCAAACAAGATATCTGTGAGTATGCTTATAATCTCAAGAAATCCAGGGTCATCAAGTATACATCCAGGCCCAAAATTCTGATGGTGAAAGCTGGAGTTTCAATCTTAGGTCTTTCAAACTGTGGAGCAGCAAGAATCACTGAAGTGATTTAAATGCATAGAAATACATTGCTCAAGGAGGCAGGACACAGCCTCCAGCATGGTAGAGGGATGGTTTGGTGATTTATACATTGCTCTGCTTGTAGGATGTTGTATCCAAAACTTGTTTTCCACACATGGCACAAACTCCTGCAACTCAACCATTGGAGGTTGCAAGAAAACTCAGGATTCAAGGTATAATCCACAACAAAATAGCAAACAACATTGATTGCTTCATAGAGTCAGGCTTCATCGTTGAGCTACAGTGTTTCTCCATTATGCAGAGTGCAGAGTACCAGATTTCAGACACATACCTTTCTTATAAGCACATGATTGGCAGTACTTGGCATCCTGGTGCAGCTGTTGTTTGCATATCACACACTTGGTCACACCATATGGAGTCCATCTACACACTCATCCAAGCAACTTCAGTGGTCAGGAATGATTACCAGAAGCAACTGCATTAGCATTTGAACATAACAATAAATTCTCCCTGAAGACATGCTCTGTCTTGAGTGTGAAATCTAAGAGACCCCATACAGTAGAAATTGCAAACTTTCTTGGCATCCCCTGAAGGCTTTGGAGAGGTAAAGTTGGCTCAAGCTACATACACTTGGTGACTGCCCCAGCTAGACTTGCTTTTATTTGTAGCAACAAACCATTACTCCAATGTGGAGAAAAGATGCAGACATCTTGGTGACTGACCAGACTCCTGACAGAAAGAGGCAAACTCAGAATCATAATCCTGATCAAGTATTCTAGAAAAGAGAGCAAGCAGACACCTGTGTTTCTTGCTTAGAAGCTTGTTCTCATTCAGCTTACGGCCTCCACCTTCGGTGGTGTTGCTAGCTCCTTCCTTCCATTTGTCAGGCACAATGACTTTACTCAGCTTCTTTTGGCCTGTTCCCACCCTGCCTTTGTCAGCATCCCCACTATTCCAGTCTGAAGCACAACATACATAATATGTGACATTGCAGAGAAAAATCCACAAAAATGCTTGAAGGTAACCATCATGTCAGTTCTGGCAAATCATCATCCCCTCCCCACAGTGGGTGTAGATAAGTCAAAAATTCATATAATAGTAGGCAACTTGAAATATTTCCAGAAGTGACCTTCAGACTCAGTCATGATTTAAGCTCTCATGATAGAGACATAGCTAATAAGAAACATAAATGGTATCTGAGCCAAGCTGCAAGAAAGCTTGTGAGGAGAAGGTTTCATTTAATTTCAGCTTGCCCTTCTACAATCAATCATCTAACAACAGGCATATAGAGATCTACACAGAGGATAGTGGTGGGTGGTGCCTTCTGTACCCTGAACATATCTTTCAGGAACACAAATGGTGACTGAAATGGACAGAGAAAACTCCACAACAACAATTTGAAGGTAACACAACAATGAGTGCAGTCATAACCTTATGAGAGTCGCTCACAAAGTGCCAGACCATCACCTTCATCATGAATAGCAGTGACAATGACTTCACCAGCTCTGGACAGTGGGTACAGAGAAGTATATAATACTCCACCCAAAATATCGGGCAAATCATTAAACAAAATCTGTGTGCTGAGTATCTGTTGCATTTTGGGAGGGAGGCAACAGGAAGACTCAGTCATGATATTGCCTAGCACTCAGTAGACATAGCTACCACATTATGCTATCAGCTGGACAGATTAAGGCTGGATTGAGGTTTGAGCCAGATTTTCAGCCTGGCAAAGAATATACAGATCATCAACAAGTGCTAGGGTTTGCATGATGCTGCATGAGTATTGCAGCCCATACACAGTGCAGATTTACTAAATTGTAACCAGGGATTTCAGTCACATCATTTTTCCAGATACTGCTGCAAATAGCACATGAGGTCATTTCTGTAGCATCATCTTGTTAGCATCTTTAGAGGTTGCAATTTGGGGTGGAGCTCTTGTCCTCCTACTGTCAAACCTAAGCACGATACCTTGGCACAAACTAAAGAATCCCCACATATAAAACAGTGCCCATACATTGGAGCTAAGTAGGAGCACAACCTTCATCACCCATTGGCACACAAAAATCAGCATTCCAATTAACATTTCTAGAACGGACAAAAACAAACACATTAACCCTAATCCTCAACCTGAATTTTTGATCTCAAAAACTGTCTTCTTAGGAAAAATGGAAGCCATAGCAAGACGTCTCACAAGACAAAACCCAGTGAACTACGAAATCGAAGTACCGACACCATTCAAAAAATCCTCATAGCACTGAGCGTCAACACTACTTCCGAAAGAATCCCAACAAAGACCAAACCTAATTAGTATATCCACAATCCAACCCCATAACAACAAGCTCCCAAAGACAAACTTCTCCTTCCCTCCCCAGAGCCTCTCCTTCACCCACCGACCACAAAAAGTATCCAAGCTGTTGGGTACATTACAGGTGCGATTCCTTGCACCCATCTGAAGCAACAATACCCAATTCTCAACAAAACACAAAACATGAAAAAATGGAAAACAGAGCATGGTGAAGAAACTTAACACTTCTCGCACACCATGTCTTGAATAATTCTACACACCTCTCCCCGTTGGTTTTTTTTTTTTCGCTTGTCCTCGTCCTCGTTCTCCTCCCGCGTCACCTTCTTCCTCTTCGAAATTTTTGTTGAATTCGTGAGCAGCACAACCATCGCTGCACAAGCTCTCGACACCCATCATCACCAGCAGAAACAATCTGCAAAACCCTGAATTTTGCTTCGGGCTGACCGAACCCACAAAAGCCAAAAAAACATAAATCATAATAATTTAAATGTAAAAATCCCTCCCTTTACATACTTATTAGCCAAAATGCAAAGTAAGATACCACAGTTCCTTGCCAGTTTTGACAAATAATCATATTATTTCTAGAAATGTTGAAAATTTCAAAAATACTCTTTTCATAGAAGAGATTTTTCTGAAGAAAAGAAAAGAGAATCTTCTAGATTATTCAAGATTATTCAAAAATTTGACATAAAATTAATTAATTATTCAACAGGGGCAGGGGCGCGTGTTGAAGCTGCCCCTGTGCTTACGGGTAGTTACTAGGTTAAAGAAAAAAACTATTTTGACTCAAACCAGAGATTGCCTTTATTACCGAGTGTTTCTTCCCCTTTTGGCGAAACATTTATTCAATTTTTGTAGTTCTAACAAATTGTGGCTCGTTTGTTTATTACAGACTATATATAAATGAAAAATTTCTAAATTAGTAATTCCATTTAGGCACTAGGTGAACCGGCCCATCATCGATAGCTGGCCTACGAATTGGCTAAATACTCTTGTGGCTAATTGCCACTTTTGGAGCAACATTAAAAAATTGAACAAAAAAACACTAGATCCTCCTCCTTAATCAAATCCTTTTTCCTTCTTTTTTCTTTTCATTATTTTCCCCTTATTTTTTATTTTATTTTATTTTTTTCTTTTTCAAGTAGGATGTGGTCTTGTGGAAATGAAATAAAAAGAAGTTAATTGGGGATTAAAAAGTAAATTGAACTTTAAGAAGTTAACATAAGAATTTAATTAAATTGTGTAATTTTTTTTTTTCATTTTTTAGGTTATTTGTTGAATAAGCGGGCTAAAAAAACAAGTGGGAAGAATAAGGAAAAAATATCGAGTGAAAACGCGGAGAACCTCAGGCAAGGCGGAGAAGGCGTTGGAGGAGTGGTGGAGGTCATTCATCGTCGGAAGCGAAATAATAATTTCGCTTCTCAAACTTTCCCCAGTGCAACATGAACAGCTCAACAATTCCTTTCACCCAGAGGTTGCTACATACCAAAAGCATTGGCACTTTTTTTTTTTCCTTTGTATTTTCAGGTTGTTTTCAAGCTCAATATGTCCTGTTTGATTTTCCCTCACTTACTTCAGACTTATCTGAGATTAACCTCCATTTTATTGAATCTTCCAAAATTCGGAAGGATTGTATTGTGCCTTCGGAATTTCGAAAGATCCAATTTTATAATCAGCCGCTTCAAAAAACAAAAAATAATAATTCTTGCTTTACATAAAGAAAGGTCTTGCTATAGGGGCCTTCCAAATTTTTGACCTCCCTCGACCTATTGAACTCGAGCATCTCAAACCTGGAAGGCCACCATAAGAAGACCTTCTCCTATACATATACTAACCTGCCCAATTTCTGTTGTTGACCACCAAAAACCTTTCAACTTTGTGTATACACATCCCAAACAGATTTTTCCATTGCTTAATTCATGCTCTATCCATCTAAATAGTTTTCACCCAATGTGGCTATAAGTGTAGAACAAAACAAGCTGGTGGCCCCTAATTGTGTAACTTTGATTTCTGTAAGTCCCAATTCCCAAAAGCTTAGATCCTTTGTTTATATCATACCAGGGTCTTTGGCATTTTGTCAAAACTATAATCACTTCCAATAAAACTGTACACATTTTTATTACAAGAAACATTTACAGCTTGTTGAATCAAGGGAAGCAAAAATTTAGAAGACTCTTGAGCTGCAATGTGGCTCATCACAACACTACACACAAATGGAGGAAAACACAAATAAGATGATCACATGACCTTGCTACAAGCTCAAACTTTCGGACCTCCACAACCCATTCTTCATATGCTGCAAGTGAACACAAAAATCATGACATCAAGGTCTCAAGCATTGAATAGACACACAACCTCATTGATTTAGAATCTTAGCTCTAGCTAACACTAGGTTAGAGTTCCTAAAGTGCTTAGCTAACAAATTCCCACAGCACAAGGACTTTAGCTTCGAGGGCAATCCAAAGTTCTAGTGCTGAAATATCAATTTTGAGTATACAAAAGAAAATTCCCATTTTGCCAAGGGGATTTCATGCAATTGCACGTACAAACATTTCACATGAAATATAAATAAATCATTGCAGAACTAAGCTTGTTCTCATCGAGTCATGCTAAGCTTGTGTTGCAAGTGCCTTGCAAAGCAAAACTTGAGAGTTTTTCCTGCACTTGTGGATCGACTTTTGGATCCACTATAATTGAGGATGGTCACATACACCTCCATTGAAATGCGCCAAGCCACCATCGTCCCTTGCAACTCAGGTTTGAAACTCCATGTGATTGGGTCTGGGTACTCTTTATCTGTGAATGTGACACTGCCATCTTCATTAAAGGGCAATTCCAACCTTCCAGATTTCTTCGAGCTTCTTGGGTAAGAAAGGTTTTCCCGGTCAAATGGAATTCCACCCAAGTTCTTCAATGTCCAAGAGAAGGTGCCAGACTTGGAACTATGGCAGTTTTCTGTTCCATGTGTTTGCTCATGTTTCCAATCTGTCACACTTTTTGACGTGAGAGAAATGGTCTGTGTGGATGTAAATCCCACTGTTGGCACACCTTTCCCCAAGGGGATAGTAGCACTGGTCCCCAATGTGGTCCCAGACAACCTGTCATATACTGGGTTTGCAGAGCCAATCCCAAGCTTTGTGGACATGAAATGCTGTGGGTCTACCTCTGGTGTGGCTGTCAAGGCAACCCCTGACAAGAAGAATCGGCTCAAAATCCCAGCACTAGCATCACTACCAGCATTGTCACTATGAAACTTGAGGTTCAAAATTTTGAGGGTAAGACTATTGTTTGGCAGTACACTAGGTTCCATCAAAACTTCAAGTTCGATCTTTTGCGATGTCTGGTTGAAATTCTTTGACCATCGTGACTTCAATCCAGTGACATGAGCATCTAGTTTCCACTGGTTGTTGGTCAGATTTTGAAGTGTGCATTCGCTATTTGTCATTTGTGAATAGCAGTGCAACTCATCTTTAGGTACTACATCGAAGATATCATAAAGTGCTTTGAGGATTGGAAACAAATTTGGCTTGTACTCTCCCATTATTGCCACTGCTGCTATCCCTTGTGGTGTAAGCCAAGTATCTGGATTAAAGTTTGGGTTAAATTCCAAGAGCAGTTTGAGAAGCTGTGGCATGGTATGGCAGCTCGTTATTACCACTGCTGCTATCCCTTGTGGTGTAAGCCAAGTATCTGGATTAAAGTTTGGGTTAAATTCCAAGAGCAGTTTGAGAAGCTGTGGCATGGTATGGCAGCTCATGAATGCAGAATCCATTGCAGCCTTGTTCACAAATGGTGACATCGGACACACCACCGATGACTTCACCATCCCCAGCACCAATTTCATCAAATTTGGGATGTTACTATCCCATGCAGACTGAAAAACCTCTTGTAAAAACCCGGAAGCATTGTTGTGGTAAAAGTGTACACAATCCTTATTGATTCTCATTAACAATTCTATCAGTTCTTCAGTCACCTCTAAATTCCCATCGCCAAGATTACCAATATGGAAGCGACCAAGCCGGAATGCGAGAGAAATTGAATTGCACTCTTCCACAGCCTCCTCCAACTCTTTTAGGCTCCTCACTGGCGACTCGTAGACCAGAGATGTGCCAGAACCATTCTCTCGAATCTTCACGCATTCCAACCCACATCTACCGTTCGACAATTTCACGCGTAATCGGAACCATTTACGATCAGTTCGAGCCACCTCTTCATCACCGGAAGAACCCTGCATAGAAGCGTCACTCTCTCCAGCCGCCTCTTCCACGCCAGAAATTGGACTTTCTGGAAGAGCCGCGTGTTCACCAACATCGGAGGAAGTACGCTGCCTCATCAACAACGGACATCCGTCACTTTCCTCACCCCCGGAAAAGAAAATTTCATTACCCTCGTCAGATGTTGGACTGTCTCCATCCGCTTGCTCGACACTGGACACTGGAAATTCTGGAGCCGCCTCTTCGGCACCGGAAATATGGGACGCAATGATATCGTCGGACGTTGTGCCTTGCCGACTCCCCTCCTCTTCAACTCGCGACACAATAGCTGCGGACGCTGTGGCTCGGTGAGTCTCCTCCTCTTCGACACCCGACACAATAGTTGCGTTACAGTTGGGAAAACCTAATATCAAAATCCTATGCAAAATTCCTCATGGTCACCTCTGCAAATTTCACATGCTGCAGATAACTTCTCAATAAACATGGAGAGAATGGAGAGAGAGAAAAACCTTCACCAGCCGGCTCTTCAACGCCAGAAACTGAATCTTCTCGATCAGCCGCCTGTTCAACCCCCGAACAGTGACGCTCAATAGCATCGCACATCGTTGTACCTCGACGAGTCCCCTCTTCTTCAACACCCGAAACCATAACTGCAATAAAGTTGCGAAAACCCAATATCACAATTCTATGCAAAATTCCCCACAGTGCCACCAGGAGCATCGCAATTCCTCTCATGGTGAAGCTAGCTTCTCAGCAAACAGGGACTACAACGAGAGAGAAAGAGATCCGCTTCTGAATAAGAAAGAAACCAAGACAAAGACGCGCACAGAGAGCTTCTCGGAACCTCCCGCAACGAGTAAGACCCCAGCCGTCCTCATGGGGCGCCTTTGTTAGCGGGCCCCACACGCTCCTTCGCCATGAGATTAGATCTCCACCTGCCCTGCACTTGCTGGGCCTTTTCCTGGGCCTTCGCCCTTCCTCTCCAGACTCCGATACCGATTCTTCCCTTTCCGCGTAAGACTTTCGTGGTCGTCCCCGACACTCCATCTCCCCCCTCCAGCGAAGGACTGTAGTAGAAGAACCCTAGTAGTCATAAGCTTGTACTCTGAACTTCACATCATGTAACTTCACTTAATATGGTTCATCACGCATCACAGATACAAGAAAGGCAATGCACAAGCCTGTTCTCCACTGTTTCAATAAACATCTGAACATCGGTTGCAAGAAACACAGTGAGCTCAATATCTTCTTCAGACTAGTCACATACGTGCTCCACATGCTTTCTCCCGAACAGTGTGGTCCATTGGCCACTGCTAGGATTCATCAAAACCAAAAGCAGAGCCATTTGCTGCACTAAGAGTTGTCATCTGTGAAGACCAGCAAAATGCAAGAACTGAAATGCCTCCATGTGCAGACCCAACCTGACTGCAATCCTGTTTCTTAGTAAGATCACTGTGTCAGTAACACACCCAACTCGCAGATCTCGGTACTGAAGAACCAGTGGCCCCATGTCCAACTGCACATGGGCGATTTGATGGACAAATAATGACAGGCACAATGCTGAATTGCAATATTTGCAGCAACTTTAGAATTTGATTGAAGGTCCTTCAAAAATGATGCGCCAGAAGAACATGACAACGTCTAGTTTCTTATACTGATGGGATGGAAGAAGGCCTCCAACCTGGACCTTTCTGCTCTTATCTCACCACCTACACTGCCAATAACTTCCTCAATAGTGCTTGAATCTATCAGTGATGGCTTCTTTGCCTCAAAATAAAAACTTCCTCATCAACCACTAGATGAGGTTGAGATCTGTCTTGATGTCCATGACAAGCAATATTTGGCTTTCCTGCAAAAGGGAAGAATAGAATATTTGTGAAAATCCCCTAAGATCCATCAAGCTCACAGTTTCATCAGACATGCTGTAAGTCCATGGAAAACAGTGGCGGCACAGTGAATTGTATCTGTAGAGCCACAATTGATGTTTCTGTACACTCTCAAAGAAGGGTGTTACGAGTAGATTAGATACCTGTAGAAACATTACTAGTCCTGGGGAGTGCATATGAAACACCAGAAATTGCTACCAGAACTCCAAGATTTCAGACATGAACTTTGGGCGCAAAACCTGAATATACCTTCCAAGGAAATCCCAAAATGTATTGTGACATCAGTGTGAGACACCAAAAGAATTTAGCCAACTTGTAGCTTCTCACTTTGGTGTTTCAGCATTTCACTTTGGTGTTTCAACATTTCAACACAATGAAGACTCACACTAGATCTTAGGTTACACAAAAATTTGGCAACTTGCCATAAGGACCTACAGAACATAAACAATTCCATCTCCAAATCACTCACATATCACACAGAAAAATATTACCAATTTACAGAAAATTTGGGTTGCAGAGAAATTGTCAGAAACTTGTAAAGCAGTAATAAAACAGTTCATCCCTCTCAGCATAGCTGGTTGCAGGGACTCTTATATGGACCAAGAAAGAGTAAATAATCTTGCTGACAACAAAAGGTATTCAAATCCATAGAGCAACGCATTCTTAACATTGATCTGATTGACAGCAGGCTGCAGATGGAACTATGTCCTATGCAGCTGCTGCAAGGCAATATCATCCTGGAACTTTGAAGAGTAAAATCCACTGAGGGAAACCGCACAGGGACGTGCATGATTATGTGAGTACATGCTTGGAGAGGCAATGATGTCCAGTAAACATACTGAAGATGCACACACACACTCCCACAGGTCCATAGTTGTCTATTAAGAGTGAGTTACTACTTGGAAGATATGGAGCTCATCTTCACGAGTAACTTCAACAAAACTTGTTTCTTTTGACAGCAGAAGTCCATTCCTTTCTGAATGCCCAATGTGTTATTTTTGTGCAAATGCATATCATGTTAAACCAAAAGACAATCATAGACACCACACATACTTCATTCACCTCACCTAAACTACGTGCACTGATCTCAATACATTTCAGAGAAATCAGATCTACAAAACTAGGATTCAAGGTCATCACAATTTTGGATCCACCCAAGCTTCCAAATGTCATCATGGCAACCAGCTGGGTCCACTACATCACTGGAATTATGCTCTAATGCCAACCCTCATCAGTACAGATGTGTCCTTCCTGCAAGTCCACCATGAACCCTAAACCTCGGAATTCATCTTGAGCTATTTCACACTGGCCTATTTCTGGCCACCATGCCAATCGCAATCACAACTCCAAGTTCCAACACTTTATGGTCTGGGACTCTCTGCACAGCTCCAGAATATTCTCTGTTGTGGATTTGTCACTCTTGTACAAAATGGGATCATCAGCTCCTGATCCTCTCACCACAACCCATTTGATGGAAGCTCATGAAATTTTCAGTACTGCTCTGTAAATTCCTTTGCAGCCAAAGATCCTTTGCAAGCACCTTCTGCTCAAATTTGAAAGTTATGGCAGTTGGGTTGCACTCCAATTGCAAGCAGCTGGTCTTCTTTGCATCTCCTCTTTGCAAAACAAAAGGATACTTTTTTTTTGGAGTTGAGAACACTTACTAAACTCTCACCTTTGGAAATTTGAGTTCCATGACGATTGAAGAAATTTGGGCAAAATAGAATATTGGTGCCTAACATCTCATCATGCTCCAGCACTTTCATCTGAAGTGCTGCAACTCAATGGAAAACAGTGAGTGGATAGTGAGTGGTATCTGTAGAGCAAATGTGGCAAGAATGCTATTTTTGTACACTGTCATGGCAGGGTGCAATGAGTAAAATACATACCTAGTGGAAACACTGCTAGTGCTTGGGAATGCATACACAAACACCAAAAATGCCAATTTTACTTGCAGAATTCAAAGAACCAAAACTTGTACAATGTGCTCAAAACCTGAATCAATCTTCCAAGGAAAGTGACATCCTACCATGAGCTACAGGAACAGTTCAACTAATGCTCAGCTTCTGAGTTTGGTGTTCAAGATTTCAACAAAACTCATAATAATAAGAGGGATGAGAAACAGTGCTATTTTGGCAACTTGCCAATAAAGAACCTATAGATCAGAAACAATTTCATGTCCAAGTGGCCCGCATGTCACACAACAAATTAGATCATAACCAATTTCATCAGAGTCTTTTCACAGAGAAATTGTGAGAAACTTGTAGAGCAGTTCTAGAACAGTTCAAGCCTCTCATCATAGGTGGCATGGACTTTTACACTCAGAAAATCATCTTGCAAGGTATTTGACTCCATAGAGCAATGATTGCTTTCAATTGATCCAATTAAGGAACAATATATTTATTGGGGGTGTTGCAGAGCATTAGCATCCTCCAACCTTGAAGACCCCAGCCCATTGAAGGAATCCACATGAAGATATGTGTGATGCTGCAAATACATGCCCTGACAGGTGACAATGCTCAGAAAACATATTGAAGATGCACAGACACTCCCATGGCACCATAATTGTACATTTAGAGTGTGATAGTACTTGAAAAATATGGAACCCATTTTCAAAAGTATCTTCAACAAAACATCCTTTTGATTTCTTTTTGACATCCTTTTCATTTCCTCTGTCAACCCCATTTTGATATTGTGTGCAAATGCATATCCTGTGAAACAAAGACTATCATATAGACAGGACCCATAATTCTCTCACGTAACCTACTATACCCAGTGATCTGGATACGTCTCAGAGTAATCAGATCTACAAGAACTAGCATTCAAGATGATCAAAATTTTGATTGGGCTTTCTCCAAATGTCATAATGGCCACATATACTGACATTTTCCTTGAAATGTTGTTCGAACAATAAAATGGTTGGCTATCTTTGATAGTAGGATGATGTCTTGATTGTATTTATTGCAAGAGCTGTTTCATGTGTGGCTGTGTAACACACCAAGAATATAGCTCATGCAGGAACCTCTGCACTGATGAAAATTTCACACTTATGTGGAGTCTTCATCAATCACAACCAATACATCACCACCAGCCATGAACAGACAAAGACAACTTACAGGTTGCATGAAAACTTCATTGTATACTGCAACATGTTGTTGGCATATCCTGCAGCCTGCTTAAAGTAGCCTACATTGGATGAGCTCAAGCAAAGAGCTCAAGATATAACACACCATTCAACTAACTGTTCATCTAATGCTCACCAGTGAACGGTGCAAACAGGGTGGTTTCTCTGATACATGGGGGTGGGACCAGGAATTGTAGCTCAAGGGGCGAAACAGTTGTGGGAATTCTATGGATTGAACATGTGTCTTTAGTCTGCAAGAGTATAGATAATTCCATTTTTGTCAAAAGTTCGATGCCCAATTATTGGTGCACAGAGGATTTTTGAGGACTGTCCACAGCATGCTCTCATTGAGGCATTTCCCTTTCCCTAGAGCTCTCTATTATCCTTGCTTAATACAGGCTAGGCAACTAGTATGGCCACAAGGATATGGCAGCACATTATCTGCAGAGTCTTCTTTTGTGAATGGAACAGAACTTACTATCAGCAATGTAGCAATTCAACACTTTTCATGCTTGAAGGTAATGTTATGGCTTTTGGTTTCTTTTCCCCAAGCAAGCAGAATGCCACATCATGCACAATTATAGATCTGCATCACACCTCTACATTAATTTGGGATTGTTGTTGCAATCTCCTTCAGGTTTCATAAAATGCCATTCTTCTGGCACCATGAAGGTATCCAAATGACTTTGAGGTTGGCAAGGATGCAAATGTAGATGCAATGTCTTTATGGTAAACTGATGGTGTTCTCACAACAATAATGCAGTATGGAGTTGGCGACGTGAATAATATTAAAGCTTTGGATCCTGAAAATATGCAGCCATGAGCTCTATTTGTCTTGCAGCATGAGAGGAACCATGCAATGGCCCAGTGTTGAAACTTTGTCATTTGGTCACATGCTAAGAGCTGCATCTCATGTTAGTTCCAACATCCTTAAAACATTGAGTTCATTGATCTATCATTGGGGAGGTGGCTTCTACTGTCGCCAAGAGGATGGAGGCTGCTCTTTAGGGTTCCCTTTTGGTTCACACTTGGAGGCTTTTTGAACTTATCTGCAGGCATTTGCAGTTTTTATTTGATGTTCTCACAATCTACACCTTGAGAGGCAAATAGTGAAGATGCATGAGATGGTGCCATGATTGCTACCATGAATTGGGTCAAGAAGCATTTGGGGAGAAACGAAGGACTCTAGGTTGTGGTGCTGTAGCAGCTCATTGTGGAGGTAGGTCTAGACATGGCAACTGGTGGCAAATCTTTGGAGAAGTTCTATGATCTGACTTGCAAAATGAATTGCTACTTGCAAAATTGGGTCATTTGGTATCTCTTGTTACATGCCAATCACTTTCAATTATTTTTGTAATCAACTTGTTGAATTGTAGTGCAAATTCAGGTCCATACAGAGAGCTTCCTTCCCACAATCTCAGCATCGGTTCTATTGAATCGTTAATAATAAAAGGAATTGAAGATCCTGTCCACTGTAGGCATTGGTAAGCCCATGGCAACAAACTGTGCTCCTCATGAGGACCATTTTGAAACCTCAGGCATTGTGGTTCCTGATGCACTCCTATTTTTCTGTGCATCGTAGTCTGCAGGGACTTATTTGGGTATAGAGTGGGAGTTGGGGACATATAGCCAGCCAGGATGAGCGTTCACAAACCAGTTTCACAAAATTCACTGCCAGGCCAGTAACAAATTTTTTTGGGAAATTGAAAAGAATGTGGTTTCATGTTTGTGCAATAAGTATTTTGAAATATGAGGAACGGGGTTATAGGGGCGGACTAGAGAGAATATTGCTTGCACAGTCTGATCACAGTTTTATGTGTTGTGAGATTTTGGTTTCTAGCAACTGAAGACATGGTGTTCAGAAGTAGAGAAAAGCTTCTTTATTTTTTTCTCCCTAAAAGATGTGGGATGGAATAAAAATGTAGCACATACTTTGGTAAAAAAATGCATTAACAGTTGTGTGGACTTTCAGAGCACTTTGCAGGCCTAGTTAATCATAATATAGTTCTGTGAAGTGACAACATTCAACCCATCCAATGTATTTCCCATCCCCAACAACTTGCTCCAAGATTTTGTTTTGGTACAATGCAATACATAGAAAGACCAATTAATAAGACCCTGAAATCCACTCAATACTCAAATATGAAATAAGCCTTTTTGTACACATTTGGTATGGAGGTATGAAGGGCCAAAAGAGGCCTTCAAGTTTACTTTGTCTTAGAAATGGTTCTATCAACCTTGCTTGCAAGAATCAAATGGCACCTTCTCTACTTGTGTACAAGGGGCAGAGGCTAGGAAGAAACCCACCAAAATTATCAACTCAACTCTTGAAATCCTCCTTTCAGTTCGCTTGATTCCTTCAAAAATACTTGGGGACTTGGGGAGCATCATTGCTCAACAAACAAATCTCACTTGCACATGGACAAAACACCTCCCTAACTCCTGTAAACAGTTTGTATTACAACCATTGCTTGCCTTCCCTTTCAGTGACCAATTAGGACAAGCATGACTAGAAGTGCAAAAAAAGATTGCCAACATTCTAGAAAGGTCTTCCAAAGCTATAGATTCAATATCAGTTTGCACGTTTGTGGTCGCTGATTTCACTAATGTGGTTGTTGTGCTGCCACATTTCCCTCACCATCTCATCTCTGTCATAATGCAATATCTTACAGGAAAGCAGTACACAGCAGCACTCCTCTAAGCATGAGAGTGTAGAATCCAACATGTTTTTAAACATGTTTCAAGATGCAAGATTAAAATTGCCTGCTTCATTTGTGTGATCTCAATAAAACTAGTACACAAGCAAGTGTGGCCACAAAGGATTAACCTTCATTCACGCACACAATAAGAGGAGCCAAGGGTTGCAAAGATTTGTTGTTGGATGATTCCACCTAAGATGGAACATTACTATGGCTGGAAAATTTGGTGATCTGAGAGCCAAAAAGGGAAATTGCAAATGATTGACTGCGAACTCAAACAATCAGCTGCTCTCAATGATATGTTCATGAACCCACTTGCCCTGTTCAACTGACAATGCACTAGAACACTCCCATTCAGGACTCAACAACAGTAATACAGGTGTTCCAGGCTCCACCCCATTGGCATTTGCATGAATGTCAGCAAGGAGGCAAAGCATCAACTTCGCAAATGCTTTCAATTACCTTTTCATAAACATGCCTGCCATCCCCGAGTGCCAGAACAGTGTGACTCATGCATTCAGGAACACCACTAAAAGTGATGTGCTCTGACCCATTATCCTTCCTTGCCTATTCCGTGAAATAGTTTAATCTACTTCCTACCCTTATGCACATTTCACATGTCCAAAGACTGGAAATCTGAGAAATAACATCCGGTGAGGTATATTGTTGAGCTTCTACGGCATTCTAGTCCTGACTCACATTAGAAGAAGACTAGTACTCATATGCTTGCATTCTGAATTTCACCTCATGTGGTTCCATGATGGAGCACAGATTCCAGTGAGGCAGTGCACAAGCCTGTTCCCTCAGGTTTCACTAAACATCTGAACATGGGTCGCAAGAAATATAGTGAAGAGTATCCGCCTCAGACTACTCTCATGCCCAGTTTGCACACTGCCAAATAGTCAATGCCAATGCCAATGCAAGGTAAACATAGTTTGCTCCTAAGAGTTGTTATTTGTTAAGGCAAAGCAGAAAGCAGGGCCTGAAGATGCCTCCATGTGCAGACCAACCCTTGACTGCTATCAAAATTTGTTAGTAAGGTCACTGTGTTCGTAACACACCCAACACACAGATCCACGGGTACTCAAGAACTACCTCCACATCCAACTGCAGATGGTCTGGTCCATTCAAGACATTGAATAACAATGGTCATGAGTCCAAATTGCAATCTTTGCTACTTTAGAAATTGATGGAGTGCTCTTCAAAAATGATGTGCCAGAAGAACATGACAATATCAAGTTTATAGTGTGCTCTGATGGGACACAAGAAGCCTCACTGGACCTTTGTGCTTACCTGACTACCTACACAGTGCCATTGACCTCTTGAACAGTCTCTGTATCCAGCCTCAGATATGCCACGGACGGATGCCTTGTTCCTCAAAATTAAAACTTGTTCAGTAGATGATGTCGGTGTCTGTCTTCTTGTCCACCATGAGCAATTTATCAGTCTTTCCTGCAAAAGGGCAGAATAGAATATTGGCAGAAATACTCAAGTCCTGCAACTCAATGGTAAATAGTAAGGAGACTGAGAATTTGGTATCTCTAGAGCCAAAATGGCTGGAATTTATGTTGCCACCCACTGTTGCAGCGGGGTGCTACAAGTGATAAAGTAGTGAAAACACATCAAGTCCTTCGGAGTGCATAAGAAACACCAAAAATGTCAATTTTGCTTGCAGAACTCAAAGAATCCAAACATATACCATTTGCTCAAATCCCAAACAAAATGTATTGTGACATCCTATTCGAGAGATCAAAAGAGTTCTTCTAACTCGTAGCTTCTGACTTTGATGTTTCATGATTTCAACAAAACCAAGACTCACAATGATTTAGGTGAAACAGAAATTTTGGCAAATTGACATAAGGACCTACAGATCAGAAGCTATTGCATGTCCAAATGGCCCACATATGTCACACACCAGACTGTGGCCAATTTTCAGAAAATTTGGGTTGCAGAGAAACTGTGAGAAACTTGTTGAGCAGTAATAAAAACAGTTAGTCCCTCCGAGCATAGCTGGTTGCAGGGACTCTTATGGACTGAGAAAGAGTAAAATCATCTTGCTGACAACAAAAGGTACTTGAATCCATATTGTGATGATTGCTTTCCATCAATCTGATTGTCAGCAGCCTGGAGATGGAGCAATGTCCTATGTGGCTGCTACAAGACATCATTATCCTGGAACTTTGAAGAGCCAAGCCCACTGAACAAAACCACATAAGCACATGCATGCTGCTGTGAGTATATGCTTCACGAGGCAGCAATACACAGAAAATTTGCCTTGAAGATGTACAGACACTTCCACAAAGCAATGATTGTCTGTTTAGAGTGGGCTATTACTTGAACTTGAAAGATATAGAACTCATCTTCACAAGTATCTTCAAGTGAACATCCCTTTTGTTTCTTTTTGGCATCAGAACTCATTTCCTTTGTCAACCCCATTGTGATATTGAAATTGAAATTGCTGACATTGAAATTGAGCGATTGAAACTGCTCTGAAATTGCCATCATAAGCTTTAGAAATCATCTTGTAACTCTAAAGGCAACAAAGTAATATTTAAGGATTTTTTTGAGGGATTCAAAAATAACCTATGAGCTTTTGATTGAGAATTTTCTGTAAAAATGATTGCCCCTACTTTGGGGGGCTGTAACTTTCTCATCTCTAGTCCATTTTTGCCGATTTGTAGTCCAATAGATGTCCAAAGAGGAGGGCTCCATCTACTCTTTGAACACCATAAACAATGGGCCCTCCTGCAAAAACGGCGAAAAACCCTGCCTTAAGTGTACTATGACTGACCTCTCTAGTCTACTGTAGTGAACCGTCTCCATCCGCTTGTATGCTCCTTATAAGCAGGTCCCAACACTCAATGCGCCATGACATCTCCCCGCAACTGGCCTGAATTTTGCTGGCGATTTCCTTGTGCCTTCGGCCTTCCTCACTGGAGTCCAGACTCCAACACCCAGTCTTCTCTTTGCAGTGTGAGACTTTGGGTGTCCTCCCCGACACTCCAATCTCCCCAAATTCCAACTCAAGAATTCTGCCCAGTTTCACAGAGCTACACCAAAAAAACGGGGTGGCTATCAGAATGAGCTTCAAGCCGCCCTCAATGCGCGAATTTGATTCTGGTCTGCCCAAACTTCTGCCCAAAATTCAGACTACCCCTCTTTTTTTTTCTTTTTTCCACAGGCTGCCTTGGCTCACCGGCCCTCACTCTCTTTTCCTTCTCACCTTCTCTCTCTCTCTTGACTTGATGGCTCATTGAAGCTAGAGAGGAGCCCTTTCACAATTCAAGGTACCCTCTAAATTATTCTTTGAACATACAGAGAGAAGCTTTTGAGTTCAAATTTCATGTTTTCTTTGTATCTATTTTTATGAATGATGTGGAATTGAAGCCATCCTGATGGTAGGGAAGTTCATCCATGATAATTCATGAAGTCTTAGGATGAAATAAAGTTCATCCAAGAGATATCATCTATACTTATATTTCATCCATAAAGTGAATTTCATTCACACTTTTTTTTTTTGGGGGGGCATTAATGTCATCACTTGTGAATTTTCAATGAATGAATGAATGAAATTTCATTGATGAATATGCACAAAATTATATGGATGAAAGATTGAACATTCATGGAATAAAGTTCATCCATGGAATCATGGTTGCAAGAAGGGACATCCCTTGGCTAGGGACATCCGTGAGTGTCATGGCCTTCAATAATGAGCTTAACCTCCTTGAACTAAAATATTAAGGGTTATCCTACAGAGGTTTAGCACATACCAATCAAGTTCAGCAAGTTCAGAGGATAGTTTGAATTTTGGAAGGGCTCCTCTCAAGCTTCAAAGGGCCATCAAATAACCAAAAGAAAAAAGAAAAAAAACTATGGGGTAAGGCAGCCTACGGGAAAAAAAATCAGGGGCAGTCTGACTTTTTGGGGCAGAAGCTTTGGTAGACCAGAGAAACATTCAGGCATTGGACAGCCCAGAAAATATTGCATTTGTGGGCAACTTGAAGCTTATTTAGGGAGTCCTCAGGTCACATGTGAGATTTCAGTAACACACTCAAGTCACAGATCCAGGGGTACTCAAGAACTACTGTGGCCAAAAAGAGGAGGTTACCAAAACCTCTGAATTCTTCTTGATAGACAGTAACCACAGAAGACGACATGCACCTGGTCTAGAGAAAGTTCCATGAAATCAAATCTGTCAACTATCTACTAGAGAATAGGTGAACCAGAACTCTCTGGATTCTCTCTCATTGAGCATCCACAGACCTCTAATGGCATTGTTCATTCCCATATTCCCAGTGTATCCCAAGAGCTTTTACAAGAAAGGAGATTCAGCCCAATCCCACCCCTGATAGAAAAATCAACCCTTATCTCCCAGACCTCAGGTGGAGACCAGCTGCAGACCCAAACTTGGAGCAACCAACAATGGTATTCATTTTTTCCCACACTCAAACAAAGACACTCTTAAATAATGCCATTAGAGATCGCTCATAAACCCTCTCTGTTCTGCATCAATTTCACCACCAGCCCATCACTGGCAAGCTGCCACAGACTCTACATCTCCAACACAGCGGAAATTCAGAGAGCAAAGTCATGCATGCAGAGCATTCATCTTTCAATGCATTTCTACATAACACCTTCTATTAGTTCCCACAAACACAAACAAGCTTCAGAATACTTAGCTCTTCTTCTGTCCTCTTCCCCCAAAAACCTGCCTTTCTCCTTGCAGAAATGCCATCATATATCAGCAGCTCCTCATCCTTCCGTAATCCAAAGCACCAATCGGAGCCATACTCCCACGAGACGTCATGAAGAACATGCAAACTCATTTTCTAAAACAAGAGAAACAGAGCGCCAACATTCTCCCTCCTCCATGAATGTACACCTGCAAACATAAAACACAGAAAACAAACAACATACTATTGCAAGCACCATATGGTTATCGTGCTCATGACAAGCACTGTGTTGCATCAACTGCTGCTTTGGGGCAGTACTTTGGTAACTTTTTCACTTTAGGGTTCCTTTTAGGTCACACTACCTCCATGCCCAACTGAACATGGCCCATTCAATTGACAAATAATGATGGTCTATGTATGCTGAATTGCAGTCTTTGCTTCTTTAGAAATTGATTGCAGGCTCTTCAAAAATATTGTGTCATGTTAAGTTTATAGTGCCCACTGACTGATGCCTGATGCCAAAAGGCCTTGCACCTGGAGCTTTGTGCTCACCTGTCCACCAACAGTGCCATTGACTGAACCTCAACAACACCTGCATAGCAGAAAGTTGGTGCCTGAGATCTCATCAAGCTCCAGCATTTTCATCTGAAGTGCTGCAACTCAATGGAAAACAGTGAGGGAACAGTGAATGGTATATCTGTAGAGCCAATGTGGCCAGAAATGATGTTTCTGTACACTGTCTGTCACGGAAGGGTGCTATGAGTAAAATATATACCTAGTAGAAACACTCCTAATACACAGACACCAAAAATGCCAATTTTACTACCAGAATTCCAAAACATGTATCATCTGCTCAAAACCTAAATAAATGCTCCAATGAAATTCCAAAAGGCATTGTGCAATCCTACTTTGAGATACAGGAAGAGTTCAACCAATGTGCAGCTTCTGAGTTTGGTGTTCAAGACTTCAACAAAACCAATAATAAGAGGGTTTGGGGAACAGGGCAATTTTGGTAACTTGCCAATAAAGAACCTCCAGATCAGAAACAGTTTCATGTCCAAATGGCCCACATCTCACACAACAAATTAAACTGTAACCAATTTCATCAGAGTTCTTTTTGCAGCGAAACTCTCAGAAACTTGTAGAGCAGTTTTAGAACAGTTCAAGCGTCTCATCATAGGGTGCACAGACTCTTACAGATTGGGAAAATAACCTTGCTGACAACAAAAGGTTATGTGAGAGAATTATGGTTCAAATCCATAGAGCAATGATTGCTTACAATTGATCCAATTAAGGAACAAATTATTTTATGTGGGTGCTGCAGGGCATTATCATCCTGGAACTTTGAAGACCTAAACCCATTAAAGGAAACCACATGGGTACACACATGATGCTGTGAATATGTGCTTGTTGAATATGTGGCAACACGCAGAAAACATACTAAAGATGCACAGACACAATACCATAGCACCATAGTTTGTACATTTAGAGTGGGCTAGCACTTAAAAAATATGGAACACTTCTTCACAAGTATCTTCAACAAAACATCCTTCTCAATTCTTTTTGACATCCGATCTCATTTTCTCTGTCAACCCGATTGTGATTTGAGTGCAAATGCATATCCTGTCAAACCAAAAGACTATCATATAGACATGACTCATAATTCTCTCACATAACCTAATCTATACACAGTGATCTGGATACATCTCAGAGTAATCAGATCTACAAAAACTAGGTTTCAAGGTCATAAAAATTTTGATCAGCCTTTTTCCAAATGTCATAATAGTGACATATACTAACATTTTCCTTGAAATGTGGCTTGAACAATAAAATGGCTGGTTATCTTTGATAGTAGGATGATGTCATGATTGTGTTTCTTACAAGAGCCTTTTCATGGATGGCTGTGTAACACACCAAAAATATAGCTCATGCAGGAACCTGTGCACCCAGGAAAATTTCACACTTAGTTACCATAGACTAATGTTGAGTCTTTGTCAACCACAACCAATACATCACCACCAGTCATAAACAGACAACTTACAGGTTGCATGAAAACTTCACTGCATATTGCAATATGTTGTTGGCATATCCTGCAGCTTGCTTAAACTGGCTTGCATTGGATGTGCTAAAGCAAAGAGCTCAAGATGTAACACACTATTCAACTAACTGTTCATCTAATGGTCATCAGTAAGAGGGGCAAAGAGGCACCTCTGAGATGGTTTCTCTGATACCTGGGAGTGAGACGAGGAATGGTAGCTGAAGGGGTGCTGGGAATGCTAGGGATTGGGGACATGTCTTCTAGTGTGCCAGAGCATTGATAATTCATTTTTTGGTCAAAAGTCTGATGCCGAAGAAGGAGGTGCATTAAGGATTCTTGAGGACAATCCACAGTATGTTCTCATTGAGGCATTTCCATTTCCCCAGAGTTCTCTACTATCTTTGCTTCATACAGACTATGCAACTAGCATGACCACAAGGATATGGCAGCCAGTTATCTGTAGAGTCTTCTTTTGTGCATGGAACTGAAGTAGTATCAGCAATGTGGCAATTTAATGTTTTTGATTCTCAAAGCTGATGTTATGGTTTTGCTTCTATTTTTTCCAGCAAAAAAACTATGAACTGTGGAATGGCAGGGCCAGCGTGTTTGTGACACCTTGTTTTCTTTTTGTGAAGGAGGGAGCAATCTTTTGTTTTGTTTTCCTTGTAGGTGGGCCACAGGGAGCATATTCAGCAAGGGGGGGGGGGTCCAAAGAGGTGCTTGTATTGGGGAGTGCCCAATGTTCCAAAACAATTGGTGATGGCCCAATCAATATGGCCCCTTCAAAAAAAACAAAAAACAAAACAAAATGTGAGCACACACATGAACTAATTAATATGAATCACAATACGTACCCCATGATATAATCTATGGTAATAGACACAGGAATAAGTACCCCCAACTTATCAACACATTGAAAACACAGACACAAAAGTGGGGCACCTCCCAGCAAGGAGAGGAAGAAAGAGCCATTGTAGGTTTGTCCTAACCCTTAACTCTTTGGATACCATAAAGTTTCTTGTAAAGCCACCATGTCGAATGGCTCTTCTCAGAAAAGAAAATTAAATTAAATTGTCAGTGCACCCCTCATTAACTAATAGGCATGGGAGTAAGTACCCCCAACTTATAAACACATTGAAAATACAAATACAAAAGTGGGGTCCAAGACAGTGTTGGCCAGATATAGGTAAGTGGGCCGGTTATCAATATGTATAATGCCCCAGTTAGCAACTATTCATCTCCAAACTCTGCCCATTTTTCAAATTTGGAACTATTGATAACTGGCTCTGTAATTCCATTTGCATATCCTTATTCATATTCATATATGCAAACTCACATCATTCATTATTCATATCCATGGGTATATTTTTATGAGATCCCGGATATGCATAGCTATGTTATACATATCCATATATGGTGTTTAGGGTCTGGATATGTACATCCGGGAGGCATATCCTTTATAGGGTTAGGGTCTTCTAGTTTTCAAGCTTGAGCCTTGTCGCTAGTACTATTCTCTGTTTTTTGTCACTTTCCTTTCAATTGTATTTGAGCTTTGTAAAAGTGACATCAGGAAGATTATGCGAGTTGTTGTTTTTTTTGTTGTAGCTTTGTGGAAGTGGCACCAGGAATATAACACGAACATTTTACATTATTTGAGGTTTGAACTCTGAGCTTTAACTGTTAAAATTTTGAAGCTTGAACATTTCAGCTCTAAACATCTATGGTTTGATGCATGGATTGTGAGTTTTAAATTGGAGTGTTTGAGGATTTGAAGGTTTGAGCAAACAAGCAAAAGTCTACTTGAAAGTATGCCTGAATGAAAAAGTTTGTTTTTGCAATTGAATGTATTTCTGATCATTTGTTGGATGTCTATGTTTGAATGAACATCTGTGTCTGAATGATCATTTGTGTCTAAATGAACATTTGTCTAGGCATTTGTGTTTGAATGAACATCTATCTAAGCATCTATGTGGGGGTCTATGTCTGAATGAATGTTTGTGTCTAAATGATTGTTTATTTAAACATCTATGTGGGTGTCCATGTTTGAGTGAATGTATGTCTAAACATCTATGTGGGCGTCTGTGTCTTAATGAACATATGCTTGAATATCTATGTGGGTGTCTGTGTTTCATTGAGCATATGTTTAAATATTTATGTGGGTATCCATGTTTGAGTGAACATTTATTTGAGCATCTATGTGGGCGTTCATTTTTGAATGAACATCTATTTGAACTACATTTGTGTGGGCATTTATGTCTAAGTGAGTATCTATCTAAATGTTTGTGTGGGCATTTGTGTTTAAATGAATGTCTATTTGAACATTTGTTTGCATGTCTATATTCGAATGAATGTTTGTTTCAACATTTGTTTAGGTGTTTATTTTTGATTGAGCATTTGTCTAGACATTTGTTTAAGCTTTTGTTTCAATGAGTGGCTTATTGGAATTCGAAATTGGAAGCATTAGAGTTCAAAATCAAAACCCTAATTTCAAAAGTCACAAATGAATAACATTACAATTTTCAAGTGGTGGCCCTTTTCATGATAGGTAAGAAGTTTTTAAAATCTTTTCTCCATGTTGCAAAAAATTTGCACTTTCTTGCATGTCAATTTTAGTTCTGGAATTTAGTTTATTCGTTGTGTGTAATATGCACAATTCCTATGCATCATGGCTACAGAAAGTGATTATCTCATTGTTGAGAGTGTTGGTGAGGTTGATGAACCATATCTATGTGAAGATGTGGTTCCCAACACTTCATTTTCAAACATGGAAAGTGTGCACCTAAAAAGTACAATTTCATTAAAAAATGAGGTATTGCAACTTGTAACTATAAAAGCTCAAGCTATATTATGGAAACCACATCATTGAAATTCCATTTGTTGGGGGTTTTTTGCTATGAATGATTATTTACATGTGGATCTTGAAAATCCATATTAAATGTCAAAATGTACTATCTATAGATTAGAAAAAGTGGTAGGTAATTTTTTGTCCCAAAATTTTATTTTGAGGAAAGGTTTGATTAAATATAATAAGATTAATGGGATTACTCCCACGAAAACTCATGTTGATTTTGCTCATCCCAAGTTGTTTGTCCAAAGAAAATCACAACTTGTAGAAAAGGCAATGGTGGGCAATGATGCAGTTCATGTGCGGTAGTGGGGGAAAAAAAGGATAGGGCTTTTTAATTTTGTTATCAACAATTACTTGGTTCCACAAACCTTTACAAAAAAATAGATGAAGCACACAAAATGTTTATTGAGGATCTTGTGCTTTACATTTGTAAAGTTTATCGACTAATTTCCATTGTTGAAAACATATGGCTAAAAAGATTAGTTTTACAACAATGTCCTTGGGTTCCATTTCCTTTTCGGATTATTCTTGTGGATAAAATGCTTCCTAGAATGGTGCAAAAAACCTTGGATTTGCATATATTTCCAAACCTTGCATCTTCAACCACTATTTCTTATCATTTTGATTTATCAATATTTAGGGATGTTACACTAGAAGAAAAACATGTATTTTCGACTGCTCCTTGCGACTAAATTTTAGTTACAAGAGACATTTTGCAACTAAAATCCTTTTAGTTGTCTAAGACAAGTCGCATGTGAAAACTAATCACAAATGACAAAGAGTATTGTATGAAAGAAAAAGTCAACAAATACATTTCATCCTTTGACTCCATTGTATACGTATTGTCACATGCGACTAATATGCAACTATTTTGATCACAATT
>Ga0116227_10005880_pt1 | contig 25356 bp, 22 predicted proteins | sample S1TSphgellanicum_FD_89693 | JGI IMG/M metagenome (GOLD analysis project Ga0116227, IMG submission 89693) | Host-associated microbial communities from peat moss isolated from Minnesota, USA - S1T2_Fb - Sphagnum magellanicum MG | ecosystem: Host-associated > Plants > Peat moss > Unclassified... | reverse complement strand
TTCTCCAGGTCCTCAAATCACCTACATCCTATTTAAGTGATGCTCTTCTACAGTCAAGGCTAGCAGTCATGGGCATTGAGGTCTTTTAGTGTAGGTGATCCGCTGAAGAGGTGCCCTGAAGAAGGTGCTGCTGTATGCATGACAGGAACTGGGAAGTCACAATTCCTGAAATATGCAGCTAAGCTGAGTCATCGATCAGTGATGACTACAGGCATTGGCAGCACCAGTGCTGGACTAACAGTGACTGCAGTGAAGGATGGAGGTATAATTCTGATCTTTTCCCCTGAACCACTTGCGGGTCCCAGTTTGTTGAGAGCTCCACTCACTTATGTTGCAAAGCAGGTGAATGGATGCTGGAAGCGGGTGCTCTGGTGCTGGCAGATGGTGGCCTCTGCTGCATAGACGAGTTTGACAGGTATTCCCATGTCGAGATGTGATGCCTAGTTGACCTGAGGTGACAAAAGGATACTAACACACAAATTTCTGCTCAGTATTCGAGAGCCAGACAGAGCCACCATCCATGAAGCAATGGAGCAACAAACCATAAGTGTTGCCAAGGTATGAGTCAGCTTCTACTGTGTAGGGATTGAAAGGGTGATTGCAGAGTTGTTAGCTGTGTAAAATTGATATTCTTTCTGCAGAACATCATAAACAACTGGAATATATCTGTCAGATGCTTCTAAAGGATAACAGGTTCTTTGAGGGGGCGACATTTGTGTAGATGCCAATACCCAGGAGTTATGACACAGAGAAAGTTCCTTTCTATACACATGAGAGATGCAGGATGTGCACAGTTGTTTGGTTTTTCTCTTGACACTACTTGATTGAACCATACAAATGAGAAATGTATTGCAGGCTGGGCTAGTGACAACACTCAACACTAGGACAACTGTGTTTGGAGTCACAAATCCCAAAGGTCAATATGATCCTTTTCAGAGTATCCATTCAACATTTTTAGAGTATCTTTGCTGCTAGTCGGTTCTTGTATTTCCTAACACAAGAAAAGTGCAAGTTGTAGAAAGACTGATCCTGATTGTTGGTAGGTTTGTCAGTCAGGCTTTATGCACGGGCAATTCCTTAACCTGTCACAGCTCTATCTGTGAACACAACATTATCTGCACCACTTTTAAGCCGATTTGACATTGTACTGGTCCTTTTAGACACCAAGAGTCCTGAGTGGGACAAAATTGTCTCATCCCACATCTTGTCAGAGGTAAGTCCATGACATGGTCCTTATTCTTATATACTTTGTTTTGGACTTTCAGCTTTCCATGTTCTTCCAACCGTTCATACCCTGTTCTTGTTGGACACCATTAGCACATCATATTTTGGGGATTACGAGGGTCTGTGGGAACTGTCATTTATGCATAATTAGGACCAAACTCATTTGTTTGCACGAAGTTATTATACCGAATGCTGTTTGTTGCTTCTGCATATATGGATTCAATCTAGAATTATATTTGGCAGTGGGATTGTTTGCACAGCATACAAAATCAGCAGACTTATGTGGAGGCAATGGTGTGGCTACAATTTGGACCATGGCCATGTTGCAAAGGTCAGTTAAACTTCGAAGGTTCCCTTCTACTTCTTACGAGTTTGTACCTGCATGCTACACATTCCTCAATAAACACATGGGAATTTCTGATGCATTTGCATGTGCTCAAATACACTTATTGGCTAGATGTCAGTAGCTAGATTGACTTCTAACTGCTTTGACAACCAACCATGGAATGGTTAGGAATCTGGCTTTTAAACACATGACCGTAATGGAAAACACTGAATGTGACAGTTACATTCGATATGTGCGGCAGAACTTCAATCCTGTGCTAACAACTGAGGCTGAAAGAGTGATTAGCAGCTATTACCAGCACCAGCGGCGATCAGCTTCCCCAAATGCAGGTGACCGTTCTCTGCCTATGTTTCTGGGCTGTCTACCACCAATTTGTATGTATGGATTTATTTCTGTCTCTACTGTTTGACATGCCTTCATGTAGTTACTCTCTGTCCTGCATGAAATCTCTGTGTGGTCTGTGATCATGCAGCTTTGTCATACTGACCCCTCCTGTGTCCTCATATGCTGTGATATTTTGTAAGTTGTAATCCAGCCTTTAGTAAGCGGTCTGTCTCTTTCCATGAAGAGACGTAACAGTTTTTTTTTTCATCCACTAGTGTGGGATACAGTTCCTCCTTGTTTTGTTGGTTTGAATAAGATGCAGGTTTAATAGTTTTTAAGCTGAGTCTGGATCTTCTGTTGGACTTGCAGCGAGGACCACTATACGCATGCTTGAAAGCTTGATCCGACTTGCCCAAGGTATGAGTTGATAGATAATGAGATAGATAGTAGTTTCCTCACGTGAGCTCAGAACATACCATTTGCACACTATCTCATTGGCTTTCAGCAAGTTGCAATGTCCAATTTGGTCTGTGTTTTTCAAATTCTGAAAATTCAACCTGGTGTGCTTAGGTGACCAGCATCTTGAATTGTGTGAGTGTTATGGCTTGGGTGCAGCACATGCAAGGTTAATGTTCAGGAGTGAGGTGACACAGTCTGATGCAATTGCAGCAGTGGTGTGTATGGAATCCTCAATGACCACATCAGCTATTTTAGATGGCATGGACAATGTGCTTCATTCAGGCTTTCCTGAAAATCCCGATGAAGAATGTATCCTTTTTAACTCCATTGTTAATTCTAAATATGTGCAATCCTTTGGCTTTCATTGTTCTCATTGACTCCAAGCAGACATGCGACAAGAGCAGGAAGTCTTGGCAAAACTAGACCTGCTTTGAAACCTCCATCAGAATTTGTTGCCTCTGATCTGGTGCTAGACAGCCTACAGAAATTGGCTTGGAAGCCATAGGTGTGACAACATGATGCAGTTGGATACATTCGACATGGATGTACATCTCTTAAACACTGACGTATATCTGCATTGTGAGCTCAAAGCCCAAGCCCTGTGATGTCTACACAGAATTTTATTCATTCCAAAATAGATTAACAAGATTGTATTTGCTTGGCATGAAGTTTAGAAACAGCTCCTTTCCTAGCTCCCATTTCCTGGATGGAAATATTTTCTCTCCTTTGCTTTCATATTTTTGCTGTTTATCTGTGATTCCATTTTGTGGCTTGGCTTGTTAACAGTTTCTTTGCAGTCCTAAGTATGCATTTTGTTCTCTTCGCAAAGGACATGGAGAAATGTACATGAAGACTTTGGGTCCTGGACCAGGGCTGCTTTGTTTGCAATGGTTTTACCCACATGGTAGGGTTTTGCTTTTGGTTGTTTGTTGGACAATCCAACTTTGTATGATGAAAGATTGAACAAAAGGCTTGGACTTTAGCTCTTGCAGGTTGACCCATGTTCTGAAATGGCCCCCCTGATTTTAACTCTGCAATGTGACCTGTACATACACAAAATTGACCAGAAATGAACACCCAAATGTGAAAGTTTATTAAAAATTTCTTGGGCTTGAAATTTGGCAAAATTTTCCCCCAAAAAACGGGGAAGGTGTAACCAATCTATATACTGAAAAAACGGTGTTTGTTCCATTCATACCAATCTCTTTCAGGTCTAATTACTTCACTCGTGTTTCCTAATAAGGACATTATACCTTTTTTCTACTCACTTACATGAGTATGAAAAAAACAAATTAACATGTGGTTTTTCATGTTAATGTTATGTACATTTGAGCTCCGTGTTGTTGTGCACTACTAGTGACAATCAATTATTTAATTTTTTTCTTATGTTTTCATGTATACATGTCAATATTAAGTTCAAAATTGTAAATTGAAATGAATTGAACTAAAAAACAATATTTTTCTTTTTTGGATTCAACATGGTTACTGTTCTCATTGAAATGTCAATCGAATTCAAACTAATTCAGTTTGAATTCAGCCAGATTATGAAAATTGAATTATGAAAAAACAATTTTTTATTTGTCTTTTACATCTTCATGTAAGTGTGGGTTAGTGAAAGAATGGAGGTAATTAAATAATTCAAACATTCAAATAATTGTAGCTTCAATTCCTTCGACTCTTATTGAAATGAGATTCTTAAAAAAATTGATTTAAAAGATTATGCAAGAATTGATTATTAAAATAGAACACATCAATTCTAAACCAAATTAAAAATTTGATAAAAAATTCCTTTTTGAGATATAAAATGTTTTTAATTAAATTCTCAAACTTATTTTCCAAACTTCAATAAGGGTTTGATGAAGATTTAATAAATTAAAAATAATGAAATTAATTTTTAATTAATTAATTAATTAGTTTGTATTGTTGTTGCCTTCTTCTGGTATGGTCAGTCATTTGTATTGCCAACTGACGGTGGAGAACAAGGTTGAGATGCGAATCAACGGTGGTGAAAATCGGCAGTTACGGTCTGGAACGGGCCCTGGAAGAAACACCGTTACAAAATCCGGAATGGTCAGTGTCGGTGGAACGGGCCTGTTTCGTTCCATGATAGTGAATGAGGACACTAACAGTGGGGAGAGAGATGAATGAATGAATAAATAACGCAAAGAGATGGATGAATATGCAATACTTGAGATGGATGAATATCGCAGCAAAGAGCATGCAAGAGGTGTTCCGCACCGTCGCCGTGTCCGCGCTGCTGCACGCGCGGGAGACGACGGAGAAAACCAATCCGAGAAAAAACAAAATCGCAGAAGACGCAGATTTGCGAGCGCTGGATTGAGTGAGTGAGTGAGTGAGTGAGCCTGCGACGGGGTCGTGTTTATGTTGTTTTGTTTTGTTTTTGCTGTGTTTTTTTTGGTAAGAAGAGGAGAGAGAGAGAGAGAGAGAGAGATGGAGAGTGGGAATGGAAGTGTGGATCGCTGGGAGGATGCAACAACAGCAACGGGGAGCGGGACGGGACTGGACGATTGGACAGAGGGAAGCTTCGACGTCGGCAGCAGCGATGTCGAGATTCTGAAACGTGTGTGGCGTAATGAGAAAGCAGCTCCCGACATCCTGCCATATGAAGCTCGTCTCATTGAACGTGTCCACGAGCAGATCCTCCTCATGGTAAGCCACATGCATTTTGCTTACGCTAATTGCAGAACAGAGCAGAGCAGTGCAGTTCGTCCTAATTCTCCTATGATACTTCTTTCTTCCCTATGATCTTCTGCCCGCCTAGACAGACAGTCAGACAGACAGACAGACAGAGGGGGGAAGGATCCTCATCATCAGACTGAAATTGCGCCATGGAGAGAGAGAGAGAGAGAGAGAGAGAGAGAGAGAGAGTTCGTCGGCATTGCAGAATCCGTCTTCTGTTTGGCGCCAAAATCCTGTTCCCAAGGGTTCCTGCATCTTTGCTACGATTTCAACTGAACTTGAATGGCATGCATGGAAAAAGGAGGTATAGCTGAATTTTCTTTGCTTTCTTTCTTGCACATAGTACTTGGCTTTTAAAAGGAAGTGTTCATTTTTTTGGTTACAGGAAGACAATACTGCAGAAATTTCCAAAACAGTTGATGATCTCATGCTCTCTATTTATCAAATGGATATCAGTCGCACAACGTTTCTGCTCAAAGCTTACCTAAGAACTCGACTTGGTAAGGTAAGTATATGCTTCTTCAATGACAATGTGTTCAAATGCCGCTCGAGGATTGGGATTAGGGTTTTGATCTCTATGTCAAGATCAAGCTTGTGCACATGTCCACCATGTCAATTTTCCAATCGTCCAAGAATGGACAAGACTTGACATGTGCAGACTTCAGAACCAAGAGTCATTCATTGCTTTCAGTTTATTTCTATGTCAAGATCTAGCTTGTGCTTTAGATCTTCCATAGGTTTTTTGGCTTTGGATCAAGCTTGCACAAGTCCACTGTGTCAATTTCCCAATCCAACAAGAATGGACGAGACTTGTTGACATGTGCAGATGTCAGTGGCAAGAGGCAATGCTTTCAGTTTATTTCATGCAAGCCAGCAAGTTCTTTTGGTTGCTGGCTATGGGTGGTGGTTCTATGTTTTCAAATTTAGTGTTTCCATCTACTTGGCCGGGCTTTGCGGGAAGGGGTGCTGCAGATTGAGAAGTTTGTGATGCATATCATTAGGACACCTGAGTTGTGGGAACGACTTTCTGAGCAGGAGCAAGGTTATGCTCAAAGGTGGATACACTAGAAAGTGCCTACCCAAATGCTTTTGATGCATCCAAGTGGTTTTTGAGCATCAGACAGTTTTTATAACTCTCTCTATTGTTGTTTGTGTATGACCAGTGTCAGGGGTGTGTGGTTACACAGGTATGTTGATGCCCTGTCCAAGCACATGAAGAACTGTGTGCTGGACAAATTGGAGACAGCTTATTGCTCAATGGTGAAACAAGCGGAGTCTAGTGAAGGTGATGACATGAGTATCCATTCCATCAAAGTCAGACTACTTTATGAATGCACAGCAGTTTTCTGGTTTAGACTTTTTCCATGAGAATGATGACCTCTGGTTTTGTTGCAGTCAGCAGAATTGACATACATTGTGCACAGGTTTGCAATAGAAGACCATTATTTTCTTACTGAATGGGGAATGAAACTACAGAAACATTAATGCTGTGTTGTTGTCCTCTAGTAATGTTTGCCATTGAAAGTGGTAGCTAAAGTGTTTCAGGATGCAGTGAGGGTACATCTTTCTTAACAAACTCGCAGTTTTGGAACCCGATCTCGATACCTATGTTTTTTGCAGAAGCAAAGGTGCAGTTGGTTCCTTCCAACTTGATGAGAGGTATCATCTACACATTCTGACTAGATGATGTGTAGATGCATAGGTGTGGTATATGTTTCAATCTTGTTGCTCTCCCATACCTGGGAAGGGCACAAAAGTAAGGTCTTGGAAATGATAAATGCAAGAGATATCTAGGCTTGGCATGTTAGAAAGCTTTGTTTTCTGTGGATTATGATCCCAAGTTTAATCAATCTAAAGCAGGCTTGCCAAGAGTACACAAAGGAAGGAGCAATGTCATGATTTTGTCAAAATTAAATTATTGCTCAAATGTTTGGCCTGCTTGTTTGCCAGAGGTGTAGAGTTTTGATGAATGACATGGAGTGTGAATTGGATGGGTGGCAGGGGTTATGAAAGTGTGGATTTGATGCTTGATGATCTTTACATTCTCAGATACAGGCCTGTACAGGGCTTGCTGGCAGCAGACCGCATTGAGCTTGTATGACACTCTCCAATTTTGAACTTTGGTGCATTTTTCTAATTGCCCCAATATGAGTGGGCACACATTGCTCTGTGACCACTCTATACGATTGTGGGCTCAAAAAGTCCTTGCCATCCAGCTTATGAGTAAGGTACAGTTGTGGCCTCCTTTGTTGATGTAAGTTTGGTCAGGTAGAAATGGTGTCCCTAGTGAGGGCAAGGGAAGGAAGGTATAGCTGAAATGATCTGAGTCAAACTTTTAATTCTACTCTTGCAATGCAGTAGCCATTTCCACTGCAGAATTTGGCCAAGATCCAGTGTTGCAATTTGTGATTCAAATTTCTTGATATCAATGCAGTTTCAGTCTCATCAATTCACAGATTAACTTCCAACAATTGTTATGACATATCACATTGTTTGCCTTCATTTGCATGTGTCTTTGTGGACAATGAGAAAGAGAAATGAAGTGAATACCCACCAAGGTAAACATCTAACAAACAAACTCCTAAAGCACTTACTGCCTCAGACGAGCATTAGTTGTTTGAGAGAGTCGCTGGGTAGATAGACTACATATGTTTGCCATGTCCATCTCTTGGATTTTGACTTTCTCAAGACTTCCATTTTCCAGGCCTCCATTTCTATTTCATCATTTATTCTTCCTGATTTCTGACATTCCTGCTCCAGATGCTATCTTATATTTAACTCTCCCAGATCATGTATTTCTTAACATTCATTTCAACCAATATCTTCCCTGTATCCCAACTTCCCTGAATTTCCCATCTTCCGCAAGATGAATATCTATTACTATTAGACACAATCTAAATGCAACATCAGGCTCAATGTTGTTATAGGACAATGTGCTGAACGAGTATAGAAAAATCTTTAGATGGACTTAATTTCATGATCAAACTTGTTTGGCTATGTCAAATCTCTCTCTCTCTCTCTCTCTCTCTCTCTTTTTGGGGCCTTCCAAACTGTTTATTTCTAACTATTGTTTACTTTGTAACATTGTTTTATGCAACTTCACCATATTGGATCAAGTAAGAACCAATTGCACCTTCAAGATTATGTTTAGTTCTTCAATCCCAACAACTTCAATTCTGTATCTCTAAAAAGTTTATATATACAAATCCAATACGATTGATAGTGCACAATTCAACTATTGTACAAGTTTCAAATCTTTCAACCTCCATTCTGATGGAGTTTGGGTGGGCTATGGTGGTGGCAATGGCACGTAGTGAAAGCATTATCGGTTTAAACTAATAATGAGGAAAATGAGAAATAATACATTTGCTAACGTAATTCTTTCCATAGGTGATATGGGGTTGTAGACAGTGCACCACTTTGGAAGAGAATTGAATTTTGTCTTTACCCAACCATGGAACTATATGACTATATGCTTCATCGAGTCCTCACATCAATAGTTTGGAGATCCTATTGTAGTTGATCAATTTAGAAATATATTACCTATTTGGAAAGTATAATGTGGAGTTGTTGGGCCGAGTGGTGGTGCAACCCAATCCAAACATTAACCTTGATTGGAGTGAAGCTATTGGGTGAAACACATGTGCATACCATTTCACCCAAGCCACAAAACTAGCCCTTAAATGGAACTTGATGTACCTAGCTATTGTATAACAATTATTGGTGGTTGAATGGACATTTTGCACAAGATCTTTATTATTTCCCCCAACCCAAGTTTTGCAATCCCAAATTTGCAATTTGGTTGATGAACAACACATTCATCATACATAATTATGGCTTGAACTCCACAAATTCCATGTGAAACCTCTCTTTTGATTCTCTATAGCATGCATATGAAATTTGGAAATCATGTGTTGCAACCCAAAATTGTGACATGTCGCCATGTTCATTGAAAAAAAATTCAACAAAGGAAAATGCATGAAAGATCTTTACAAGTCCTTAAATAGCCTTCATTCGCATATCATTGAACTTCTACTTCGCTTGTACCAATTGCTTAGACTTAGTTGTAAGCCAATCAATGTTCAAAGGCCATATCACCATGAACTAAATAAACCATTCCTTTTGAAGATAAGTTGAATAGATTTTTTCCACTCAACATGCCCATAAAATCGAGCCCATATTTTGTGAAGTATCAAGATTTACGATACTTCTATATTAGCAAACAAAATGATTAGATAATAGTAGACTTGAAAAAGCTTGAACAACAATCAACCACGCAAAACAAACATGTAAGCATCACACTGTCGCCTACTCAACACACCAAACAAAGCCCGATGTGAGATATTTAACATCTCACCCATTCCTTGTACCCTACCATTTAGTGAGGAATTGGTTTTCATGGTGCAATTTAGGGTTTTCAGTTTTAGTCCCAACCTTTGCTTTAAGTACTCACAAAAGGTTGGAGACCGTTGGCTATTAGAGGAAAATGAACAAGCTAGAACCAACAATCAAATTCAATCATGTCTAGCTTTGAAGAGATTCTGCTCATTGGATTCAACAATGAAGCCAAAGCAACTCTCATGATGATCTAAACCAATGTTGTTTGCTTCAACACATGTCTATCCAATGATTAGTAAAATTTGAAGATTCCATGTCCAAATGAAATAGTTCACAAAAAAAATTTCTTTGAGAATTTTTTTTTAAAAAAAAATTTCAATAATATAATTAGTGTTGAAGCTACCAAGGTCCTATGGTACATCACACATTCATGTTGACAAATCATATTTGATAAAGCTATGGGTCCATAACACATTTGTGAGAGAACTTTGTGATTTCATTCACATGTATAGAAAGTATAAAATGTTGTATACCATAATTTGATGTTAGTGTAATATGTGTTGTTACCACATTCAAGCATGAAGGCATTTGAGGATGAGGCATACATGATAAGTTCATTCTTGTTCTAATAAGGAGCCAAAATGAATGGAAGAAAGGCTAAATACTTAGCCCTAACTTATAAGAAATCCTCATATGAAAGTGCAAAGATTGATATATAGACATGTACATGCAAGTTTTCGCAACTTCTAGCAAATAATGAGCAAGTGAGCTTGCTCTTTGGATGTGGGCAAAATTTTCAAACTAACTCAAACCCACATTATACTAGACTGAACTCACACCCCAGTTTACAAGATTGAGGTTCCTCAATCAAGTTGACATCACAATTTTTATTTATTTATCCAATTATTTTGATATTGAAAATTTTATGTTTTCTTCAAAAACTTTAGCAAAATTAGTCAAATTTTACATTAAAAAATATATATTTTGTTAAAAAAATGATAAAACTTAGTGAAATTTAAAAACCATTGATTCACATAATTAATTCAAATTCTTATCTTTTCAACCTATGTCCCATTGCACGCTTTATAAAATGAGTTCCCACAATGCCTCTATCCCAAGTTTGGGACAAATCCAACAAATAAAACACCCATCATAGATGCCATGAATTTTTTTTTATTTAAAAAATTCTCTTTTTTTTGGTCCATCAATTGTCCAATGTAACAATCATCCCAAAACAGATTTAGCATTAATTGATGACACATTTGTGAAAAAAGTTGTAGAAAGTTAAATTGATGTTGTGTCAATTTTGTGATGTAGTGAAAGTGACAATCGACCAAGAAACATTTAGCCAAATTCATATTTAAAAAATAAGAGTAAGACTTATAATATTCTTAGCTACCCACTGGAACTTATCATAAAAAATTGGCAGTTTGGATTTTATTTTATTTTATTGAAATCTGGGAAATTTGGGTCATCTTCTCCATGAAAAAATCCTGTGTATGAGTTGAAACTGTACTTTTCAGCTCAAAATTTGGTGAAAACTCGCTAGTAAACAAATTGTGAAAAACTAATGAAAAAACTGCCCTTTAAATAAAAGCTGTATTTGAAATGTGGTAAAAAAAATTGCCAATTTTTTTTTTTCCTCAAAAATTTGGCCAACATTTTCTTAGGAAGCAAGGAATTTGTGACATAATAATATTCCCTTTTAATTTTTGAGGGTCAAAATTTGGCTAGAAATTCACCACCCAAAAATCCATGACCACGATTGCACCTTGAGCTCCTCAACTAACAACTAGCATTCATCCTTATGCAAATCAATTAGCTGTAATACTAAGTCTCTATGACACACACTCTTTGTTAGCAATTGAAACATGATACTAAAAGGCTCAAATGTGCACCTATTTATCCCAAAGCAATCCCAAGCTTAATGTCCAATTGTTCCATCATACCCTTTACTTGATGAATCATTTTGCTCATGCAACAAACACTCATCCTTTTCCCAAGTTGACATCGCATGAATTGCCATGTAGCTAGCCATGAAGCCTCTTCCATCTTACAATTGTTAATCTTTGTTGCGCACTAAAATTTGGTGCAATTTGTTTAACAACTAGCTTCTTTTTCCATGGATTGCTCAAATGGTTGAAAGTTATGGACTTGTTAATGACCATTTGATTATGGGAATGTAAAAGATGAGAAATGCTTTTCAAGTCTGAGTTCCACAAAGTGTAAGCTTACAAATAAGTTGACAACCCATTTGAATATTAATTGTTAAGATGTTTGCACAAAAGTTTTTCATGTTGAATATATTTTTGACATTTTCTATAGCAATAAGTGCCTACAACATGAGTGTTACAAAGGATCAATTTGGAATAAACGCATGATAGTTCTACCACTAGCAAGTTGAGCTCCATATCCTAACCCTTTTCCCTTGGGAGTCAATATAGCCATATTCTAATTGATTGCCAATTTTTCAACATGGAATTTGCATGTGGTTGTTGCCCTCCAAATTGTAGCACTCAAAATAAAAACCAAATAGCATGTTTTCAGTTGTGTCTCTAAACCTAAACCTACATAGCCACATCATCATCACCACGGGAAATTGGGTGCTACTTATTTTGTGGGTCATACTTGTGTGGATTGGCCAAAAAGAGACACTTTGTGACACTTCACATATTTGGTTTAAAAGTGAAAAAAAAAACCCTAGCTAGTTCAAAGGGTTCCAAATTATTCTCAATCAGAATTTGTTAAATCTTGTCCATTGAAAGTACAATAACCAAATCACGGCATTCTCTCCCCAAAAGTGGAGACTAGGAGGCCAAAACAGATGGTTCACCCTATTGGGCTTGTCCAAATTCCTCATAGCACTTCATCGAGCACAATGGCCTGTACCTGACATGTTTAGTAATATGAAATTGTCATGTTTCCTCAGCCAAAGAACAGAACATTAAAAAAATGAAAAAAATAGACATGAGTGATATATTTCACTATTACAAAATGTGAGTGCAATTCATTAGTCTTTATTCATTAAACCAATGAATTCACTATTTCTTTATTGATCCCTGTTCACTATAACCAGTGCATTCATTCAAAATTTATAAATCGTGCATTCACTCAACTCAAAATCCAGTGAAATCACTTAGTGTACATGGACACCATTTAAAAATCTAGTGAAATCACTTAGTGTACAGGGACACCATTTTAAAATCTAGTGAAATCACTTAGTGTACAGGGACACCATTTTAAAATCTAGTGAAATCACTTAGTGTACAGGGACACCATTTTAAAATCTAGTGAAATCACTTAGTGTATAGGGACACCATTTAAAAATCTAGTGAAATCACTTATTGTACAGGGACACCATTTGTTGTAGTGTTTGTTCCCGAGATGTGTATTGGGAACTGTGGGAACTGTTGGAACTTTCCATTCTTGGATGACTCAGAAACTGAACCTACAAAGAACAATGGATAAAGAAGAGATCGATGTGTGTTGGGAGAAGAAAGTGTGGAACTAATGTGAACAGGATCGAGAACTGTAGAGCATGGAAGGAATGAGGACAAATCAATTGCACTTTTCAAGAACAAGTTAAGAACTCAAGTTAAACAACTGATCAAAACAAATCATTGAGAGCGCATAGGAAGTTACTGTGAATAATTGAGGCATGTGAGAACATAACCAAATGGCAGGGTAGTGCCAAGCGAGCTTGCTTGAGGGGTTATTTATTGGACACAAAAGAGGATGAGTTATGAGGTTCAGCCAACGAGCAACCAAGAACATGCAAAAAATTGTGTTCTGGAAGCATGAAAATATTAGAAGGAATCAAAATATGTAATATAGCGTTGGAATTCTTGTCCAATAGTATGCTGCCCACATCAGCAAGACGCTCATTACAATCAGGAATGAATGATAACAGGCATGGGAAACGGGATCAGAATCTCTGTTTGCAGTACGGACAGAATCTCCGTTAGGGTTAGAAGCCCAAGAAACGCGCGCAAGAGAGAGAGAGTTTATCATCGTCGTCGCAGGAAGCGAGCGCGCAAGAGAGAGAGACAGAGGGAGAATAGGAGGAGGAGAATCGCCTATAGCGAGAGAGAGAGAGAGGACGAATTCCTGACTCCGCCACATATTTTTTTGAGAAAATTTTGTTTGTTGAATTTAGTTCTGAGCGATTCAATTTTCATCGCTCAAAAGAAGCAAGAGAAGAGAAGAGGAGAGAGAAGAGGAGAGAAGAGAAGAGGCATGGCAGGAATGGGAGGACCGGTGTCGCAAGACTGGGATCCAGTGGTAGTAAGAAAGAAGGTGCCAAACGCAGCGGCCAAGAAGGACGAAAAGGCTGTGAACGAAGCTCGCCGTAGCGGTGGTCCTATCGAAACTATCAAGAAATGTAAAAATTCTTTTCACTTCTTTTGAAGTCATCTCACAACTCTAGCAGTCAAGCATTGACCCAATTGCCAGAGCTGTGAGAGCTGTGAATTCAAACTGTGACATCTGTCCCTTTTTATTTTCTTTATGAGAACATGTGTTCTTAGAGTTCCTAACATGATTAACTATGCATTTTCAACGCACTTGGAGCTCTCCAATGGAAAGCAAGTGTTTCCCTGCAGCAAGAAACAAAGCCCTATGTCAGTGGCTTTCCATTATGCTGTTGTGATCATAGCACACAAAGCCCTATGTCAGTGGCTTTCCATTAGGCTGCTTTGATCATAGCACACTGTGTGTAACTGTGATTACAGTAGCCTAATGGAAAGAGACCCTATGTTCTGTTATGTTGGGGCCCCTAATCTCGGCTGAAAATTTCATTTACTTCTATGAATACCAAACTGTAGCTCTATGTGTGTGCATGTGTGGACATGCTGGGTTTTGGAGGAGGGTAGATAGCAAAGTGGTTTTCTAGGGGTCTTTTTTTAGCAAACAGAATGTCTGTGATACTAACAGAACCTACCCAAACTTATTGCCCACAGCACAAGTGTCTATCGTAGTGTTGTTCTCTGATAATCTGAGATTTTTTAAACCTGGATTTTGTGGGGTTTTTTGTTCAGTCAATGCAGGATCAAACAAGGCTGCTACCAGTGCAACAGGATTGAACACAAAAAAGCTTGATGATGAGACAGAAGTCCTTGCACGTAGGTCTTTTCATCCTACATCACGCGGTTCTTGATGTCCTCTTTTTATTGACAAATGTTCCTAGTCATAAGAGAATGTCATAGAGTCCTTTTTTGGCTGCTGAATGATGACAGAGTGAGTGGTCTGTGTGAGCCTGATATTCATAAATTCATTACATGGCTGGCATTGATCAGGATCTGAGATAAGGTGGTTTGAACCTCTCAAGTAACCTTCTAGGTTCTCATGTGTGGTTGCATAACATGTCTGTTAGAGCCCCAAACCTAGTGTGGTCACAGGATGCTGATGTGGCTGTGATGTCACAGATGAGCGAGTCTCTGCAGATCTAAAGAAGAATATTATGCAGGCACGCCTTGAGAAGAAACTGACACAAGCACAACTTGCACAGGTAGTACCAATTGCCTTTATACCATCTAGTGTGGTGGCATGTTAGGTGCAGTAATCTGTGGTGATTACTGCCACTTGATTTTCTCATCCACTTTAGCTCACTTCATAGTAGGGGAGGGTGCTTAAAGTTTCTCTTTTTGGATTTTGTATGGCAGCAAATTAACGAGAAGCCACAGGTCATTCAAGAATATGAAGCAGGGAAAGCAATTCCAAACAATCAAATCATCACAAAACTAGAACGTGTCCTTGGTGTTAAGCTGAGGGGTGGCAAGAAGTGAGTGTTCTGTGTACAGATAGAAGGTTACATATGCAGCAACTGGTCAAATCTTTAATCGGCCCTCAGCAGTGTGCTGGCTGATAATTGGGCTTATTTTCGTGATGTTGTAGTATGCAAGAAAATAAGGGGTTAGGAGCCAAGGTGGGCTCTTGGGTTTGTTTTTGAAATCTGAAAGAGCAAGAGATATGTGACCATGTGAGTTGTGTGAGTGTAGTCTCTTAATTATAGATTTGTGAATTCTCGTAGGTACTTATTTGTGATGAGAAGGAAGTTTAAATGCATGGTTTTTAGATGTGGCAAGAACTCATGGAGCTGGAACTTATACAAAAGTTGTAAATACTCTTTCTTGATTGATGGGTGATTCATTAGCAATGTGCATTGGTCCAAGTCGTACAAGGTGAACCGCCCTCAAGGGTTTGAGCAAGAATGTTTGTTGCCATACAACTGGGTGACTTCCCTGCAAAGAGTTTACAGAAGATGTACCTGATATGTGTTTTCAAGGCAGAGCATGGAATTCCAACGAGGAGATCTGGTCAATTCATACCCATTAGTATTAACTTTGCTAGTGAAATTGATAATTGACTTGTCTAAATTATTAACTTTTAAAAAATATTGATACCTTGAGTGATTCAATTTTTATATAAAAAAAAAACAAAAATAACCAATCCAGACAATTATGAAAAAAAAAAGAGACATAAAACCAGCCAACAATGGTAAGTCCTTACTAGTATCCACAATATTTTTGGATTGAAGGTTTGATCTTTCAGATGATGTTGAGTCCAGACTCCAGACAGTGTGTTTCAATCCAGCCAAGAGTGTTGTTCTTATCTATGTCACAGCAGTCAGTGAGTGAGTGAGTGAGTGAGTGAGTCAATCAATGTTGTCAAGTCTGTGAGAACAGCAGCACACACAGAGAGAGAAAGAGAGAGAAAAAAAGTTTGGAAATGGAAGAGTATTGATTGGGAAAGCAAAGAGTCTTGAGTTTCAGTGACCCATTACCAGGACTAAAATCTTGACACAACAAAAATCAATGATCAGGTGGACAATTGCCCAATTTGGATCCAAATAGGGTTTGTTCTGTTCTGGGATAGTTCTCAAGTTTATGACTACAGCAGCACTGTTGTCATTGTTTTTGTGTGTGAATGGATGTGTATCTTACTTGTGCAATTTTTCACAAGAGAGGGATTGACAGGAGGAGGAGCAAAGAGAGAGAGAGAGAGAGAGAGAGAGAGAGAGAGCCATGTCATACTTTGTTCCACCCTGCAACTACTGCATGGTGGAACATGACCTCAGCTGATCAGGACAATGCCATCAAGCTCAACTTCCTTTTCCTGGAGCGCCTTCATCTCAATACAATCATTTATCTCTCACATGATGAGCCTTCTCAACCTTTGAATGCACCTACCTCTTCCCTGACACCTACTCTGATTTTTTTTATTATTGTTTTTTCTATTACCCCAAAAAAAAAGAAAAAAAGATTGTTGCATTAGGGTAAGATCTCCTAATGTGTAGCACAAGCTGCTGGATTTCCACGATGCTCTTGGGAGGCTCAACATTGGGTTGATGGATCTCATTGTTTAGGTTGCTAGCTGAATATTGGGCTGATGGGTCTCTTTGTTTGCTAGCTGAATGTTGAACTTATTAGAGTACTTGGATCCATGGATCTCGTTATTTAGGTTGCTAGCTGAACATTGGGTTTATGGGTATCATTGTTTGCTAGCTGAATATTGGGCTGATGGGTCTCATTGTTTGTTGGCTGAAAGTTGAACTAATTAGAGTACTTGGATCCAAGTTGTATAGCAATATCATCAGTTCCACTGTTTGTGCTTGAATCCATGACCAAGAATCTATTTGTTATATCCAAAATTGCTGACAATGTTGGAACCATGAATAAACTGCCATCCAGAGATACAAACAACAGTTGAGATTGAGAAATTGAAAATTTTATGAAGAACATGAAGAAGAAGTTGTACATTTAGCTATCCCCCAACAAGATCATTTGTCAAGTAAACCACCACAGTAGAGAAAAGGAACCTCTGTTTTGATTCACATCTGAAGTGTGCTTTGGCATCATGATTGATTTAGGTATAGAAGCCACCATTTGTGGGCTGGGGTGATATGGGGGTTGATGGGTAGTCTAAGTTTTTTGAATGATCAAGGGATTGCTCTACAAAGACTGTCATGAGCTGATGAGGACACCAACATTATATCAGATGCGCATCCCATGTCTGAGTCTGAGGTCCTCTCTGCCTTACAGGTCTTCCTCTTCACACCCTTGCATATTCAAAACTTGTTCCATCTTTTTGCTCTTGTCAAAAAGCTGCAGGGGAAAAAAAAAAAGAATGACAAAAATGTGAGGAGTTTATTCCTGAGAAAATTTCTCTCAAAATTTTATGTCTGAAAATTGTAGAGTAGTAAACCAGCAAGACAGAGACAGAGACAGAGACAGAGAGGTCTGTCTATACTGGGCAATTTGCAATATGATCTGAAAGCTTTCTTGATGTACATATGGCAATTGCTTTGTGAATCCCATCACCAAAACCAAAATTGCATCGTCATCTCACTCACCCATCTCCACAAAATTGGCACCTTTGTGAAGTGCATTACCTAAATGTCTTAAGATGTTTGTTTCTGTGTGTGTATGGCAGGTGATCTTATCACCATGATACTATCCTCTACGTGTAATGTGCAGTTTTGGACGCCATCATACTGGTATGTTTACAGAGGAACAATCTTGAGAAAACGGAAGCCATTTTCAATGATGCCTCCAAAAAGAAAGAGTAGAAAAATACTTGCAGTTTCTCAACATTTTCTTGAAGTTTTTTTGGAAGTCAGAGTGAGAGTGAAATTCAGAAGAAATAAATGAAGGATTTTCTGCTGCCTCCTCTATTATTACAGGCAACAAACAGCCACTGTATTATATACCACTGGACCTTAGTTTCAGGTTCTTGTCCTACAAGGGAAGAGTAGTTAGTACCCATCAATTCAACATTAGAGCTTCCAAGGACCCACTTACTATATTGCTTCCAGTTATTGTTATTGTTGTCAAGCATACCTCACTCTCAAAATCTCATGGATTTAATTTTTTGTGCTGCAGTTCATTGAGCTGTTTTGATACAGACCTTGTCTGAATTTCAATGGAGCAACCAGCATGGTTGTGAAGTGAACCCACAGGAGGATATAAAAATCATGTAGATTTTGGGACCCAAATTTTTTTTTAATAACAAAAACAAGACAATGAACTTCTGCTGGACTACTACAGTAACTCAGAAATCTTGGCACAGAACTCTGCCGCTAGGCAAAACCCACAATGTGGGTGTTTCTCTTGTAAGTACTTCTGGAGAATGTGCTTGGCGTGAAATTAACTGAACATTGCCTACATGTTTTATGTAAAACAATCAACAGTGAACACTACCAATCTAAAACATACAACAATATCATCCCAACAAAGATTACCACCTTCATCAACGAGGTTGAGCATATCTATGAGACTGCAGAGACCACTGCACAATGACACTTGTAAGAAACCATTGTGAGTGTGGTCATGTGTTTTGAGTAAGGAACAAGTGTTGTCCACCTACCCTCGAGTTCTCTCTCTCTCTCTCTCTCTCTCTTTGAATAATGTAAGCTTATTTCCTTTTCACCACCCTCACCTTCTCTGTGAGTGATCTTACAATCAATACAATCTTGCCATCACCACACAATGGTCAAAGCCAGGATAGCTACTTTTGGTATTGAGGATTTGGGAGCATTTTGGGAGAAACCCTTCTCAATCTGCCACTTCTATCTATCATACAAAAATCTGAATGAAAGAAGTTCTTCCAGATCCCTCCTTTCCCACATTTTCCATAACTAGCCAAATCTGAAGGGTCATGCACCCAAGTTCATCTCAAAGGTGCAATGTTTCGCCCAAATGAACAAAACATGAAATCATAATTTGTAAATGTAAGAAAGCAAACTGATGATTTCAATGTTGAGACCCAAATGAGCAAAATGAGAAACCATAATTGCAAATGTAAGAAAGCTAACCTCATGGAGATTCACTTCTAATGAAGAACATACCACAAAATCATTTCACTATTTGCACGCTAGATTGAGTGCCATTAGATGAACCAGCTCAAAGAATTCTTTAACAAAAAGCTCCAAATGCACATGACTTGCATGCAATGAAAAAACATAAAGTTGAAAAGGGAAGGAAAACCACACATGTTACTTTGAATTTTTGCAATTAGAGTTTTTGACTCTTCTTATATCGATTTAAAATGATTGCAAGTTGCAATACATCATCACCTTTGAAGCTCCCAAATCCCTCTCAAGTTCTCAACAATTTTACAAAACATATCCCACCCCCCTCAATGCAATTTGTGACTATTGTAATGACAACACTCCATCATCAAGCTTGAATTGATCTCAAAATCCACATGTGAGAAAAAACATGATTACTCAAGCTTCCGAAAACACTGAGGATAGCAAACCATGTGTTGTTGCCATCTTGAATCGTTGAACTTGCAAGAAATGAACAATGAGTAGGAACATATGGAACTTGAAAGCAATATGATGGGAGCAAGTTGTACTAGTTTGAAGGAGCTATATTACCCTATAAAAATTTCTTTCATTTTCTTTTTTTCTTTTGGCTATAAATTACCCCAAAAAGGAATCAAATCCATAATGCAATCCTAACTCTAACCTTCTTCTTTTTTTCTTTTTTTCCTTTTTTCTTTTGTTTTTGGGACCCAAAAAAATGTCATGTTTTGCAAACCATTTCACATTCTTATGAGAATCAACCATATGGCTACAAGTTTTTCAATAGTCCACGATTGGATAGCTAATGGAAGCACATCTTTGCACAATGTTGTAAAGTGAATCCTTCAACTTTGACTCAAACATATGTGATCCAATGAATATAACACTTGATTTTATTTTATTTTAATTATTACAATTTCTTGCAATTTACTAGTGGGTAGTAACTTTGGTGGGCCCATTTTCCCTTGTGACAAGCTATTGCCTTTTCCAACAAGTATCAAAAGTGGATCCTCAACCTTTCATTGTGAGTGTTTGGATGCTATGACACAAATTTCATATGCTAGAATGTACAAAGATTGTTGAAAATTGCCCCAAAAAATAGGTTTTAAATATATTAATTATGTTTTAGGAGTTGAAAAGCATGGCAAGTTAGGAATTTCCAAAAGTGACTTCTATGAATGAGAGAAAGCCCTTAAACCACAAAGGGAATTAAACAAAGGAAATACTTCAAAAGAAAGATAAGCAAAAACTCTGTCCATAAGACTGCATTCCAACCCTCAAAAAATTTGCCCAAAATTATATGCATTAATTACATGCGAAGAAAAGGTCTTAGAATTCATAATGGCAAATAGAGATTTTTAAAATAAATAAATTATATGGATGAAGGGAAGCCCTAAATTATATTTCCCCACAAGCAAACATGAAATTTAATTTACTAACATTATCATCATATAATTTTTAAAATGATGTGTGTGTGTTTGTGTTGTTCATACCTACCTCTTCCAAGCCTAACTATTCACTCCTTTCAGCAACCCACCTATATGGATATGAAATGGTAAATCAAATTGAATTTGGTTAAATAGAAATCCATTTGAAGCAAATTTAATTTCATTCAATTAAGATGGCATTTGGCCAAATTCAATTCAAATTATATCAATTCTTACAATTCATTGGATTTTTTGTTGAATTCAATTGAATCCAAATTCAAACTTAATTCAATAAAATTGAATTTGGTTGAATATAAATTCAATTGAACCAAATTCAATTGAAATGAAATTCAACCAAATGAAATTAAATTAGTTCTTATAATTCATTGAATTTTCAAGCGAATGCAAATGAAATCACTTGAATTTGAATTGAATTTAAGTTCAATTCAAATTCAATTCAATCTTTGATTTTGATTGAATTGAATCAAAATTAAAATTCAATTCAATTTGGATTGCAACCCATGAAATTCATGGGCATTGCAACTAATTGAATTTTAAAAATTGGAAGTTGACCTAAGAAGATAATTGAATCAAATTAACTTGAATGTGTGTTCAAAATCAATTTCGGCTTTGCTACTAGTGAGAACAATATGATGAAAAAATGAAAATTTAAGTTCCATTTGAATGAAAATAATGAATTCAGTTTCACTTTTTTTTAAAAATTAGTAAGAAGCAAAAGGGACCAAAACTGACTAATAGTCGTTTTTTCCTAATTATTTTAATGAGTAAAATTTCTAATTATTGTAATTAGTACTTTTGATTGTGACTAGGTGGGAAATGGTATAAGAAGAGGGAATGCTTGTTCATTATTTCATTTCCTTCTTTAAAGTGTAAGACAATTGATACTATTACACAACTTTGAAGAAGTGAGGCCATTTTGATGGGTGGTTATGTCTAAAACTTTCATTGTCTTAGTTTTTTTAAGGCTTTCCATACATACAATTTAATTTTTAATTTTTTTAATGTATTTTATTTAATCTAGTCAATTTTCACTCACATGTGATTTGGGTTCAGTTTTTAGTTCTAGTTATTGTCTTTCTATTTAAATTTTTGTTTGTTTTGTTTCTAGTTCACTTTCATTTTCAATTGATATAATATGAATTTTGGCATTCATTCATTTGAAAAATTTACAATTGGCTTATAATTTAATTTCAATTGCACATCCAAAACCAAATCTTGATATATTTTTGATTACTTGTAAAATGATTTAAATGAATCCCAGTAAATTATTTTATATTCACATTTAGTTTAATCAAAATTTAATCAAATTTAATTTGATCTTTTGTCACAAATTAAAACTCGTTATTTTTATGGTCCACATTTCATCGATTGTAAATTGAATTTAGCTTTGTATTGTTAATCATTTTCTTTCATTTGACTTGGAATATTAAACTTTTATTTTATTTTTAAAATATTTTTTTACCACATTAATGTTGTTTGCTTGTACTAATGTTTCATTGCATATAATATAAATTTTATTTTATTTTGTGTATGTGTGTGTGGTAGTTTAGTGTTTTGGATTCTTCAATCAATAGGTGCAAGGTTCAATTTTCTAAAAGTCCAACAATGTTTTTCTTACTTTCCCTTTAATTAATGATCAATGTCAAACATTAGTCATAATTAATGGTATGTGACTTTGTTGTAACTTTATTATTTTTATATTTTTTAGGATGTTCAAAATAATATTTTTTTCCATTACATTCAACAAACTCATTAGTGTTTGAGTAAATTATGAATACTAGTGTGAACCTGGTGCATAATGCACCCGTAGAAAAATAACTAACACAAAAAACAAAACCAATAAAAAAAAAAAAAAAAAACAAAGGTCCGGGCAGTTTAACTGACACAGAAAACAAAACCCATCAAAAAAAACAAAAACAAAAACAAAAAAACAAAGGTCCGGGCAGTGCCTGGAAACTGTTCGAACAGACAAACAGACAAACACACCTGTAAATTTAATATATAAGATGTTTTACAAATGAACATTTTGGTCACTAACAATTTATAGGTGGGAAATGCAATAGGTCAAATGCTTGAGAATTCAAGTATTTGCTAGTGGTAGCACCAAACATATGGGCTAAGCAAAGAGGAATGCAAAGTTTGCAATTTACACAATTAACTTATTATTTTTTTTAAAATTGTTATTCGTTTTAGCTATTGCCATGGATGGGGTAGGAAAGCAATGACATTATGTGCAAATGTTAAAGCCTAAGTGATGACATAATTTGCTAAATGTAAAATGCAATGTGCCAATACTTTAGTGTACATGGAAGGAGATGTGACCAAGGCACCCATTAGCAATGAAAGGCCTCATATTTCATTAAAGGAAGGATGATTTCTACTATTTTGAGTGAAGGGTAGAATTAATTACCAATGTTTTAGAGGTAGCCAAATAAATCATGTGGGTCAATTTACACCACAATGTCATCAAATGCATGATTTGGGTTGAATAAAACTAAAAGCCAAAAGTTTGGACAAGAAATGGGCTACATTTATCATGATGCCAACATTGTGTTAAATGTTACACGTAGCTTGAAATTTATTGAGATGAAGAGAAAAAATATATAATTTAATAATATTGTTGGATTATTGTCATACTAAAAAAATATTAATTGATCACTACATTAATTTCATTCAAAGATGATGCATCAAGGGTAAAGAAATATGAGATGTAATTCATAAATATGGTGCCACTTTTGTTTTGTAAAAAACATTGAGATGAAATTACAAGTTGGCCATTGTTTAAATGGGCATGTGTCTATAGGTGTTATTACATGACAAACTAATATAAAGGCATGCAATACTTCTTCAATGTATTGGCTAAATACAATGAAAAGGTCAGTACAAATAATGTTGTCCAATTTCATATTGATAATGCAACAAATATCAGGAACATTGTTGAAATTCTAATGTTTCACTTTCCCAAGTTATAGTTCAAAGGTTATGAATTCCATTGTCTATGCCTACTTAAGAGAGCTTTTAAAATATTGATTTAGTAAATAAATTGATGAAACAAATTTTTAAATGGTTTTCATATACATACATGACATGTTAGGCCCAAGCTTGTCAAACCATATGAATGGAAAATTTTTTGATCTCGAATTATAGTGGAAAAGTCAAAACCTAATACATATACCTTAAACACAACCCTTAAGCTTTGCACATTGAAATAAGAGGAACATTCAAGAGGTTCGGGAAGACTTTGATAAAATGACATTCTTCACAACACCTCTCTCAATCATGCTAATTGCACAAATCAAACAAAGAAGGTGAATAATGCATTTGGCACTAGTTTTAATTTATAGATTAACTATAGACTCAAATTGAAACTCACCATGACTTGAATTTCGAAGGGGAGGCATTATTTTCTTTGTGATATAAAGAGTAATTGTTCATCGGCCTCACATCAAATGAGTCATGTCTCCCAACTTTGTGTTTCAATGTTTTTGAAACATATGGTTCAATGGCAAACAACCTTGCAAGGAAACACATGGCTTTTATCATGAAGAACATGGGAAAACATGTATTCCATATTGAAATATACCTTAATGAGCAATACACGTGCACATGTAGTTTACACAAACCTTTAATTTTAAAATGCATGTAAAATGCCTTTAGTCACACAATTAAATGAGAACCATTAAGCCTTTTTAGATGTTGCTTATATTGTACCAACTCAATGATAAAATGGAATAAATTCATTGAAATCCATGTGAGACAAGGGGACATAAACCTTGATGGAAGGTTAATCAAATGCCTTGTTATTAATAATGCAATGTAAAATAGCAACTTATGGAAGGAAGGTAATATCTTACAAGAGGAATAGTAATTTGGTCATGTTGATTTGCCAATTAAGTGTTTTCCCCAAAAAATTTAATCCCATTGGTTACCAAATAAAATAGTTTCTACATGCAATTGACCCATTTAATGAGATTCAATCATGTCAATATGAAAAAAAAACATGAACCCTTCAATTTTATTAAATAATTCTTCTATAAACTTATAAATAATTTGAAAGATTTATAACTAAAATAAATCACACCTTTTAGTAAGGATCAAGGTTGGTTTTTTTTTTTTTTTTGGGTTGTTTTTGTTGCAATTTCAAAAGTTTAGCAAAATTTTGGAAAATTTTAGCAATTTTTTAAAAATTTAAACTAAAATATATTTCCATCTTTTTTTTGGTTGCCTCAATATGAAAATTTGGCTTAAAAAGAAAGTTGACAAGGATGTTGTAAATGCATGGTTGGAAAAACATGGAAATAATTTTCAAAATTTACAATCCATCATTATAATTTTACTTTTTTTTTTCATCCTTCAAGTTTTTCCAATGTTGCCAAAATCATGATCATTAATAACAATATTTAGCCACATTTGGCTACAGAGAAAATTTCACAATAGTTTTTTTCAAAATCCTTCTATATTATGACTATTTATTAAAGCCTAAGGTAAAAATCTAGTGATTTTAAAAACTCTATTTTCAAAATATAGTGAATGTAGGTCTCTTTCTTTTTTTTCAAATAGATCATTTGTTTTAGTTGCTATGCCATTTCCCCTCTCCCCTTCCCCCCACCCCCAATGAAAAAAAAAATGCCACAATTAGAAACATTGATGGGGGGGGGGGGGGGCACGGAAATTGGGGGTGTAAGGGAGGGGAACAATAAATACATTTCACT
>Ga0116227_10005878_pt1 | contig 25358 bp, 27 predicted proteins | sample S1TSphgellanicum_FD_89693 | JGI IMG/M metagenome (GOLD analysis project Ga0116227, IMG submission 89693) | Host-associated microbial communities from peat moss isolated from Minnesota, USA - S1T2_Fb - Sphagnum magellanicum MG | ecosystem: Host-associated > Plants > Peat moss > Unclassified... | reverse complement strand
TACCGCGCGATGCAGTTCAACTTTGTCGTTTCAACCAATGAGCGCGCGGTGCGTCTTTGGCAGTCACTCGGCTTCGAGATCGTCGGTCGCTTGCCGGGAGCATTTCGGCATCCGACTCAGAGCGTCGTGGACGCGCTGGTGATGTACCAAACGTTGTGACGGCGCGGAATCGACGAGGTTTCCGGCGAAATGAAGTCGCGAAGGTGGTAGCAGATTCCACAGGCGGCGAGCGGAAAAAATCCGCGACAGAACCAGCACTTACGACTCGTATTGGTAGCGGGGGCGGGATTTTGCAATTCTTTCGCAGAAATTGAGCCTCCGACGCTATGGCTGCCCGCCTTCGCCCGACGTCGCACCAGGGCCGCATAGAGGCCCCGGTTACGGCGTTGGCTTCGGATGAGCATTCGTGGCGTCAACCTGTAGAAATAGCCGAAGTGCGGCAGCGCCAGTGGAAAGCGCATACACGGCATAATCAAGCGATGGTGCTACCGGGTTCTCAGTTGCCTGCCCATGGCGGTATATATGCATTGCATCGACCCAATCGGCAATTCCTTCGAAAATCTTCTCCAAAGCTTTTACTTCAATAGCATCGGGCAGCAGCCATGTGGCATCGCTCTGCAATTTTTCTGTTACCAACTGCCGACTTAATCTCTTACTACCTGGCACGATTAACTTCGCAAGTATTTCGAGCGCCTCAAACATCGACCGCACCGAAGCTTTCGTATCAGGTGGTTGTGCATCAAGATGTCGATGCGCGTCCTCGAACGCTGCCCGTACACCGGCATAGCGTGGTCTATCCAATCCACGCACTACAGACACCCTGCTTTGCTCGAACTCCTGATCAACAAAGTAGTGCATTCCTCCCAGTCTATCGATTGCGTATCCTACATTCTCCTCGCGCAGTGCACGCGCTACAAACTCCCGCCACGGCTTATCCGTCAATTTCCGCACGAGAACTCGGTGCACCAAAGTGATCATGTCTAGCAGATTCTTGATATCCGTCGTTTCAAAAAATAGCGGCAGTTCATACACCGTTACCGCCATACCAGGACGCAACGGCACGACGATTCCCAGCTCTTGTTTTGCGGTCCGCACAATTGCACCAAAATCATCATAATGATTCTGTTGCAGGTAGCCGACTAGCCGGTGCCTAAATTGCACGCAGTCCTCGGTTGGCGGGCCCCGCTCGATGTACAGCCGAGAAAAGAATTCACCTTCTTGCTTTGGCATGCCCTATCCTGTCAGTCCGCTTGAGAAACTCTGCGTCCTTAGATTTCAACGCTAAGCGATTGAAGCAATAATTTATCGAAAAGCGCATGCGGGCCCGTTTCAGCCCTCTCACGTTAATCAATTGCCGTGTGATAGTTCGAATGCCCTCGCCGCGTAGAGAGTGCGATCATCTTTGTCTTCCGGCATCATCAAATCCAAACAATTTACGTGCTTCAGTACACCGTATTTTTCGATGAGCGGTTTGAAATTCACTGCCAACTCAGTTAAGCCGTCATAAAAAAGAACGCAAAGCTCGATAGCAGAAAGCTGGGCGCGTGCAATGTTTGCGTACTCGCGCTTCTCGATTTCCGTTAGGTTTGCGCGGTCAACAAATTTGTATATTCGATATAGCGTCCTGAAATACGGACCAAGCTCGGATTCGATCGTTTGATAGTGGTTTATGAAAATATTTCGAACGAAAACCAAACGATCTTTGTCCGAGTGATGAAGGTTCAGATAGAGCCGCGTCATCTGCTCATAGAATTCTTGGAATGCACGGCGACCTGTTAAGGTATAATCCTCATACGTTCTTACCGAGAGACCGGTCCCAAATGTCTCGCGTTTCAAAACTATGCTGACACTGTCGCGTACAGCGCTGAATCTTTCAAGCAAACTGAAAAACACCGAATCAAAAGCTTGTTGCGCCATCGTCTTAGACTGTTCCGCCATGAAGGCGCGCGACTTGGCCAAATCTTCTGCTTGGACACGAATTCCGTATGCCACCGCGACGAGCGTAATGACTGCAACGCCGGTACCTGAAAATCCTGCAATGAATACTCCGAAGTCGCCCCAGTCTTTTCCTTCACTCGATATCGGGTAGGTATGAAAATTGAGCGCGTAAAGAGCGAATCCTAGAATAAACCAGACAACACCAACGGCGATTGCCCACCGGGCAAAGCTCGAAACAATCTCTTGGGAGTTTTCCTTGGCAGCATTGTCGTTGTCAGATGCCATAATTCAGATTCGTTGATTATCGTTATCACAGGACGATTTCCGGTAACAATCACGGACGACTGTACGTCCATCCAGTTCCATTGTAAAGTCTCCGACGCGAGTGACCTGCGAAACGAGTTCACCATCACGGTGTCCATTGGTTCGCTGGCGTTACCATCATCGGTATGAAGTGGTGGCACCGTGAAAAATTTCTCTGGCTTATAGTTGCCGCCTTTGCCATGTCGTGGGGCTGCCCACAACTGTCGGAGGCCAAGTGCAGTGCCGTGGATTTCGACACTATCAAGATAAATGAAATCCTGAAGGACGTAGAAAATTCGAAAGAGAATTTAGCGGCAGACTTCGGCGATGCTTCAAAACATCCGACGATACGCACCTCGGATCTTATTTTTGTTATGGCGGCGGCAAGGGATGTTCAATCTGAAGGTATGTTGGTCGCATACTTCGTTGGCTTACTAGTCCTTCAAGCGGATATGACGACAGCTAGTGATCGACAGAACGTAGATGGATTGATCGGAGTTGAAGCCGAAATGATTTACCGGGATCTACAAACTACCGCAGACCAGCTCTCAAAAACTCCCCCAGGTGAAATGCATCCGTACGGAGAATACGAAATCAAAGAGGCGCGCGATGTAGTAAGAAAACTTCAAACACAATTCACGTGTGCCGCCGATAATAAATAGCGCTCTCCAACTGCCTAACGCACGATTACCAGTCTATGCGCGACGACGTAACAGGTGACCACTAATGAGCGAGGCCACCGACAGCTCCCAGATTTGCAAAAATCGCCACGAATGTCAGAAACAAGGTAAATCCGATAACAGCCAGTATGAAAATAGCCGGAATCGCTGCTAACACCAACTTCACGAGAAGCCTAACGAGATCCCTAAACGGGATATCGATGTCGCGGATTATGACTTCCGCCGGGACTATGGGCGGCTGATTCAATTTCGCGCTCTTATGATTGCTTACAACTTATAAGTCTGCTTGACGCAAGGCATAAAAACGCCGGTACTCCGGTAAGCTTTTCGTTCGCAGCCTGATCGGGTGATGCCAGACACCAGCCAACCAGAAACGTCCATTCGTGCCGGAATTCATCGACGCAACGCCTCGCATTCCATTTCCGCCCTCGCATCGTCATACGCTCGCTTAGCCGCCTCGCACAGTTTGTAACGGACAAGCCAATAATCTCTTTCCGTCGCGTCCATCGGCTTATAAATATCACGGTGATGTGCGAAACTGTTGAGGGCCACCAGCGTCTCGCGTTCATGCTGTTGTTCAATCGCCGCCAAACGCTCGTCCGGCGACATCGACGATCCCACGGGCACATCGTCGCCTACGTTAAATGCGATCACTGCGGCAATGCTGCCGCCGATCACAAGTGCGAGACCACCTAACATCCAGTGGTTTCTTGAAATGGTCATACCTAGAAAATCCCTTACGAAGAATGAGTCGGAAACACAAAGACAACTTCGCCGAGCCAGAGCGTACCGTGCCATTCGATACATTAGTGCAATACCGCACCTATGACCAAGAGCTATGTAAAATCGAACCTATTCCCCTCGCGCCGCCCTCATCGCTGCGTCGATTTCGACTTGGGTCAGTATTCGCCTTTTGCGCAGTGCAGCGGCCACGGATTCAATTTCCGGGCGAAGTTCTAAAACGAATAGTTCTGCACGACGTCGCGCGTCGGCCATCATATCGGCTACTTGCCCGTCGTCCGCGCCCAGCTTGAGCAACCGATCTTTAGACCGCGCCGTATCGCCCTTACCGGTATCGGTGTAGCCGAGCAATGACGTAGTTGCTGCATCGCCCGCTGCGGAAATCACGAGGCGCGAAATCGATGCCGGTTCGTCAAATGTCCGGTACTCGGGGTGGATAATCCGCACGCACTTAAGCGTCGCGCATTTGACGGGCCAGCCAAGGTATCGCGCTACGGTGGCATGACCCGCTTCATGAATCGAAGCCCAGTAATCCAGCCATCCGTTGTCGCCCAGCTGCGCCGCCAGCGACTGGCCGTATTCAAGAGGCGATACGAGTTCTAGCGCGACCGTCATTTCAGTTACGCAAGAAATGGACGTGCGCCGCGCGCGAGGTCTTTCTTAATCGCATCGACAGCCGCGTTGATGCTCGCGGATGATGCAACGTCGCGGATCGGCTGCGAACCAATGATGGTTGCTCGCGTTCCTGTTGTACTCTCATCATCGACGGCGTCGTGCGCGAGCCGAGCACCGTCATTTGCTCGTGTGCGGTCATTGGCTGAGTTTGACGACTGCGGTGGGAACGATAGCTTCGTCATAAAATCGCCATCCAACACTAACGGCTTCTCGTGCGCGAGTTTTATGAGTTGCAGAGATTTCGGTACGCCGTTGGCCTGCATTTGCAAATTGCGCGGTTTCACTGCTTTCAATACTTGACGAGTCAATAGTTGCTGAGCGTCCCCTTTCTTCAGCCGACGTCGATGATCGCGTACTATTTGGAATAGCGATATGGCGCTCAGATGTTTCGCGAAGCGCGGATCGATTTCCTTGTCTTGTGCCTGATGCGCCTTGCGAATTTCTTGCGCGCACTTTTCGCGGCCCTGATCATTCGACATTCTTGAATCTCCTATAGGAATAATGGGTACCCGTCGCCGCAGCAGAGGTCATGACGCCTCGAATGCCATAGCTGGCCCTCGATGTCGTGAAAGTTGCGCACGGTCTCTGCCGGTTAGATTTTTCGTCACACTCTTGCAGTAACTGACGCCGGGGCTGAAAAAGGCGGATGCCAAAAGTCCCCGGATTGCTACCTGTCGACAGAAATTTTTTTTAATGCCATCTACTCATGACAAGCTTGAAATATTCAATGACGGATTGCGGTAGTGAGGTAAACGCAAAGGCTCTTGCGTGTTTTCCGCGTCGGCGGCCCCTTGTCGCGCATACCACTGAAGAATCCCTGCGCCATTCTTGGATTGCGTAATCAGGTCCGACAAAGCATATCTGACCGAATCGAGCAAATGATTGTTGCGGTCTTGTGGTTCTGTCGTCGGCAGTCCCGTAAGTCGATCGATTTTGTAGCTGTAGTTTTTCAGTTCTTCGACTGTCCTGACGCATCGCGGATGCGCGATAATTTTCTCGAACGATCGCAAAAAGCTGATGCCATCGAGTATCGAGCCCGGCCACTTCGCCGCCGCTCGTGCATTTTCATGACCGCTCGTGCGAAGAAATGAAATCGTCTCGGGCCGCGCCGAATCACACAGCAACACCTTATTACGTGATCCTGGCAACGCCTGCTCGATCGCCTGCGACAACGCATTCAACTCGATGTGAAGCCCCCACATCTCGCGATGAATGTAGAGACGATTATCAGCGACGTAGCATTCCACCGCTGCACTCGGATCGGCACTGAAACCGAAATCAACGCCGATGTATTGATTCCATTCCGGCAGCGGCGTGAAGTCATCGACGATCCACTTTCGATTGAAGATGATTGCATCACTGACGCGACGAATTCCGCCCAACCAAATATGAGCGTATGCATCGGCATCGACGGATTCGAGATACAGCCGCTCGGAATTCAACGCGTCGGGGAACCACGGATTATCCGTGAAATCGACGTGGCAGTGCGCAATGTCGTCGCGTGTGCTGTTCACGTATTGCATGACCGGCGCATCCGGCGAGTCTTGATTCAGCGTCATCCATATTTCAGGATTTGGTCCGCGTATGGTCGGCGTGAGTATCGCGAGTGATTGCGCGCTGACGGATTCGCTTTCTTCGATCCAACATAGCGAAATGTTTTCTAGCGACTTCAACGAATTCAAATTTGCAAACAAGCCGACGAAGATAATTTCTGAGCCACTCACCGTGCACGTGATTTCTCTGTCAGTCACCGTGAAAAATGGCGTCAGGTTCAATGCGTCAATCTTTTCGACGATGAGATGCTGTGACGACTCGCGAAGGCTTCGCATGATTTCGCGTGTCATCAGCACACGCTTTTTGTTCATGAAAATATCCAGCACGATCGCACATGCGACGGAATGCGATTTCGCGCTCCCGCGTCCACCGTCGATGACTCGATAGCGTGACGGCGCTTGCGGATGCAACAGCGGAAAGAGCTTCGGCGGAAATTCAACGGGCTCAACACCATCAGGACTAGCGAAGCCATATGGCACGGCGGCAAGGATTCGCCCGTTGTGCATCGATTGAATGACGCGGATGCGTTCGGCAAACTGCTCTTGAGGCTCGCCGAGTCCCAACCAAACGACGACGGGCGCATCAACTGCGCGCATTTGCTGCGCGACGTACTGTTCCATTGCCCGGCGAAGTTTGGTGTCAGCCATTTTGTGTCACTCGCCGTTCAAGAGTTCCGCGAGAAGTGCTTGCGCTTCACGCTGAATTGAGCGCTCCTCTTGCCCATGCGCGTCATGTATGGCGGCAAGCTGTCGGCCACGCTCGAAAACGTCTGGATGCTCGGGTTTGAAGGCTGGATGGTTCGGCGATGGGATATGAATCGCGGTGTAGTCGTGACTGCCTCGGAATTCGCCCCCGGCGCTCGCCGTGCTGTACTCGTCGAAGGCGACGCAGTCGATTCGCTCTTCGCGGAGCACCGCCAGTGCTTCAGCGATGACCTGGTCTCGGCGTGCCTTCCGCGCGACTAGGCGCTCGTCCAGGATCGCGGGTACCAGATCCGCCAACTCCCGATGAATGGCTTGCAGCGATGCAGCCAGCGGGGCGGATTGGGCGTCATAGGCATCTAACGCGGCCTGAAGGGTTAGCGCCTGCTGGCGGGCTTCTCCGTCGCGAATACGGGCTTTTTCGGCGGCTTGCCCGAGCGTTTCCAGGGGTGCGGACGGCTTTTGACCCAGCTCGACCGCGACCAGACCATCGGCAAGCGCCTTCTCGGAGGCGGCTAGCTGGACCGGCGCATCCGTTAGGGCTGCCAGCCGCAGCGCGACATCTCGCTTCTTGTCGGCAATTTGGGTCGCTTTTCGGCGCAGCGAGGTCCGGCGCTCGATCGCGTCAAGGCGTTGCCCGGACGCCGGTCCCAATACTGGTAGCGTCGGCGCGGTCGGCTTGATGATTCCACGGATTGATGATGCGATGCTCATGTCAGACCACCGTGCCCGTGGTGTTGGTCCATGCCGTATTGCCCGGACTACGGATAATCAACTCGTTTAGTGTGCTGTCCCAGTACAGTTGGTTTGCCGATGGCAACGCCGGTCGCTGTGCCGTCGTGCCGGTCAGCATGCCGATCGTGAAGCCGGCATCGAGCAACGCGCCGAGATTGATGACCGTCGTATCGACTTGCACTTGACCGGCCGCGTTCGGCGTCAGCACGGTTTGCGGCTTCGATTGCGACAGCAACAGCGATGTGGCGTCGAAGCGCTGTGTGATTGGTGTGAAATTCAACAGGAGCAACATTTTATGGTCCTTCGTGAAACAGGTGATTGATGACGACATCGAGCGACACGCGAAGCGCTGTGCTGATGTCGCGTGGCCTCAAGCCTTCGGCGTATAGCTGGTCGATAGCTTCGTGCATGGCTTCGACGCTCTGCGGTCGGTACGTGTCAGCACGGCGTTGATAGTCGGCGGCGCTCATCGGGCGGAAGCCTTGCGCGGCGGCACGGTGTCATCGCTCGATGCCTTGTTGGCGTTGAAGAGCAATGGCAGCATGTCGCGTGACATCATGCCGCGCTCCACGATGCGTTCGGCGAGTTCCAGTTGCCGCGCTTCGATCCTCTCGGCATTTTTCTCCTTGCATGCCGCCACACCGCTGTCGGCAATCTTGCGCAGGAATTCCGCTTCGAATTTCGGTATCTGTCCCACGCGTGCGCCGACGAACAGATTGCGGATTTCACGGTGCCAGTCGGTGACGGAATCGATTTCGTCGATTCGCGGAATCAACACGGCGGCGGATGTGATGCCCGCAGCGTGTGCGGCGGCTTCCATCTCGGCGCGCTTGCGTTTGATGTTGTCCCAACCGCTCGGTTTTTTATTCGGCGGATTCAATGTGCGTGCAGTTTTAGCTTTTCGAGCCGCAACGACTTTCGTTATGCGACGCTTATTCGTTTTCATGATGGCGAGTGATGGATGGCGATTGGCGTTCGCTCGGCCAAAGAACGATCGTGTGCCGCTGCGCGACAGGCGCGATAGGCGACCGATGAGCAAAGTCTTGTAATGCCGATGCACGCGGCAAGTGAGGCAGTCGGCGCGATGACAGGCGAATGATGAGCGGCGGATGATGTGTGTCCCATGACTACCATTTTACCATTGAGGCGTTTCTAGCCAGTGCTTCGACCCATTCACATGCTGTACGTTTTGTACCCACCCGCGATTCATACAGTGCTGATCGACGCGCAACACTGTATGGAACGCTGACCAAAGCCGGGACATGATTTGGTCGTCACCATGCGTTCATTGACGCTAAGTCGCTGAAGCGACGAAGGAATTGCGAAAGATACTATCGACGCTTCTTCGCACGCTTCACTTTCCTGCTGCTACGACGCGACTTGCCCTTCAGCTTTGCACGACGCTTCTTCGCTGCCAGTGCATGCGCCTTCGCGTCCTTCGTAGGCTTCGCTGCTGGTGTTGGCTTCGGTTCCGGCACTGTCATGGATGCAACGTCAACGCGCACGATGTCGTCTGACGTGATGGCATGGCGGATCGTGGCTTCATACTCACTGCCAGCGCCGACGATGATCTGCCATTGAATCGGCGTCGTGCATTTTTGCTCTTCCTGCTCAACTACTTCGCGAAGTTCGTCATCGTCGGCACACATGAAGGGAGCCGGCGTTTTGTTTCGTAGCTCATCCGCAGTGATGCACGACAGGACGATATACGGGCATCGCTCGGCATACCACCAGGCGTAACCACGTGCATACGCCGCGCCGATGCTGAGCATGTAGCGCATCACGCCAGCACACGCACGATGATGCACGACTATCGCGTGCGGCTGTTTCAGAATCAGTTGTGCCATGTCGTCGGTCATGGCTCTGACTCGCGTTGATCGGCAAGCCTCCACACGTTGCGAAAATATTCACGTATTGTTTCGTCACCGTGTAATGCCCAATCGATCACGCGCAGTTGTCTATGTGCTGCGCTCATGAAGTTCGCCGCATCTTCGATGCTCGATGCTGACCATGCGAGCGGTTGCAGACTGTCATCGCTCCATACCATCACAAGATACTCAAAATCTGTTGCAGCCCATCGTCGCCACACTGCTGCAATGGCAGCGGTCGTGTCAGATATGCCCCATCGCATTGTGTTGGGCGCTAACTTCGGACGCACAAATACTTCGCCGTTGTATTCTCTTTTTTCAGTTGGCTGCTTTTTGATGGTATTGCCGACAATTACTTCACTGAATATTTCCATGATTTTTTCCTTATGATGATTGCACCAAAACCCCGTTTTTTCCGTACGCGATTTCAAAAACGCGAGAAATACAGTTAGGCTATTTTGGAAAGCCAAAAGGTGGCGTACGGAAATGTCGCACTATTGCGCCGGAATTGGACGGCTAGTGAAAGTGAAGCAAACACCTATATTCATTGCGTATTTCTCCTTTTCTTTATTTTTTGAGGGTGGTGGTGGGTGGTGGAGTTTTTATCAGGTCTCAATGAAAATATTGATTTAGTAAATATATGCTGCGGTAATTTTCCCCGGCACTTGGGCAACACTGCACCACCCACCACCACCCTTTGCATGAAATTATTTCTCACGATTTTTCGTTTTTTTGGTCTTCACGAGTTTGATTTGCCAGCGAATGCCTTTTTTTGAATCCCCTGCGTGCGAAAGCTTTTTCCCATTCGCATTTTTGTCGCGATTGCTCCCAAGCCAGTTACCTACAGATCGTGCTTCCATTGGGTCGAAGCATCCCGCCGCCTGTAACGCATCGCGTACGACGTTGTTTCCGGTGACATTTCCGGTGATGCTGCGCGAGACAAATGTTTTGTCGCTGAACGCGGCATAGAGTTTGTCGAACGCTTCGCCGATCGAATCGTTTTCGTCATCGGTCTCGCTGGCTTGACTCTTGACCGCATCGGCCATGCCAAGCCACATCAACGGATCGCGTACCAATTGCGACCATTTGACGAATGATTCGAGCGGCAGCGCATCGACTTCCGGGCGCTCTGCGAAAATGTATGCCCGCATGATGATGAGTGCCGCCGCCAGCAGTTCGCCACGGTTCTCGTGGATGTATCCGATCAAATCTTTGATGGTGAAGGTCCGTCCGCGTGCGGTTTCCGAATTGACATCGAGCCGGCAAACCAGCGACCGCCGCGCAAGATCGCTCGATGGTGTGATGTTGTTGCCGGTCAACGTCATCGTGCATCGGTTCGGCAGCGTCGGCGTCTTGCTCACGCCCAATATGCGATCACTCCATTCTGGCGCGGTCGCAAACGTGCATAGCGTCGCCGACTTGATACGCCGTCCGTTGGGCACGTTATCGACAAGCAGGCTAGAATCTCCCGCAAGTAGAGATGCGGTGATTGTCTTGCGCAATTCCTGCTCATCCGATTGGTAGGTATGCAATGCCGGCACCGTGCCGGTTGCAATCAAACTCGGGCATTGAAACAGTAGCGTCTTCCCTGTTGCGGCGAGCGGTGCGGTGTAGAAAAAGATCGGCGACGTGGGCAGTGTCACTCGTGCAACGCAGGTCAGCACGTGGCAGGCGAACGCCGCCCGGCTTTCCTCGCCGTTGTACGGGAATTCATCGAAGGGCTTCATCAACGTGGCAAGCGCTCGCTCAGCATCGCGCTTCGTCGGTCTCTTGGGGATCGTCGGAAACTCGCCAGACTTCAATAGATAGATGCCGCTGCGCGCATCGTATCCATCGTTGGCGCAGACGGTGTAATCGGATCGGATGAACGGCGCGGACGCGATAGCTGCCAGCGGTCGCAGCCGCCAGCTTCCATGTCCGTAAATGTTGCGGGGGATTTCATCTGGGCAGTTAATTTCGTAGCTTTCGCCGTCCTTCGTGTACTTGATGAACGATGCAATCGCGTTTAGTTTTCTTTTAATGTATTCCTGAGTCGCAGGAATAATCACGGGCTGTTCATCACTGCGGGCAATCGTCGGACCTAGCGGTGGTTTCTCGGATTGTTCCGCCCATACGCCGATGCGTACTAACTCGCCGCCGCGCACGTAAAGCGTGTCACTCAGCAACGCTTCGCACTGACCAACGTAGGCATCGAAGTGTCCGCCGATCAAATGAACATCGGGAATTGCGTGTATTGCAGCGACCGCCGCACGCCATTTTTTTACTGTGTCACTGTCGAGAGTGTGTAGCGGCGAACTGAGATATGCTTTCGCGCCTTTCGACATGATGAGATCGTCCGGGCCGATCTTTTCTTTGCCGTCCGCTTTAATTTCTCGGATGCGCACGACGATGCCTGCGTGTTTGGCGGCGTCTGCGAATCGGAGCAAATACTGCATTACTTCTTCGGGCTTTCCTGGCGCATCGGAGTCGTATGCAAGCTCGATTGAGAGCTTGTGTTCTCGGCAATAGTCGAAGAGCGCGATGATTGCCGGTCGTAATTTCTTACTCTGCTTCATCCAAGGTGTGGTGACGCCCGGCACGCTCAGCACACGTGCATCGAGCTTCCAACATAGAATGCTGGCCTTGATTTCGCCTTCAGTGACAATCACAACAGTGCGAAATGCATCGCTGACGGTCGCCGGCTCGTGATAATCGAAGACGACTAAACCTTTTCGTCGCGGTTGGCTATAGCGTTTGCCTTTGTTGCGTTCCTCAATGCATTTTTTATCGACAAGGCGATAGCGTCGATGCGGCCCAACGTTACCGCTAATATCGTGGCAAGTGAGAGCGATCACCGGACCCTTACGCTGTCCGGATTCTAAAAACATCTCATGCGCGGTCAATGGTTCCCATTTATGCGCAACAGCGAATGTGACATCTAAGCCACGGCGTTCTAAGTCTTGCCGTGCTTTTTCATGCAGTCGGCTCAACCATTTCTTGCGAAGCGTGGATGCATCATTAAGGTTGATAGGTTCGCGGGTAAAGACGGACATCAGTCCACCCCGCCGTCACGTCCGGCTTTATTTTTCTGTTGCTGCTCTTCATGCTCGATTGCCCGCTCTTCATCCGCGATGGCTTCACGTAGAAACGCGTTCGCATAATTGGATAGCAGCGCTTCCGCCTCCGTTGATGGCGGAGGCTTCACAAGCTTGAGGCGCACGGCTAAGCCCGCCGCGTGCTGGCGTTATACGTGTACTTGTTACGGTTGCCGGACTTGTAGTCGCGTTTGAATTTCTTCAGCGCGCTTTCCGTGAACAGCATTTTGCCGCTCGAATCACGGATGAACGGGAGATTGCCTGCCTTTGCCTGCTTGCCTACCGCTTGCGGCGATAGTTCCAGGTAGTCAGATGCACCAGCACGGCCATAGAGCTTAGCGGGCGGCGTTTTGCCGCGCTTTTTCGGAGTCGTCGCCACAAAAACCTCGCGCCTTTCGGCATCGTGGGTCAGCGGCTTTGTGTTCCGCCTTCCCGATTGGGTTTGTGGACATGTTTAGAACTGCCGTGCGATTCGATGATGGTTGTTCACATCGCCGCAGCAATTCAATCGACTCCATTGGCATGTCACCTTGTATAGCCGGCGGGCTGTCCCGTCGCTACATCCCCATTATAGCAAATGCCGGCTTTGCGTCGCCTCAAATACCTGCTTTGGCAATAAACATGCGTTGTCAGGCTGAAATATAGGGTTTTTGCCGGCATACCTGCTGAATGTTAGTATTGACGGCATCACATCGAGGTAAGCGCATGGCAGTAAAGAAAAACTCTAGCTCGTACGACCGACTACTGAAGACGGCAACGCCGATCTATCTGGAGCCTGAAACGTTTCGCAAGCTCAAGCAGTTGAGCAAGAAAACCCGCACGCCGTCGCAAGTCTTCATGCGTGAAGGTATCGACATGGTGTTGGCGAAATACAAAAGGAGTTTGAGCAAATGAGCAGCAAGAAATTACGTGCGGCACTCTATGCGCGATTCAGCACGGATCAACAGCGCGTTGAATCTATCGCGGATCAATTCTATCAGTGCGAAAAAATAGCTGAGCGCGAAGGCTTTGAAATCGTAGATAGATTTAGTGACGCGGCGATTTCAGGCGGCACGGCGACGCGTCCGGGCTACCAGAAGATGCTGACCGCCGCTCGTGATCGAAAGTTCGATGTTCTCATCTGCGAAGACATCAGCCGCCTGACACGTAACCGTGCCGAGTTCGGACCACGCAGCGCTGAGCTAGAAGACTTGAAGGTGAATCTAGTTACTGCCACGGGCGATGACACGCGCCGTGATGGTTGGGGCTTGACCATTCAAATCAAACTTGCGATGAGCGAGCATGCACGGCGCGAAGCGTCTTATCGCACGCGGCGCGGCCTTGAAGGCAAAGCTAAAGATGGCGCGCATGCAGGCGGAAAAAGTTACGGCTACACGAGCGTCGATAAGGTGCGGGTCGTCGATGAAGCACAGGCGAAAATCGTAAAGCAGATATTCGAGTGGCGCGCAGCGGGTTGGAGCGGTCAGCGGATCGCACGGCAGTTGAATGACGACGGCGTTCCCTCCCCCGGCTCTACATGGGCACGCACGGACGACGGTCCGCGACGCAAGGTCAAGGCCGGTTGGCGATCGAGCGCGATCCTCGGCGATCCGAAACGCGGTTGCGGAATTTTGAATAATGATTTGTATCGCGGAAAAATCGTGTGGGGAAAATCGAAGTGGACACGATCCGCAGCCGACTCATCGAAGCGCACGCCGTCGCGTGTCAATCCTTCCGAATGGATCACGCATGACGATGAGTCATTGCGGATTGTCAGTGATGAGCTTTGGAACGCGGTCTATAAAATTCAAAACACGCCGAGTCCGAAGCGCGACGCCATTGCTGCCGGCATTGCCAAGTACAAAAAGGGTCGCGATTCAAAATATCTCTTCGGATCTCTGTTTCGCTGCTCGTGTGGCTCGTCATACATCGGTCACGGAAAAAATCTCTATCACTGCGCCGGCAACCACGCCAACAATTGCACGAACGATCTCCGCTTCAATCGCGAAGAAGCGCACGACGCCGTGCACGGCATGCTCAAGGATCATTTGAAATCACCGCGACAGCTTGAGCTTGCCCAGTCGCAAGTGCTGGCATGGCTGCGCGAGGAAGAGCGGGCCGAAGCGGATAAGGCACGCGGCATCGAGACCGGCAGCGACGTTAAGAAATTGGATGCGCAGTTGGCAGCGCTTCGGAAACTGTCACTGCCGCCCGCCGCGATGGCTGCGGCGGTCGATGCGATCGAGACGGAACGCGCTGCACTGATTGCGGCTCGCACGGGATCGCGCAGTGCCAACGGCAGCCGAGTGAAAAAGCTGATGGCACGCATCCCGCAAATCATGGAGCGCTACGTGACAAAGCTCGATGAGGGAGCCAGGGCGCTGTCGAATCAGGGAGCCGTGGCGGATGCACGGGAAGCGGCGCGTAACCTGCTGCTGACCGGCTCCATCGTCCTCAAGCCCATGACACGTGATGGCGTCGCGGGAGTCTCAGGGCTCGTCGAATTGAAGGGGCTCGGCGAGCATCTGCTCGAACTGGCTGGCCTCCAGCGGATTCAACGTAAGTCGTTGAATTCCTTACCGAAAGAATTGTTGGTAGCGGGGGCACGCTTCAGCTAACGCCTACGTTGCGTCTATCATTGGCAGCATAGGACCCAATCGGAGCCCCATCGCTAACAATGGCTCATACTCAGATCCCGGCGAGTTCAATCCAGACCGAGTTACAATGACGGTTTTAGATGTATGAATACGGAACGACGAGCGTCGGTCAAAGCCCTCATCAAAGAGGCGGAGCTAGCCACGGCTCCAAGCGATTTCGTCCATCAGTTCTACCTCGACCAATCGAAGCTTCATGAGGACAACCAGAGCGAAGACGTCGATGAATTCACCGAGCAACGGTTGCTCGACAAGAATGATCCCTTTATCGACCTGACGCTGGCTCAATACTGCTTTCACCCGGAAACCCTCGGGGCGCTATTCAACAAGTCCAGGATGGACAAAAACGTCGCTTTAGAACTAGCCTGCATATCCAACACCACGGTCAGCCGCCGGAGATACACCTTCGTAAAGCTGCCTGAAGCGCTATTCACCCAGAGCCGGGAGGGGGAAATCGGGGTTTGGTTCAAGATGATCAGGAACGAAGAAATCGATGCGCTCTTCCGGAACCCTACAATTGACGATGGGTTCCTTTCCGACGTCCTTGAGGGTAAGCAATTCTGGGCGGAAATGACCGATGAGCAGAAGACCACTGCCTTGATGGCGCTTTGCAATAATCCACGTATCGTCACCCACTACGACAACGAGATGATGGACGGCTATGCCGAGTACTTGCACCGCCGAGTCCCTAACGCTATCTGGCATCTCGCGGAAATCCTTCCCGTGCAAGGCGAGTGGGCGATACTGCTAGGGTCGCTATTGGCGAAAGTGGTCGGCGGTACTCACGGAATGGATATGGTGGCGGCTACCAAGCGCTGGGATGTCGTTGATGAGAAGGAGAAGGAAGAAAAGAAAAAGCAGTGGCTCAACCCATTCGAGAGCGTTCGCTATGCGCTGTACAAGGCTGGCGGCCAAGTCAGAGACCCATACGGGAAGGACCGCGCGGAGGTTCGAAAGCAACTGCTGGCAAATGACGACCTGGCGTTTCGGGCAGCGGTCTACAGTCAATTACAGTTGACGCCTGATGAGATAACGAGCGCCTACGAGAAGGATAAGCTTGTGGCATTTCAGTACACCATCGATAACCTGCAAATTTGGAAGAATCCAGACAGCCGCAAGGCACTTCACGACATCTGTTGGGATGCGGACGGCAGATACAACAACAATTATATGGATTGCGCCAACCACTACAAATGGAAAGAGAAAGAGCTTAAGACAAAGTATCCTGAGTGGTTCGTAGAAAAGGAGGAAAGCAGCGAGCCAGAAGAAATAGACGAGACGAAGCAGGCGCTCACCGTCTCAGTAACCAAAGAATTGCTGGCTGATAGAAACGCCAACCCAGCATTGCACTATGCCGAACTGATTCACGCGCTCATCGTGGATGTCGGCAAGGCGCTCCGGGCGTTGAACTGGATATTCTGGGGTCTGGTGGCGCTTTTCGTCTTCGAGGTTTACAAGAGGTAGTCAGGACAGCGTTTGGAGCGCAGGAAATAAGGGAGACGGGCAAATGGAATGGTACTGGTGGATGCTGATTGTCGCCGTCGTGGTCTTCGTCGGCTACCCTGTCGTAAATCATCACGATAACAACCCCTTGAGCAACCACCGCGTCGTAGATTTTTCCAAGGGCTGGGCGGCGCCCTTGAAGCCGCGCATGTCACCAAATGGTTTAAATCCCGCGCGGCTATTGACATGATTGTTGAGCGCCGCGGCGTAGTCAATAACGTCGACAACGGCTTGTCGGAAATCCGCATCACCAACTTCCTTTCCGTGAACTGTTTTGTCGCGGATCTTCTCCGCAACCTTGAGTTGAGCGACGGTTGCTGCAGGTAAGGCCTGTCCAAAAATGGTTTCGTAGTGTTTAAGGAACGAGTCACGGGTTATATGAAGGGAATCAAGCATTGACCCTGCAACCTCGCCGTCAGCACGGTGAAGCTTTACAACACCGCCGTAGAGCGCCCGATTTTGGGCGCGCTCGACGCGAATAAATTGGTAGGCAATAGCAACCTCCCACGGATAGTTCGGTATCAGACTTGGTAAATGAGCAAAGTAGTCCTGGATTTCTTGTGGTGACTTTTTGATGTGCTTTATCACTGCAATTACCGAAGGTATCGACATCTCTGCTTTCCTTAGCGATCAGTTCAAATGATGATATTACTATGACTACGCTGGCATCCTCATGAGCAAATAAGATGCTGCTGTTTGCTTTTGGTCGCCGCCGCTTTTCTTGCTGAGGCGTACCGCTCCGGAGCCTCATTCTTTATCAAATGACACCTTTTGCCGTGCGGTGCCCTGAATGTTGAATGCTTACCAAATCCGCAAACGGCGCATTGGGTCCTACCCGCGATCTAAGCCGATTGGCGCGAACATCCCTACTCTGGCTGCTGGCACTTCATGCGACAGACTGTTCGCCCCCGGCTGAGGTACACTCAACCAGAAATCATTCAAGATTGCGTTGATTCTGTAGCTTTCGCTATGGCGCAATCACTGAAAACTCATACGGAGGCCCAACGGAGGCGCCCGCGTTCTCACGCAGAAGCATTAACATCTGCTCTATAGCATTCGCCGACGTCCCCGGGGCATTCAAATCTGTCTGTGCATTCTTAATACCCCTAAAAATACGAGGCGGAGGCCGCCCAATCTCCGCAGCAATAAGCGAGGGACTGTGATCTGACATCAAAAAATCAAGCAAAATCGGGGACCCGTACTCATCCAGGCCGCCGATTAGCGCACCCAAGTCTTTTGCGCTCTGGAAGTAGTTCCGGATGAATTCGACAGCATCCATGATGCTGCAATCCGGGCGCAATGTGCTAATCGCGGTCGGAACATGTTCAGGCGGCCCGCTACCGTACGTAGCGATTCCGACATGCGCGAACTTGAACAACTTTCTATCAGTTGTCGTTTCTTTTTCCACTGGTTGCTTGGTCTGTGCATTGACGACTTGAATTTTCGAGTCTGCCCCAATTACGACGGAATCACTGGCTATGGTGGCTAAGACCAATGTCATACGTATTACGTGTAGCGGCCAGTCAGCATTTGCAATCTTCCCTCACCCGACCACAGTACCCGCAGTGACGGTCGTTCGTGAAGTAACCTTCTGCGATTCGGCCATGGCTCCTATTGTCGGCAAACAGGTTGCCGCAAGTACGACAATATCGATGACCAACTCGCCGGTTGCGCTCGCATTCGCTGCATGATGGTGGGTTATTCATCTAGCACTACTGTGACCTGAAGGAGCACCGTCTTGGATACGGAATCCGCCCCAATCATCGCACAATACTGCAAGGAAGCGGCAGAGCGGTTTCCAGCAAAGGGGATCGTTTATATGCCTGGACAGAATCCGACGGCCAGCACAGGACCCAACTAAACCCCTTTTTGAATTCGGGTCATACTAAAGATCCAAGGGCAGTGGGTAGCATCGGTCGTCATCGCTCTATACGGCTGTTACCTTTGCCTCAATCTCGAAGTGTTTGAAGGTCATGGAGTGCCTATTGCAATTAGGCCGTTAAGTAGCATTTTGCGCAACGCCATCAGAGAGCAACGCAGCCTTTGGGCCGACCTCGTCCCTGCAGAAATTGATTCCCATAATTCTTAATAACAGACCGGGGTTGCCATTATGCCATTTGACCCGCGTCATAATAGATGATATCCATAGACACACTGTCATTAACACTAGAGACAAAATGACCGGCGTCGAGTTAGAGCAATACTTAATGCGCCTTGACTTGAAGGCGATAGATGCCGCACAGCTTCTTGGAGTTACGTCTCGCACCATGCAGCGATGGTTGGACGGTGAGGAAATCCCCGGCCCAGCCGAGCAGGCCCTACGAGCATGGATTACATTGCATGACCTGAATATCCCATGGAAGCCCGATAGCCGATCAATCAACGCGAACGACGAGAAGTCAATTCGCGCGCACATGCAGCACGCCGTTGAACAAGCGGCTCTGATTGCTCGCGTAGAAGCTCGGGGTGGCCCGCGCACCGTATGGGAGATAGATTATAGCCGCGGTCGCGCCGTGCTCGGCAAAATTGAAGTCAGCTTTTACCGACTGGCCAACGGCGGATTTTCGTTGTCCAGTTACACACGCCGCGATACGGAACCGGATCTGCATCGTGATCGGGAACTGCTAGAGGATGCCGGTTACTACATTGCGCTGTCGCTACTCAGGAGAGACCCGGACTTTGGACCGGTCATTTTGTTCTGGAATGACGTTTCGCTGAAGAACGGCAATCGTGCTGCGAAGCAGGAAACCAGAAAGTTTCCCACGAACGAAGCGGCAATAGAGTTTGCTTGTAAGCATATGGGTGCACGGAACTTTGTTGATCCGTTCATTACGATGCAATCGCCAAGCGATGTTATATTGGATAAGTACGATCTTCAGCAGGAATTCGAGACGCGCACGAACGCACCGGGCGCGCTCGCAGCGCTCGCCGATTACGTGCGAAAGCATTCGTCGTTCTTCGTTACCAACGGCCCGACGACGCTCACACCAGTTGCGAGGGCTAACAGGGAAAAACATATTGAGTCGCTCGCAGAAAACATTCGTGCGCTTGCCGGCCAGGCGCGAGAGGGATTAGCCACTTACCAGCAGTTCAATGCGATATTAGGTGAACTTCATGCAGCGGGTTCGTTCCCTGACAGCGACCTTGTCTCGACCGCTGCTAAATCGCTGGTACGCGAAAAGATACAGCCATGATCTGCGTCGTACCCCGGTCCGTTATTCGACCGATGTCGGAGCAAGCGTCCGGCAAGACCATCAGGGCGCTGCCGATGCTGAGCCAGGCCGCGAAGAAATATCAAGGCGGAGATCGCCCGCAGCCGGCGTAAGATCAAATGGTCAGCGGGCATGATATGCCCGGTAATGGAGATCAGATTTTGAGATCCACACTGCATCAAATGGGGGCGAATAGTTGAACGCGATTGAAATAGAATCGGCAATAGCTACATGACAGTGGAGATCGCATCAATTAAATCCACTCCCGAGAATGAAGCAGTAAAGGAGCCGAAACGGCCCACTCTTTCATTCAAGGAGGTGACATTCTCCGGCGGCGCAACACTGACGTTCTCGGAAGATGAAATCGTAGTATTCGTCGGCCCCAATAATGCCGGTAAGAGCGCTACATTGAAGGAAATGGAATCCCTTGTTTCTCGGAATGCGACTCTTACAGTTGTTAAGAGCGCGTCACTCTATCGGACTGGAGGGAAAGCCGATCTTGAGTCGTACCTCGAAAAGAACGCGCAAAAAATAAATGAGCCTAACAACCACAGCTACGCTGGTCTTGGCTTTAACATTCATCACACCCAGCTTCAATATTTTGACAGCCCGACTGACCGCCATACAGTTGCGCCATTTTTCTGCATGCGGCTGGCCACTGAGAATAGGATTATTGCTTCAAATCCAGCAAACGCTATCGCGCTCCACCATCAGCCAGCCACGCATCCAATACACCTACTTCTCACGGATGAGAAGTTGGCTGACAGAATAAGCAAGTATTTTCGTAGCGCGTTCGGAAAAGATTTGTTCCCCTTCCGTGCCGGCGGCGGCAGTTTCCCTCTTTATGTGGGAGCAAAACCCGATAAGGATCCCGGAGAGGACGAGCTGTCAAAAGGGTTTGTTGAAAGGCTCAAGCTCCAAGCTGACCCGCTTGAAAGCCAGGGCGATGGAATGCGTAGCTTTGCAACCGTCCTGTTATATGTCCTGGTCGCGGATACCTATTCTATTCAATTTTTGGACGAGCCAGAAGCGTTCTTGCACCCTCCACAAGCGCGCCTCCTGGGAGAGTTAATTGCTCGCGAGCGCAAAACCAGATCGCAACTCTTTATAGCCACACATAGCACCGACATTCTTGACGGACTGATCTCCGGTGGTGCGAGCAAAGTTCGGATTGTAAGGATTCAGAGGGATGGCGCCGTAAACCGTGTTAAGGAATTGAGCAGGGAGAAGACAACAGCCATTGCAAACGATACGCTCGCCAGGTACTCGGGCGTTTTTGGTGGAATTTTCTATCAGCACGTGGTCATTTGCGAATCGGATTCGGACTGCCTTTTCTATAGCTCAGTCCTAAATACCAAAGCGGTTTCGGGCGATCGACGAGCTGATATTCTTTTTATTCACACTTCCGGCAAGCACAGAATGGCCAAGTTAGCCGAAACGCTGCGTCAGCTTGATGTTCCCGTATCGGTTATCGCGGACGTCGACTTGTTCAATGAGGAAAGTACATTTCGAACATTATTTGAGCGTCTCGGCGGCGACTGGGCGCGGGTTCAATTGATCTGGCAGGCCATGAAGACCGCAGTAGAGAATCGAAAGCCACCGCTGAACGCCGAGCAAGTGTCTGGCATGATTCGGAGGGAATTAGATGGGGTGAGCGGTACGTCGCCATTTCCGAAGGAGAGCCAACAAGCAATACAACGCATTTTCAAGACTGTTTCTCCCTGGGACGACGTGAAGCGCGCTGGGAGGGCTGCGTTACCACAAGGACAAGCTGTCCAGCAATTTGATGAACTTTTGAGGGCTTGCAGCGACGTGGGGCTATGGGTGGTTCCCGTCGGCGAGCTTGAAAGCTTCTGCCGTAGCATCGACGGCGGACACGGTCCTGGATTCGTCGAAAAGGTACTGGAGGAACGCAACCTGGAAACCGATACAGAACTTGCCGAAGCCAGAAAGTTCGTAGCTGAGATATTGGAGCGAGCCCGACCGAGTGGCTATACGGTGAAACCGATCCCGTCGTCGAATTCCGATACTACTTGACCCTGCTCAGCGCACTTCTTGCTAGAACTCAGGAACGAAATGACCCAGACGCCCACGACGCTCGGCACTCCAATTCATCTCCCAACGCCCGTTGCGCCCGATCCCGACGCGGGTCTGAAAAAAAGAGTAGTCAGCCAACATACCTTCGGATTAAGGCACGAAAAACCAGAATATTCAAACTGAGACTACCGACTCCTTACGCGGGTGAAAAGCAGTCACGCCAGCTGGCCGTAGTCCCTTTCCGAGATCCGGATGGTACGCGTCGCGGCTCACGTAGGAACTGAGCTAACCTGTGTTTCAGTTAATCCAGCCTAGACGCCGTTCTGGCGACAAGCGTTGCGGGCGAAACGCCGAGTGCCGTGGCGATTCGAAAAATTGTCCCGAGAGTGGGTTGCCTCTTCCCACGTTCAAGCATTGATACAAACGTCCTGTCGACGCCCGCCTCCAGAGCGAGATCCTCTTGGCTCAGCGACGATTTCAGTCGGTACTCCCGAAGGACCTGGCCGAACGCTCGATGAATATTGTCTCCCATTAGGGAGCTAGAATTATTGTGAAGTGACTCCTGGTCTACGGACTATAGTCTGCATTACTCTCTGGTATATGGCAGACGAACGACCTACGGATGTTACCCAGCCAGTAAGGCGCAGACCAACAATTCATGTTGTGGACCGGCACATTCGTGCCTCCTCGCCCGCCGACAAGATCGAGCGCTGCCTCGCTCGAAGCTCAAAATCCATGGACCACGGGTAATTATTATGGCGACGCCGCGATCAATAGTGAGAAATCGCGCAACGCCGGACGGCGGCTGCCGCAATTAGGCTGCGCTGCACAAGACATCAGGGAGTCGGGGGACGTGCCGAAGAATCAAGGACGACTATTGCGTCGAGAAGCCATCCGAGCGGCATGTGTGTCGGCGATTGGTGGTTTGCTGATATCCAACGCATCTGGAGCCGCCGATTGGCAGCAGCGAGTCTCTACCGACTTAGTCAGACTATATGGATCCTCGACAACCAATAAAATCGAATCTGTGTCCCCGGCACCCACTGAATCTGCGGTTTACGCGCCAAATGCTCCGCGCTTTGATTCGAAGGGCCGCGTACAGGTCGACGTGTACTTCGATTGCGCACTTCCTACACGGTCGGTGGCACTCAAGGCGGTTGGATTCCTCATCAACACATCGATTAAGGTCACCCCGCTATGCGTGACCGAGGGATGGGTCGCGCCCGAAGCGTTGCCAAATGTCGTGGCAATTGCTGGCGTACTGAAGGTAAAAACCCCATCATACAACTCACGCACTCTGCCGAAAGAGCCTGCTGCACAGCAAAACCCATCGTCTTCACCGCTTGCTCAGTCCAATCGAGCCGTACCGCAAGCCCTTAGTGGAACGGTAATTGACGGTAACGGAGTTACGATCATGCACGCCGATGCATTTGTATCGCAAACAGGAACAAATGGTTCGGGTGTCATCATCGGCGTGATGTCAGACGACGCGACCAGTCTTGCCGTAATTCAGGCTCGTGGCGAGCTGCCATCCGTTACCGTCGTTACCCCACCGGGCGGCGGTAGTGCCCCGGCGACACCGACCGATGAAGGCACGATGATGCTTGAGGAAGTTCATGCCGTGGCGCCAGGCGCCACTCTTCTCTTTTGCGGCCCACAGACATCCACGGACTATGTGGGTTGTCTTGGCAATCTGATCGCCGCTGGCGCAACCATACTCGTTGATGATCTTACCTACTCCGACGAAGATCTAATGTCGTTGAATGGCGAGTTTGCGCAAGCAGTGCAATCAACGATGTCGGCGAACCCCAATGTCGCGCTATTCACCGTCACGGAGAACTATAACAACTCGTACTGGGAGGGTTCCTACACTCCACAATCGCTGGTCTCAACGGGCCATGGACCAATTACTTGCCTAGCAAGCGGCCAGACTGACTACTTCGTAAATAGTTTCAGCGGCACGCTCGGTGAGGCGCTCACAGTTTACGCGGCCGGAGACTATTTCGTGACATTTCAATGGGCGGACCCCTACGATCAAAACAGCAGCAATTTTGATGTGTATTGGTATAACACAACTACTGCAACGGCGGGTTGCGTCTCTGCTGTAGGTTCAACGGCGACACATTTTGGACCATCCCAATATCTGGATGCTGGAACCTATGACCTCTACGTAATGACTCCTGATGCCTCGCTGTCCGGGAAGTTCCTAAAGTTGTGGATCGACGGTGACGGGGACACCGAGCTTTCTACACCGACTCCCGGAAGCATCGTGTCGCCGCAAGCATTCGTGAACGGCGTCAACACTGTGGGTGCCGTTAATGGAGCCGACGGGGTCGGCAACTCCATTGAGAGCTACAGCGGGCGTGGGCCAATAAATCTTGTGTTTCCGACTCCGTCGCAGATCCAGGCGCCGAGTTTCGTGGCCCCTGACAACGTCTATGTCGATGCAATCGGAACCCATTTTCCTTCTGCGTCCTACGGAACGTTTCAAGGAACATCGGCCGCGGCTCCAAACGCAGCCGCACTGGCAGCCCTTCTGCGCGGCGCCTTTCCCGGTATGACCCCAAGCCAACTCGCGAATGCTCTACAGAAGGGAGCGACCCAACTGGGCTCGTCTGTTCCCGACGGAACCTTTGGGTACGGCCGCGTCGATGCTTTGGGCGCTCTCGGTGTATATCCGGGACCGAGCCTAACCTCTTGGGGAAACAGCTCGGTCGTCGGTGGCAGCAGCACATCCGCGACTCCGATCACGGTCAACGGTTTCGGCACCCTTCATTTTTCAGTGACAAGCAGCAATCCATCACTGATTCCGGCGTCACTGGTCGCGGCCAGGGCCGCCGGAATCACGCTGACCCCCGCAAACTGCGGTAGCGGCTCTACCGCCTGTGCTGTATCAGCTACGCCAGCAATCGGGCAGGTCGGATCTGCCACGGTAACAGTTACGGCGAAGGACGGCGCAAATCGCGCGGCGACAACTACGACAACGATCACCGTAACCAAACCGCCTCCCCCCACTATCTCGATAACGTCCGGGGCGACGCAAGCTGTTTCAGTGAACGCTTCAATCGCTCCCGCGGTATTCGAGGTTCAGGGCGCCCGACCGCTCACAGTAACGTCGGTGACCACTGGTCTCAGCTCTACGTCGGTTCCCTATAACTGCAACAATACGACGCTTTCCTGCACCGCAAGCCTCGGCGTGGCGCCGAGCGCTGCTGGCACGGATACGGTGACCTTCACGGTTTCCGATGGCTACGGTCAAAGCGCGTCCGCTTCGGCCTCGATCACCGTGACTGCCCCGGCAACACACGGTGGTGGTGGCGGGGCAGTAGCCGACTGGGAAGTAATCGTGCTCAGCTCGTTGGTTTTTCTCCAAGGAGCTAGGCGAGTAAGAAACGGTGCCCGCCGTACGCATTAAGCAGAATGGCAACCGAGAGTTCGAATAAGACAGGCTCAATCATGTTTGTTACTCTCAACAATGCAGCGCAATTCCGCCTAGCTAGGTAGTTCCCGAGGGATGCTCTATTTACTCTCTTTCCCATAGATATCGGATGTTTTTCGATAAACCATACCGTTCCAGCGCCCTGGCGCGCGAGGGAGTGGCTGGGTTCTCGGCCTCAGCGCCCGTCAGCCCTTAGTCGAATATATCGTCCACGGATGCATCGGGGAGCACCAAGAGACCTGAACTCTTTCGTCAATATGTCGTG
>Ga0116227_10005877_pt1 | contig 25362 bp, 17 predicted proteins | sample S1TSphgellanicum_FD_89693 | JGI IMG/M metagenome (GOLD analysis project Ga0116227, IMG submission 89693) | Host-associated microbial communities from peat moss isolated from Minnesota, USA - S1T2_Fb - Sphagnum magellanicum MG | ecosystem: Host-associated > Plants > Peat moss > Unclassified... | reverse complement strand
TCACAATGTATATATAGCAGATTACTCCAGTGCGGTTGTGCGCAAGGTGTCTACGGCAGGCATCATCACCACTTTCGCGGGCACCGGCACAAGGGGCTATTCGGGCGATGGTGGTGCAGCCTCTGCTGCAGAACTTGGCGCGCCATCAGCACTTGCGGTAGATGACACAGGCAATGTGTATATATGCGATGGCTACGTCATCCGGAAGGTGAACACCACCGGCATCATCAGCACATTTGCAGGTACAGGTACGGCAGGGTTCTCTGTAGACGGCACTGTTGCAACTGGGGCCTCAATGAGACCTGCAAGTATAGTTGCAGACCACCATGGCAATTTTTATATATCCGACAATTTAAGGGTGCGCAAAATAAACAGCGCAGGTATTCTAAGCACTATTGCCGGCACGGGCACCGGAGGGTACACCGGCGATGGTGGCCTTGCTACCTCTGCATCATTCGGCACTATTGATGCGCTGGCAATGGACAAATTGGGCAATATACTAGTAGCTGATGCGATCTATAATGTAGTACGGAAGGTGGTTCCCGGTGGCATTATCAATACCGTTGCCGGCAGGGGGTATTTTACCAATGGAACATCATACTTCAGGATCTCAGGCGACGGTGGCCTGGCTGACTCTGCAACTCTGGACGAGCCTCAAGGCTTAGGTATAGATGCCGTTGGTAACCTGTACATCTCAGACCGTTATAATTTTGCTATCCGTAAAGTATCTGCCATATCGGGCATCACACACATTTGCCTGGGCGATACCACAAGGCTCAGCGCTCCTTATGCCGGTGGTACATGGTCTTCGTCTGCCCCGGGTATTTGCAGTGTCAATGCATCGGGTTTGGTTACAGGTAATAACGCAGGCGCGGCGGTCATCAGATACTCTATTGGTACAGATACAGCCAACACTACTGTTATCGTAAGCGCAACGCCATACATAGCCCCAATAACAGGCGCAGACAGCACCTGCCTGGGCACTAACAACTTGCTGGTAAATGCTATACCTGGTGGTATATGGTCTTTAAGCAATGCTAATGCAAGCATTGTAGACAATAAGGTCACCTCGCTACTACCTGGCAAAGACACTGCTATATACACTACCTACTACACTTGCGGCATCTTCACCGCACAGTTCCCGCTTACATTCATTAACCCCAATGCCGGTACAATAACCACAAGTACAAGATCTTTTTGCCTGGGCGATACAGTTACATTCTTAGATACCACACAAGGCGGCATATGGACCCTGGGCGACTCGACACTTGCCAATATGATAGGACCTGGTATTGTAAAAATAACAGCCCCGGGGTTCAACGAAGTGGACTATACGGTGACTACGGCAATACCCGGTTGCTCTGCAAGAGTAAGCCGCATTTATAATGTAGATACCTCTTCTCACAATTGCTGGAAAACAGGTGTTGCGACCATACCTGCGCCGGATAGTAAAGTACACCTATATCCCAACCCCACTACAGGTATGCTGTATGTAGATATGGCTGCAATAAATGAGCAGCGCACTGTGGTGGTAAGTGATATTTATGGCAGGGTTGTTCTTACTTCTACAATCGCTGCTAACGCAACAAAAGCAGCATTGGAATTGAATACTCCGCAGGGCATATACCTACTAACTGTGCTGACCGGAACCACGAAGGATGCGTATAAGATAGTGATAGAGTAAACTATCCCTGTGGTCGGGAATATTTATAAAGGGCGCCAACTGGCGCCCTTTATAGGTAAGAAGGTTTAGTAATAAAACTATTGTACGACCACAGTGCGCACGGTCTGTGCAGTACCGTTATACAGGTGCAGGAAGTAAGTGCCTGGTACTATACTATTGTTGAGGTCGATAGCTGTGTGAGATTGGTTGCTGCTCAGTTGCAGCGTTCCCTTGGTCACTACCTGGCCTATGGTGTTCTCTACTTCGTAGTTCCAGTTGCCGTAGTTGGCTGGTGCACCGCTTATCATTATAGTGTGGTTGGTAACCGGGTTTGGATACACATTTATAGTGCGGGTAAGTTGTGTTTCAGGGATAAAAGTTTCTGCAACGCGTGCACTTTGTGTCTTGGCACTGGTAGGCGTGTTAGAGCTGTCAAAGGTCACATCTGCAAGTGGTGTTAACTCACCTGCCCTGAAGTAAAATTGTTCCTTGTTCCTTGATGCCTGGCCCTGGCTAACCTGGAACAATCCAAGTAAAGTAGGGCTGGCCAAAGAACCGTTGATAAAGAAGCTATCAACAGTAGTTGTGTACTCATCTATCTGCAGCACATCCATGTACGCCGAACCATTACCGTTCTTGTCCTGTACACGAACCTTACCATACCCTATTACTGTATCCTTAACAGCTACATAAGCGCGCACTATACCAGCAGCGTTGCTGAGGCTAAGTGGCGACAAGGTCAATGTAAAACCAAAATCGAATTTGTAAGTAGACGACCATGTAGACTGGTTGTTTGCTGTAAATGCTATGCGGGTGCGTGGTGCAGAGAAAGTGATATCCTGCCCGTTAATGGCAAGGGTATCCGTTGGAACAAAATCCAATGTTCCCAGAGAATACGCAGCGCGATCCACGTGTTCACCATTCATGAATAACCGGTAGAAGAGAGTGTAGATTCCAATTTTGCATTGTAGTGGAACCCTGAGAAACTTAAGACCATACTATCGGCCCACTGATTGCTGCCGGTACCTGCTACACGGTACAGGTAAGTAGGATTGTTGCTGGATGTGGCAGTAGTGAAGTCAAGGTTGCTGCCAGCGTCGGCAGTGAGTGCCGGGTAGATCGGGTTACTTGCTGTAGTCAAAATAGTATCGGCACCCCTTATGCTGGCCGATGCAAAGCTGGACTGTGTAAGGCTGATCTGCGCACTTGCGCTTGCTGCAACCAAAACACTTAACGACAATGGAAGTAATAGTTTTTTCATGTCAGTTGTTTTTATGAGTATAAATATAATGTTTTACTGTTATTTTTAAGCACAAGTAAACAGGTTAAAAAGAACAGGTGTTATATCCATTAGGATACAACACCTGCACAAAAATTATGCCCTATTTTCGGTACAGTTACATCCGTTCTTTACTGTATGGTCAGCTTGCGTACGGTTTGCTGGTTAGTATTGTTGTACAGGCGCAGGAAGTAGGTACCCGGCGTTACATTGTTGGGTATCAAAATGCTATTCTTGCTATTATTTGCATTCAGTTGTAGTGTGCCTTTGTTCACTATTTGGCCTGCTACGTTCTCTACTTCGTAGTTCCATGCGCCGTAGGTAACTGGTGTGCCGCTTATCATTATAGTATGGCTGGTAACAGGGTTAGGATATACGGTGAGTCCGCGCGTGATCTCTGTTTCCGGTACGAACTCTGCCATGCGCGTAGCCTGGCTTTCAGCACTTACGGGGTGTGTGTTCGCACTATCAAAGGTGACGTGCAGTGCAGGTGTCAGTTCGCCTGTACGGTAGTAATACACTTCGTTGCTTACCGTGGTTTGCCCCTGGTGGGTAAATTGTGTGCCCGCTGCTGCGAACAAGGCTAATTGTGTATTGCTCATCAGCACATTGTTCAGGTAAAAGCTATCTCTTGTGCTTACTGTAGACTGTACCTGCAGTACGTTTATGTAGTTGGAATTACCACCATCTAATGTTCTTACCTGTATGGTGCCATAGCCTATCACAGAATCTTTCTCGGTTACATAAGAGCGCACTATGCCCGGTGCGTTGTTAAAGCTTGCTGCAGCAAAAGTGACCGTAAAATCAAAATCGAAGTGATAAGTGGATGTCCAGGCCGAGCGGAAGCTGGCCGGGAACCCGATCCTCGTCCGCGGTGAGGAGAATGCGATCTCTTGCCCGTTGATGACGATACTGTCCGTTGGCAGTGCACCAGTGAGGCTGGTAGTTGCGAGGCCCAGCGCTGCGCGGTTTATGTTTATACCCGATTGTACGTAACCATTTGTCATAAGTTTGGACTCATAATTTGCTTTGTAGCCGAAGCCCGGCGCAAAAGATAGTGAAGTACTATCGTCCCAGGCTGCACCTCCTGTACCTGCTACGCGGTATAGTACATGCACGTCAGCATTAGATGTATATGCCGACATGTCTTTAGCGAATGCTGCGGTGCCCGGCAGTAGCGGTGGGTTGCCGATAGGCGTAGGCGATGTAAGCAATGTATCGGCGCCAATAAAGCTGGCCATCCCGAAGCTGCTCATAGTAAGCGTGATCTGAGCATTGGTAGCAACGGCGGCCACCAACAGGGTAATAGACAACAGGGTTTTTTTCATATTTTTTATGTTTAATCTTCAAATTATGATAATAACAGCATTTATACAAATGTATTGGTGATAATTTGTCAATGAGTTGATAGGAAAAGAAACGGCTTCATGCCGGTTATAGTATAGCGACACAAGATCTTATTTTTACATAGCCCTGGGACCAACCCCTATTTGTTTACTTTTTCATATTGATGATCTCATTGAGTTGCTGCAATGTGAACCCCAAATTCCTATACTGCTCTATCTCGGCATTGAGTATGATCCGCTTCCTACTTTCGTCTGGTACGTATACCGAGTTATTGCCAATGTATATAATGCCACCCGGCAGTGTAGGTATCGTTGATGAGGAATGCCCTGTTTTGCCCGGTGACGGGCATTTTTCTCCAGAAGAGGTGACGTCTTCTATTTCTTTTTCAGCAAGGGTTTCGGGTGGATCTGGTGCTAAAATGCCCTGTTTTGGTTGTACATTTTCTTGCGCTGTTGGGTGGGGCTGAGGAATGGCTTCTGTCTTTGTTTCGACAATAGGATCGTCGTTTATTGGGTTGCCTGCATTGTAATTTGGTAGTGGTTGCTTGTCTGCGATGTAGAAATTGTATGGAAAGTCGTTCTTTGGTTTTTTGATATAGTCTGAAAAATACTGATCAGCATATTTGACCAGTTGCTTGGTGAAGTTGAGGTCTTGTTTTAATGTATAGTCTGAAAAAGACATCATGACATCGATATTGGTTGACAGGCTGTTGCCCATTCCCAATTTTTGTGCGGTATTGATGAGCTTACGAATGACCTCGGCCTCGTGCATGGATGGGAACCTTTTGCCCTCTTCGCGGGAAGCAATATGCTGCTGCAACTCGGCCACCTGGCTGAACAGGTTGTGCACTATGAGGGACGGCAAGGCAAGGGTGGCTTGCTTTAGCTGATCCCAGCACTCCTGCTTTATCCACCGGTAGAGTGTTTTCTTATCTATGCCAACCGTGTCTGCAATTTGCTGCTGGGTTTGTGTTGTGGTGATGAACAGGTTGCGGGCCTGCTGCTGCTGTGCGTCTTTCATGAGGAATAGGTTTATAGGATAGGTCTATGGTTTTCTGCACAAAGTTTTGGCTTTTAACCTTACCGGGAAAATTGAAAAAGCATGGTACTGATGTAAAAAAGTGTGGCACCGAAGAAATACAGTGGCATGCCAAAAAGTATGCAGGCTGGGTAAGGGTTTGAGGGTGGTTGCGGAATTATTTACGTAGTGTTTGGAAGCGGACGCTTCTAAGTGTTGGGGGTCGAAGGGGATCCTTCGACCAGAGGGGGTTCTAATGAGCGTTTAAACAAAGTAAAATGAACGTTACAGCAAAGCAACTCTGTTGCTTCCAGCCGAATTTTGTAAGAAAATAAACGACATGAAAATCATCGATAAAATCTACATCAACGGGCAGTTTGTAACGCCGCACGGTTCGGAAATCTCCAAACTCATCAATCCAACCGTAAATCAGGTTATCGGTCACGTCACGCTCGGCGACGAGGTGGACACACGCATGGCCATTGCAGCAGCCAAGGCAGCTTTCGTAAATTTCTCAAAGACAACTATTGAAGAACGCATCGGGTATTTGCAACGCCTGCATGATGCCGTGGTTAAAAGAGTTCCTGAATTAAGGGACGCAACGATCGAGGAATATGGTGCAACTGTCCAGAGGGCAACATGGTCTAACCAGCTCTCTGCGGAGATCTTCCTGCAATTTATCGGGGTGCTGAAAGATTATTCTTTCGAACGCACGATGGGGAGATCCGTTGTGCGCTATGAGCCTTTGGGCGTCGCTGCGATACTGACGGCTTGGAACTCCAATTCAGGCTCCATTTGTATCAAGCTAGCTGCTGCGATCGCTGCGGGTTGCACAACAGTCATCAAGCCGAGCGAGTTCAGTGCCATTCAATCCCAAATATTGACGGAGTGCTTCCAGGAAGCAAACCTTCCCGCCGGTGTTATCAATATAGTGAATGGCCGCGGCGATATCGCTGGGATCGAACTCGCAAGAAACCCTGACATAGCGATGATAGCATTTACAGGTTCTACAGTGGTTGGCAAAATCATCGCACGTGAGGCAGTTAACACCGTGAAGCGCATTGCCCTTGAGTTGAGCGGCAAGGCGCCAAATGTTATCCTTGACGATGCAGATCTAACCAAGGCAATTCCGATGGCAGTTACCGCCTGCTTCATGAATAATGGACAGGCGTGCATTGCCGGCACAAGATTACTTGTACCTGAAAATCGACTGGACGATGTAAAGAAGATCGTGAAGACTACAATTTCCGGGCTGAAAGTGGGAGATCCCGCGAATGAGGAAACAAGCATAGGTCCTTTAGCCAGCCAGAAACAATACGACCGCGTACAGGGCTATATTAGATCGGCGGAACAGGAAGGGGCTGAACTCCTTATTGGAGGTGAAGGCCATCCAGAAGGATTGAATGAAGGCTTTTTCGTTAAGCCTACTGCCTTCGCTGGTGTTACCGGGAACATGCGTATTGCCAAAGAGGAGGTATTTGGGCCGGTGCTTTCCATCATGACGTATAAAACGGAAGAGGAAGCAATAGAAATGGCAAATGATACCATCTATGGACTGCTGGCCTATGTCAGTTCGGGAAGCCAAGAAAGAGCGAGGAAAGTGGCTGCACAGATAAACGCAGGTAGGGTTCTCATCAATACCTTAGCCCATGACCCTTTAGCGCCTTTCGGAGGGTTCAAACAATCCGGCATCGGAAGGGAGGGCGGTATTTTAGGATTGGAAGAATACCTCGAACCCAAAGCTATCATAGAATAGGCAAAAGCAAATATTGAATCCACATTTCTTCATTTTTAAAATCAATAAGGATATGACTTCGGAAACAATCACACTTATCGCCAATATCGCGCTGGCAGTGTCGGCAATCATTGCTTTGGTATTTGGCATCGTACAGGTCAGGACAGCGACACACGACCGACAGGAAAGGCTTACCCTTGAGGCATTGCGTAATTTCAACACACGGGAATTTTCTGAACTCATGAATTATGTCACCGCAAACGACATTCCTCCGACACACGAGGACTGGCAAAAACTTTCTGCGCACGAAGGGGTCATTATCACACAGTTTGCGCAGGAAATGGAATCGCTTGGCATTCTTGTCGCAGAACGGCTTATTAATATTGAGCTCGTGGATAAAACGATTGGCTCGTTGGTTTCGATCGCATGGAATAAGTATAAAGTCATGATAGAGGATTCACGCAGGAAACGCCCCGACCCTTTCCTGTGTGAATATTTTCAATGGCTGGCTGAACGCATAGATGAAAGGATGCGGATTGCTCCTCGCAGACCATTTTATTTAAAATAACAAGGTATCAGAACGAAAACTCTTGAAAGAGGATACTAATTTTAGAAATTTTAAAAACAAATGATGCAAAAACCACCGATACAATATTCCTGTTACTTTTCAAGAAGTAGCAAAGGTGAGCAATTCGTGCCGGAGCATACTTTAGTTTATATCATTTCCGGCTCGCTAGTGATCACTGATACCAGCCATACAGTGAGTTTCAATTCCGGTGACATATACTTTTGCCGAAGGAACAATCTTGTCAAATATACCAAGTGCCCGCCTGAAACGGGGGAGTATAAGTCAATATCGATTTACTTTGACCAGCAGACCCTCCGAAATATTAGCCTTGAATATGGATTTAACATAGACGAGCATATCGTGGCTCCCGCTTTTCAACCAATCCCCTCGCCGGCGATCGGTAACTATATGAGATCGCTGTTGGCTTATGAAACGATACTGACGAACAAGGGAACGGATGACCTGTTGTTGGTAAAACAAAAGGAGGCCATTCTTCTTTTGCTGAAACTTTTCCCGGCACTTAAAGATATTTTTTTTGATTTTTCTGAGCCAGGAAAGATCGACCTCGAGGCGTTCATGGAAAAGAATTATCACTTTAATGTGCAATTGAAACGATACGCCTATCTCACCGGGAGGAGTCTGGCAACCTTCAAGCGGGATTTTGAAAAGATCTATGATACCACGCCAAGCCGCTGGCTACTGCAAAGAAGGTTAAGGGAAGCATATCACCTGATAAAGGAAATGAAGAAAGCAGCGTCTGACATCTACCTGGAATTGGGCTTTGAAGATCTATCACATTTCTCATACACTTTTAAAAAAGCGTATGGTGTTGCGCCGTCAAAGTTGTAGGCACTAGCGAAAGGCACAGGACAAGCAGGGAGAGTATGCAGGCGGGGTAAGGGTTTGAGGGTAGTTGCTGAATTATTTACGAAGTGTTCGGAAGCGGACGCTTCCAATTGTTGGGGTCGAAGGGTCCCCTTCGACCAGAGGGGGAGCAGGAATTGAAAAAGCCCCACAAAATGCGGGGCTAAAAGTTATTTGATTATCCATATGGATGATAGTCAGAACTTACCTTAGCTATAATCTTTTTCAAAAAATTATCATTGCTGGAAACTAAGAGGTCTATGGCAATGAGATAATCTTTTAAAATATTCACTGTTAGTTTTTCTTTTACAGGAAGGTCCTTATTGCATACTAAAACACATTTTTGAGTTGTATATTCAAAATCTATTTTTGCAATATTATAATACTCTGATTTTTCGTAGTCTTGATTTATATTATAATATACAATTGTCGACGCCCTCGGATTTATCTGCGTCCTGAATGTGCATAACGAATTAATGTCATCTCGTGTAAAAATTAGCGTATCGGTCAGAAACACTTTTATTTTCATTCTGCTTGAAGTCTGAAAAAAATACTGGCTAATAATTACTGTGGCTAATAATTCTGCTTGAACATCTTCCAAGCTTTTTATATGTACGTCTTTGAAAGTAAGTGATTCCTTGAATTTTAAAAAGTGATTACACAATTCAATATTCTTTGGATCAATAATTATTGTCTCAACCACAATATTTTTTGATTTATTTTTTGAGACTTTATCTAAAGTTGGTAAAGCTTCTGTCCGCACCCATCGTCCAATTTGTCCACGATGAAACCAAAAATCAGTATTATGAAGTGCTTTGTCGTGCAATGATTTAGTAGTGTTTGGGTCTACAATATCTATTTTGACCACTTTTTCCTCGGAAGGAAGTAAGTATATTATTAACGATGTAATTATTATTGCAGAAATTGTAGCTCCAATTAGATCGATGAAGGTTGTCTGGCCAATTTCTAAGGCCCAGCTAGAAGTCTTGCTTTTAAAATACCCGATAAGAAACAAAAGGCCTATTTCAATGACTAAAAGCAGAACTGTAAAAACAATAAATATGCGCTTCCCTTTAGGTGTTTTTAGCTCCGATACGTATTCTATGATATCCATCTAATTATATTTAAAAAATAACACTACCATTTATCAATCAATAATTTATTTGCGAATTAAACCGTGTAAATAACAATTATGTTTGCAGTAAATTTATAAGATTTCAATGAGAAACTCTTTAGTTCTAGAAATAAAGAAGTCCTTACAAAGAATGGAACTTGACGTAAATTTTTCTACTACTTTTAATGATTTACTACATGAGATAAAATTATCTCATGACATTAAAGGTCTATGGCATCCTTTGGGCTTTATAACTTTGACATTACAAAATTGGCACAACAATGAAAGATTACGGCTCCATATATGGCACAATGTAGAAAGACGATTAAATCAAGGTAAAATGTGGATCCATAATCATGAATATAACATTGTCAGTTTAGTATTGTGTGGCGAAATTGTGAACAAACGATACCAAAAGCTGGATTGCGAAAATGGAAAACTTCAAGTATATAATGTTATTCATAAAGAACAAAATTCTGATTTAATAGCGACGGATTATTATTGTGATTTAGAATTGACAAGCGTTGAGCAAATCAAATCAGGACAGTTTTATTCACTAAATCGAACGGAATTTCATTCCTCGGAAGTTAGTCTCAATGACATTACAGCCACCCTTGTGCTAAACATTGATAAACAAGAATCCTCACCCCAAATTATTGGAAACGAAAAAAATAACAGCAAGGAATACATTTATAAAAGGGAATATTGTCATCCCAAACTGTTAAATGAATCTATAGACTTTTTAATAAGGAAACTCAAATCTGAATGACAATTAATTTCACTCAAAATGGTTGCATAGTGCGACGAAGGGGACCCTTCGACCAGACGGGAAATTTGTAATGCTCTTTATATATCTATTTAGTTGCGTTCAAATGATCAGCTGTAGTTTTTCAAATTCCGGTCAGAGACCGGCAGCTTTGGTTAGACACGGATGCCCTGCGGAACATCCGCGCCAGAGGGATACCCGTCGCGAGGGTGCCAGCGAGGACGCTGGCACGAGCGCAAAAATATTCGGGCTAGGTAGAATGAACGGGTAGCCTAGCAAAACGGCAATCTGGAGATTGCCTGCCTGTGCGACGAAGTTGGAAACTTCGCCGAGCGAGGGGGATTCTGGCGAGACGTCTCCGCAGGACGAATCTATCATTTACAAATTTTTGCTAATTTTTAATTGGTGTATGTGTAAGAGGTAATTTTGCGAATAGTAATGTCTAGTTTATTCGCGGCTTCTTTTAAGAGGGTTACTATCTCACCGTTAGTAGGGTCACTGGGATCCTCGGAGTTGAATAATTCTACCAAACCTAGAATACTGGCAACAGGCCCCCTAACCTCATGAGATTGCACCCAGGCAATTTCCCTTAGCTGTTCATTTTGCATTTCTATCCTATGCAGATGGTTGAATTGCTTGGTGATATCCCTCGAAAAACAACTGACACCAATGACATTTTTAGTCTTGTCGCGGATGGGATTGAACCTTACCTCTTCATATGTAGTTTCTCCATTTATTGTTTCACTCCAAACAATTTTATATGCTTCACCTTTAATCGCACGATCAAAATATGCTGCCCATGTTTCATAAAGATTTGTGTCAAAATCAGTCCGATGCACTTCAAATTGTTTTTTGCCGGTTATTTTATTGACGCGTTCCCAAAAAGCTTGATTCGCTGAAATGATCTTATGGTCTTTGTCAATTGACCATATAACATCCGTTGTATTATTGATAGTGGCCTGCAATTTCTTTTTTTCAATAAAAATATTGTACAAAAATCTATTCCGTTCTATGGCATATTGCATCGCTTTCAACAATATTTTTTTGTCAAATTCTCCTTTTACAAGGTAGTCTTGCGCGCCATACTTTATTGTATCTATCGCCATATCTATTTCACCTGTCCCAGTTAACACTATTATGGGCGTATAATGGAATAACTTAGATACCTTATCAAAAGTATTGAGGTAGTTTGAGTCAGCCAATGAAAGATCAATTAAGATGATTTCTGTTTCTTCCGGATTGACTAAGGCTAACTCTGCCAGGTAACTACACCTTATTATGTCATCTGCGCTATAGCCTATCGCTAAAAGCATTTCTAAAATTATACCAAACGAATAATTCTCGTCCTCAATCAATATTACTTTTTTCATACCCTTCACATGTTCCTTTGCCTGCTGTATAGCAGATTTTTTCGTGTCACCATTGTTATATCAATAGTGAAAAACGAGGCAAAACTAATCCCTCCGGGACCATACATGTTTGTGTATTATTTACTTTCAATGGTACTTTCCAATGATTATTGGATGTGATGGTTCCTAAATTCTTCAGGTGTGGCTAGCGCGTATTTTTTAAAGAATTTACTGAAATACGAATTGTCAGTAAAATTTAGCTGGTAAGCAATTTCAGAAATGCTTAAGTCGGCGTTTACTAATAATCTTTTGGCTTCCAGAAATATCCTTTCCCTTATTATTTCACCTGCCGATTTGCCCATAAGCTCATTGGTGATAGCGTTAAGACGATTTAGCGATACATAAAGCAATGCTGCGTAATCTTTAGGTAATTTTTTTTGCGCGAAATGTTCATTCACCAGTTTCCTGAAGTTATACAAAGTCATTTGTTTTTGATCTGGGATCTGTTTTTTACCATGTACAGGATTATGGCGGGCAATGCTAATAAACAATGACATTAACTGAAAGCAGACCATATCTATACTAAACGCATCCTTCTTGTTTATTTCATTAAGAAGCAATTTGAAGAAATGCACAGCCTCTTTCAAAGCGATCCCATTAAGTTCTATTACACCCTCTGCTGCAATGCCCCTGAAAAATGGGAATTGCTCCAAATAAAAAGCATTTGATATAAATGATTGGAACACGTTTTCCGTAAAATTAACCACATAGCCATCTGCCTTCCCGACGAAGTGCCATTTATGTACCTGGCCTGGGATCATGAAGTAAATTTGTCCCGCATGAATATCGAAACACTCAAAATCTATTGTTTGTTTTCCGCTCCCCTTGGTAAATAACAATATGTGGTAAAATGTATGCCTGTGTGAAACGAGTAATTGCTTACGATAACTTAAATAATCAGCAAATGGCCCGCCAACTACATCACGATGTAATTGTTTGAGACCTAAGTCTCTGTGCAGCGAACACAGATCATAAACCGGGATCACCTTTTCAGTAGCACTCATAGAGATAAAAATACGATATATTTCGGAATACTTGAGCTTTCCATTATATTTTTACAGTATACTGGAATGTTCAACAACCGTATAACGTTTGCAACACCAGTTATCCTGCACCCAACAAAAAAGCAGCGCCTATGAAACCAGCGGGACTCATCCCAGAATTACAGCATATATGCCTCTTTTAATAGCTCTCCATTTTTATATAAATTCTCTGCAAATCCTGTGCAAATAAAAAGGGTTTCAAAACCTTACGGCTGAAACCCTTTACTAGCTTGTGACCCTCTTGGTATTCGAACCACGCAGATTACCCATAGCACATCGAAATTTCTACTTGTCTCTCCAAACATTAAAAAAAGACCCGGCAAACTGCCGGGTCTTTTAAATATATCTAACGAGCTCCTACTTGCTCAGGTGCATGCTGCGCTCTTTGTACAGCTGGCGGAACCAAGGGTCTTTGAGGTTCTTGATGAAGCGGATGGCCTCTCCGGTGCTCTTCATTTCGGGGCCCAATTCTTTGTTCACGTTCGGGAATTTGTTGAAGCTGAAGATCGGTTCTTTTACTGCGTAGCCTTCCAGTTTGTTCTCCATTTTAAAGTCCTTCAGCTTGGCCTCGCCCAGCATTACCTTGGTAGCAATGTTGAGGTAAGGGATACCATATGCCTTGGCTATGAATGGTGTGGTGCGGCTGGCGCGTGGGTTGGCTTCTATCACGAACACTTTACCGTCCTTTATGGCGAACTGTATGTTGATGAGGCCGCGTATGTTGAGGCGCAGGGCTATCTTCTTGGCTATGTCCACCATCTCGGTCAGCTCCAGCTGGCCCAGGTTGAAGGATGGGAGTAGTGCGTGGCTATCGCCGCTGTGTATACCAGCCGGCTCTATGTGCTCCATGATACCCATGATGTGTACCTCATCACCATCGCATATGGCATCTATCTCTGCCTCCTGGCACCTGTCCAGGAAGTGGTCGATGAGTATCTTATTGCCGGGAAGGTGTTTCAGCAGGCTGAGTACGCTCTTTTCCAGCTCAGTGTCGTTGATGACTATGCGCATGCGCTGTCCACCCAGCACGTAGCTTGGGCGCACCAGTACAGGGTAGCCTACTTCGTTGGCCACTTCTATAGCATCGTCCGTATTGTAAGCAGTGCCATAGCGTGGGAAGAGGATACCCATTTCTTTCAGCATGTCGCTAAAGCGGCCGCGGTCTTCGGCAATATCCATGTTGTCGAAAGAGGTACCTATTATCTTGATGCCCTTCTCGTGCAGGCGCTTAGCCAGTTTCAGTGCGGTCTGTCCGCCCAGCTGCACTATTACGCCATCTGGTTTTTCGTGTTCTATTATTTCCCAGAGGTGCTCCCAGTACACCGGCTCAAAGTATAGCTTGTCGGCTATGTCAAAGTCAGTAGATACGGTCTCGGGGTTGCAGTTCACCATTATGGCTTCGTAACCACAATCCTTTATTGCCAGCAGGCCGTGTGTGCAGCAGTAGTCGAACTCTATACCCTGGCCTATACGGTTGGGGCCTGAGCCGAGTACTATTATTTTTTTCTTCTGGGTCAGTACGCTTTCGTTGAACACCAGGTCGCCCTTTGTTTCCGGGTCGTAAGATGTGGGCTCGAATGTGCTGTAGTAATAAGGTGTCTTTGCCTCGAACTCTGCGCTGCAGGTATCCACCATTTTGAATACGCGCTTGATGCCCAGCTTTTTGCGGTGCTCGTAAACCTCGTCGGAAGTACAATCCTTTATCAGTTCTGCCAGCTGGTCGTCGCTAAAGCCCATTTGCTTGGCTTGTGATAACAGCTCGTTTGGCAGTTTTTCCAGGTGTTTGTATTTCTTTATCTCGTTCTCTACGTTTATGATGTCTTGTATCTGGTACAGGAACCAGCGATCTATCTGGGTGATCTCGCGGATGGTCTTTATAGATACCCCGGCTGCCATAGCTTCCTTGATGCGGAAGATACGATCCCATGTGGGGCGCCTCAGGGCATCCACCATTTCTTCTGGTTTCAGCTTGCCGCGGCTGATATCGCTGAGGCCTGTGGCGTTGTTCTCCAGGCTCTGGCAAGCTTTCTGCAGCGCCTCGGGGAAGGTGCGGCCGATGGCCATTACCTCACCAACCGATTTCATTTGCAGGCCCAGTGTGTCATCTGCACCCTTGAACTTATCGAAGTTCCAGCGTGGCATTTTTACTATCACGTAGTCCAGCGCAGGCTCAAAGTAAGCGCTGGTGGTCTGGGTGATCTGGTTCTTCAGTTCATCGAGCGCATAACCTACGGCCAGCTTAGCAGCTATCTTGGCTATAGGGTATCCTGTAGCTTTTGACGCCAGGGCCGATGAGCGGCTGACGCGTGGATTTATTTCTATCGCTATTATTTCTTCTGTTTCGGGGTTGAGGGCGAACTGCACGTTGCAACCACCTGCAAAGTTGCCCAGGTCGCGCATCATCATGAGCGCGGTATTGCGCATCAGCTGGAAGCCGGTATCGCTCAGCGTCATGGCAGGTGCCACGGTGATGCTATCGCCGGTGTGGATACCCATAGGATCCAGGTTCTCGACCGTACATATAATTACTACGTTGTCGTTGATATCGCGCAGCAGTTCCAGCTCAAATTCTTTCCAGCCCAGCATGGCTTTTTCAACCAGTACCTCGTGCATGGGCGATGCTGTGAGGCCACGCTCCAGTGCGCCATCCAGCTCTTCCTGCTTCATGACTATACCACCACCGCTGCCACCCAGTGTGAACGATGGGCGGATAACGATGGGTAAGCCAATGATCTGTGCGAATTCTTTACCTTCCAGCTGGCTGTTGGCGGTCATGGCCTGTGCCACGGGTACGCCCAGTTGTATCATCCACTTGCGGAAGAGCTCGCGGTCCTCTGCTTTGTCTATCGCTTTTATATCTACACCTATCAGGCGTACATTGTATTTTTCCCAGATGCCCAGCTCGTCGGCTTCCTTGGCCAGGTTGAGGGCTGTTTGTCCGCCCATGGTAGGCAGTACGGCGTCTATCTCATTCTCCTCCAGTATCTTTTCTATGCTTTCCACGGTCAGCGGCCACAGGTACACCTTGTCAGCCACTATGGGGTCGGTCATGATGGTAGCGGGGTTGCTGTTGATGAGCGTTACTTTTATCCCTTCTTCGCGCAAGCTGCGTGCAGCCTGGGAACCGGAATAATCGAATTCGCAAGCCTGGCCGATAACGATGGGGCCCGACCCGATGATAAGCACACTTTTAATGGAGTGGTCTAGTGGCATTTTCTAAATTTTCTTAAAAGGAGTTACAAAAGCAAAATGAATGCAGGCGGGATGAGCACACAAAAAACGGGCTCAACGCCCGAGGCGCAAAATTAATGGAAAAATGTGAATTAAGGATGGGAAAATAATAAGCCATTTATTCATGATCTGATAATGATCGTAATGGATGTTTTTGGGAATTTCCGGTAAGTAAGAAAAAATGGAATCGGAAATTTTGGGGTGCTGAATGTGCTGTAATGCTTTGTGGTGTGTGATATCGATTTAAAAATTAATTTCTTGTTTTTACTCCCTCCGGAAACGAAAGGCGGGACAGGCGGTTTTTCCGATGCCGGTAATTTGGGTTTGGCAGGTGATGCTGGTTCTTATAGGTTTCTATGAACAGCATGATACGACATGGGGGGCGGGGTTTCCAAATAAAGATGTCCACAAATTTGGCGTTACCCGGCGGGAGGGTTGTTTGTGAAGAACACCAACAACGGCGGGAAATACGAATGTCATTCCGGGCTTGACCCTGAATCTCCCGAGCACGTGTACCCAGTATGATCACTGCCCTGCGCAATACAACTACACAACAGATGTTAAGCACCATAAGATCGCTCAGGGGATGGCGGGTCAAGCCCGCCATGACAAAAGGGCATTCGGTTGCATGAGAAAGGGGCTGAAAATTTTCAGCCCCTTTCTTAATTAATAGGTATATATTATTTAATGACCCCTAACTCCTTACCCACTTTGGTAAATGCTGCAATAGCCTTATCCAGGTGGTGGCGTTCGTGGCCGGCTGATATCTGTACACGGATGCGGGCCTGACCCTTAGGAACTACGGGGTAGAAGAACCCGATGACGTAAATACCTTCTTCTAATAGCTTGGCAGCAAATTGCTGGGCCACTACTGCATCGTACAGCATCAGCGGTGCTATGGCGTGGGTGCCGGGCTTGATGTCGAAACCGGCATCCGTCATCTGCTTGCGGAAGTAAGTAGTGTTCTCTTCCAGTTTGTCGCGTAGCTCTGTGGTCTCGCTCAGCAGGTCGAGCACAGCTATAGATGCTCCTACTACTGATGGCGCTACCGTATTAGAGAACAAGTATGGTCGGCTGCGCTGGCGCAGCATTTCTATAATTTCCTTCTTACCGCTGGTGAAACCACCCGATGCACCACCAAGGGCTTTACCTAATGTACCTGTAATGATATCGATACGACCCATAACGCCACACAGCTCGTGTACGCCCCGGCCGGTCTTGCCCATGAAGCCCGAAGAGTGACTTTCGTCTATCATCACCAGTGCATCGTATTTATCTGCGAGGTCGCATATTTTGTCCAGCTGGGCTATAGTGCCATCCATGCTGAATACAGAATCGGTAACAATGATACGGGTACGGGCATCGGCCTGAGCCTGCAGTTGTGCTTCGAGGTCGGCCATGTTGTTGTGCTCGTAGCGGGCGCGGCGGCACTTGGTGAGACGCACACCATCTATAATAGAGGCATGGTTGAGTGCATCGCTGATGATGGCATCGTCCTCGCCCAGCAGTGGCTCGAACACGCCACCATTGGCATCAAAACACGCTACATATAATATGGTATCTTCTGTACCCAGGAAGGTGGCTATTTTGGCTTCCAGTTCTTTATGTATATCCTGTGTGCCGCAGATGAAGCGAACGCTACTCATGCCATAACCACGATCGTCAATGGCCTGGTGGGCAGCCGCTATCACCTTAGGGTGGCTGGACAGGCCCAGGTAGTTGTTGGCGCAAAAGTTGAGCACTGTGCGGCCATTCACAGTTATCTCCGCACCTTGTGGCGAAGCTATGATGCGCTCCTGTTTGAATAGTCCGGCATCTTTTATTTCCTGCAGTTCTTTTTGTATTCGCTCGTAGAAGCTGGCGCTTGGCATATATATACTATTTGAGGGCAAATGTAAATTAATGTGGAGGAAATGTGATGGAATGTGGGAGAAATGTGAAAGAAATGCGCCACGATAATAAAGTAAAAAGGAATAACCTAGCTGTAGATAGGTTATTCCTTTTTTTGTTGACGGTCGGTTAAAGATCGATGAGCTTCTGAACATTGCCCGGCGCATCTCTCCGTGAGTCTGACCACCCCGGTCTATCGGCCACCCCTCCTTGAAAAGAGGAGGGGATGATGTATTTTCCTAAAACTTCAGCGTGACGCCGGCCAGTACATTGAAACCGGCCTGTGGGAAGAAGTAATTGGTGTTCACTACGCTACCATCAGGGTTGGCTGATGGATATACGTAGCCATTGGTGCTGTAGTACTCGTTGAAAATATTGTTCAATGCCAGCGTAAGCGCCGTCTCCTTAACTATACGGGGACGGAACGAGTAGCGCAGGCGCACATTGCAATAGTCATAGTGTGGTAGTGCGCGATCGTTGCTGGAGGTATTGTCCAGGTATTGCTTGCTCACATATTTTTCGCTGATGGCTATTTCCAGGCGCTGGTGGTTCTTCCCGTTGCTGTAAGGGACGATCAGCAAGGTGCCGGTGGCCACTACTGCCGGTGCAAAGGAGATATCGGTCTTGTTGTAATGGTACTCATGCGGGTTGTAGGCGGTATCGTACAGGAAGTTATTGTAGTTCTGTATCTTATTCTCAGAGAAGGTGGCATTGCCTATTATGCGTAGCCAGTAGGTTGGTGCATAGGAGCCCATAAGCTCTATACCTGCCCTGTAGCTTTTGGCCACATTGGTCTGGGTAGCTGTGCCCACATCGTTTATCTGGCCTGTAAGCACCAGCTGGTCGTGATAGGCCATATAGTATAGGTTGCCGCCAAAGCTCAGCTTGCGCGATGTGTATTCGTAGCCCGCTTCTGCATCGTACAGGGTCTCTGGTTTAGGCAGGAGTTTTGGATCTGTATCGAAATCGTCATGATTAGGCTCTTTATTACCTACGGCCATGGAAGCGTATATCTTCTGTTTTACCTCATTTGTGCTTTGCAATATATAGGTAGCACCTGCTTTAGGGTTGAAGAAGGTATAGTTCACGTCGGGCCTCAGCGTTGGGTTGTCCTGGAAACCATTGATGAAGTAGGCCACTCTGCGCACCTGTGCATCGGCGAACAATATCAATTTGGTGCCTACACGCTGCTGTAGTTTTGCGTAGAAGTTGTAGTCATTCTTCTGTGCGTAGTAGCGGTACCACTCGTAGTTATTAGGTACGCCACCATTGGCCGACCAGTCTATAATGCCATAATGGTAGTTCTGGAACTGAGTGATGCCCCCGCCCAGCGTGACCTGTGTCTTGTTCTTCTCGTACATCAGCGAGAACACGCCACCAAAGTAGTAGTTATCCAGCCACAGCTGGCGGGTAAGGTCGGTAGTAGTATCGGGTAGGGTAGGACTGTAGCTGACCAGACTCTGTGCCTGCTGGTATTCCTCGTAATATCCTTTGCCGCGGGTAAGGAACAAGCCAACGTGTGCAGTAATATAAGGGGAGAACTTATGGTCTACGAATAACTGGTAATAGTTCTGCAGGTAATTATCTGTCTGGTTGTTATAATAGGTGCCATCGGGTTTTATACCCAGTTCGTTGAATGTACGGTTGGTCTTTAGTGAGTCTTGCGGCACACCATCCCAGGCCTGGCCAGTCTTTTCGGTACCTGCCATTATCATAAAGTGCAGCCACGTGTTCTCGCTGGCCTTCCACCCTGCGGTAAATTGCAATGACTTCAGGTCGGTACCCGAGCGCTGTATATACCCGTCTGAGTTTATTTTAGAAAGTCGTACGTCAAACTGCCAGCCGCCTTTTAGCATGCCTGTACCAGCCACTAATGTGTTCTTGTAAGTGTTGAAGCTACCCATGCTGCTGTTGATGACCGCGCCAGCGCTATCGAACTGCTGGAGGTTGTTGAGGCTCACGGTAGCGCCAAAGCTGCCTGCGCCGTTGGTAGAGGTACCCACACCGCGCTGTATCTGTATAGAGCTGGTGCTGGATACAATGTCCGGGATGTCTACAAAGAAAGTAGCCTGCTCTTCAGGATCGTTCACGGGTATGCCGTTCATGGTCACGTTGATACGCGTAGGGTCTGTGCCGCGTATGTGGATGCCTGTATAACCTATACCCGTTCCCCCGTCAGATGTTACTACGGCAGATGGCGTGTATTGCAGCAGGTAGGGAAGGTCTTGCCCCAGGTTCTCTTTTTCAAGGTCTTTGCCGCTGATGTCCTTTTTGGCAAAGGGGGCATCGTCGCCGGCGCGCACGGCCTTTACCTCCACGGCTTTAAGGGTCTGTGTTTTGGTAAGGCTGTCCTTACGTACCTGTGCTTGTGTGGTAATGGCGGCAAAGAGCATTGCCGGCATTAGTAGAAATTTGTTCATTGTCCCGTTCCGGTTTTTAAAAATGAAATAAAGGTCCGGGGGTGTCGTAAGAGTATAGCTGCTGTAAAATAAGTATACTGAAAAAATGGGCGCATAAAGCTGCTCCATTGAATAGTACACATACTTACAGAGATATATTGCGCTGATGGTTTAAATCCCTAATCGGCATTACCCGGTCGAGGTTCAGCGGGTATGATCTCAGCCTATTATTTAAGGCACCCCGTAAAAGTTGAATTACCAACTTGTCATACAAATGTATTGTAAACCACAGCATTAACAAAATAATATCAAAAATTGATCTTTGAATTATTATTTTCCCTACTTTCGGTATTCGTCTCTACTCTTTTAAAAAAAATACTAAGAAAAATGAAGAAGTTTATACTCATGTTCGCGATCGCGGCTGCTGGTATTGGCACTAGCAGCTACGCTCAGTTATCGCAAAATTTTGAAGGTACTACGGGTTCGGCACTACCTACAGGTTGGACACAGCATAGCCCGGGTACATCTACAGGCTGGGTTACTGGTGCTAACACTGCTTTCAACGTTGGCTATTGGGGTTCATTAGGTTCTTCTACCGTTGCTCCTCACACACGTGTAGTAGGTGTAGTTGATCGCAGTACAACGAGTGTGAACCCTGCGGATACTTTATTTTCCCCTTCTTTCAGCCTGGTTGGTAACAACAATGCATACCTGTCATTTGATGGTGCGTATGGTGAATTGGCGATACAGTCAGGAGCTTTTGAATCTGCTTTGATCCTTGTATCTAACAATAATGGCCCATGGACAGTAGTTGATTCTGTGCGTGGAAGTTATACCAATGCATCTCCTACCATCAAATGGACCACACAGCACGTAAGCATGAGTGCTTATAATGGATCGAGCAATGTGCGTATAGCCTTTACATATACCGACAGAGGTGGTTATATTGTAGGTTGCCTGCTGGATAATATCACGGTATCGACGCCTGCAAGTAATGATATACAATTAGCGGATGTTTCTAATCCGATAAGCAACGACCCTTTAACTGCTTATGGCCCTACAGGCAGCACGCTGTCATTGACCGGTGACGTCAACAACCTGGGTACTACTGCCATTACCTCATTTACTATCAATTATCAAATAGGTAGCAGCCCCGTTGTTAGTTTCCCTATTTCAGGTGTTAATATACCTTTGTTCGGTACTTATGCTTTCGCCGCAGGTAACATAACGTTGCCAACTACAGCAGGTAACTCAAACGTAAGAGTATGGGCCACTGTTACCGGTGATGTTAATCACTTAAATGACAGTGTAGGTGCTATTATAGTAGGTGGCTATAACCCTGCCAACATGCCAACTAAGAAATTGGTAATGGAAGAAGCAACTGGTACCTGGTGCGGATGGTGCGTACGTGGTATAGTGTACATGGATTCTCTGGAAGAACTTTATGGTAATGGTGTGAGCCTGGTTGCCGTGCATAACAACGACCCTATGACCGTGACCAATTACGATGCATGGGAAACTTCATTCCCTGGCTTTACAGGCTTCCCTAATGCTATTGTTGACCGTCGTGAATTAACAGATCCAAGCAATCTTCTAGATGTTTATTCTGCTGAAAATGCCCTTTATGGTTTTGCTAATATCTCTTTTGGTACACGTACGCTTACAGGAACTACGCTATCTGTTCCTATAACTGTAACTCCTACATTCCCACTCAATGGTGACTACCGCCTGGTAATGGCCGTAACAGAAGATTATATACATGGACCAGCACCAGTACTTGCGTCTGGTACATGGGCTCAGCATAACTACTACAGCCATATAGATGCGCCAACTTACAACGGTGGCCCTCTTTCTGGTCAAGGGATCAATTATGTAGATTCTGGTGTAGCATTGACCAACGTTGGTTTTGCGCACGTAGCACGTACCATCATGCCAAGTGTTACAGGTTCATCTAACCTGCCAGCTACAATGGCGGTGGGTACCGGATACACTGCAACTATCACTGCAACTATCACTAGTACCTGGCGTCAGCCTTTCATCAAGCTGGTAGCAATGTTGCTGCGTGGCTCTGATGGAGTTGTGCTGAACAGTAACAATACTACATTGTGGAACACAGGTGTTCAAAGCGTAACTGCAAATGTTACTCACGCTGCAGTTTATCCTAATCCTGCATCTACACAAACTAATGTAGCTTTTGAACTGAGCAAAGCATCTACTACACAGATACGTGTAACTGACATGAGCGGCCGCGAAGTATATGCTACAACTGCTAAGCAGTATGCCGCAGGTACTTACACAGTAACTATACCTACTGCTACTATGGCATCTGGTATCTACAACGTAACTGTTATCACTGACAATGGCAGCCTTACTGACCGCCTGACAGTGGTTAAATAAGAATAGAGATAATTGAATATTTTTTAAAAAGGCACCGCAGATGCGGTGCCTTTTTTTGTGTCAGAGATTCCTATACTTTTGCATAAAAGTAGCTGTGTTATAAAATATCACCTTTGAATGAGCTTATTTGTGTTTTCAAAGTCTTGAAAGATAACTTTCTCGGCGTCATTGTTAAACCTACCGGTTCTGCCTACTGTGTACTTGTATCGACCCTTGTGAACGGGAAGTGTATATATAAAAGCGATGGCCATTATCTTGCTTGAGAACGGCCATCGCTTAAATTTATAAAACTTACTTAATTACAGATAATTTCTCTGTCGCAACTGTTTTGCTGTTTTGTATACTTACGTTGTATATACCTGTAGCAAATTTGGTTGTAGGGATCTCAACTGTATGGTAGCCCATTGACATTTGTTGATCTATTAAATTCATAACAACCCGACCTGTAGCATCCACTATGTATATCTTCATCCGATCTTCATTGGCACAGGAGAAAGATAGATAAGAAACATCAGATGCAGGATTAGGTGCAAGTTTTATGTCCTCTAAACTCGTTTTGACCTCCGTGGTCGATGCCGGCCTTGCGACCGCACAGATGCCCAGCATTTGAGTGCGGCATTGGGCATATGCACCTGAAGGGTAGAAGAAGGAATTAGGTAAAGGGAAGGAATTTTCCAGAGTGATATCATAGCTACCCAAAGAACTGTATAAATGCGGGTTAGCTCCTGTAGGATTAAAAGGGTCTGTATGGCCGTCCCCCCAGTATATTGTCGCACCCCAAGTAGTATTAGGTATGTTGCCGGTGAGTATTACAGCGCCATTGGGATCGAACTCCACAGTGAAGTCGTCGTTACCAGTACAAGGATCGGGTGTGATACCTGAAGGTGATGTAAAACTTGTTCGTGCAATTGTAGGCATACATACTTCTCTGCTCCTACTGCAATTTACAAATATGGGATTCACGCCGCCATATACTCCAAACGAGGCGTCAGAGGTCACTGTTCGGCTACAGCAAGGTGAAACTGTTCCACCCAATGTATAGTCATGGGAAACATTGTCGACATTACTGGCAGTATGTGAGTCACCAAAGTCCCAGTTTGCTGGGAGAGTCGATACAAAGTTTACGGTAGTAGGTAGGGTTGTTGTGATGGTATAGGTAAACGCATTGGAAGCACAACAAGGGCATAGATTTACTTTGGTCCCAAAGTATTCAGGATCCGAAGTGACCGCGTTACTTGGATCAAGACCAACTACAAATGGAGACCAATAGAGGGTGTAACAAGACGAGCTTACATAACCTGTATAAGACATCGCATTTTCCGGGAATGTAGTCGTACCATAGTCAAAATCGTTGCCGTCAGGCGTAGGATATAAATAAAATGCAGGTGGATTGGCAATTGGATTTATATTATACGGCCATATATACATTGCTGATGGGAACATGTCATTGAAGAGTTTGTCGAATTTTAACGTTATCGTGACCGCGGGATAAGAAGTTGTTGGTGCTGCAGTGGGCATAATGCATGTGCTTAATGGGACAGGTACAGTTGAATTTACATCGGCAGCCCATAGTGTATTAGTGCCGTCGTTTATACTGTAACCTGAGAATGTTGTTGTGGTTTGATATGATAGTGATGTTGTTGTTGGGTCTACTTGGAAGAGATAGTCGAAGTTAACACCGTCGGCATCAGGCATCCAGTCGATATAGCTACCGTATGAAGTACCGCTGAGTGCAGCGTACAATGTAGCGGAAGAGGGTGAAAAACCTATAGTAGAGCCAGGATTTACAACTGCTCTTAAATAATTGTAGCCAGTTGATCCGCAGTACAAACTTACACTGATGATGGTTTGGGCTCGTAGTTGTGTGCATACGCACAGTAAAAAAAAAGTAGTAGTCGCTAAGATTTTTTTCATTTTTAGTGGTTTGAATTAGGTGAACTTATGACGAATACGTATTGGACATTTAAGGCTCAGATTTCCCTTGCAAGCCTTACATTTTAAGAAGTCCTTCTTCTACAAAACGCAAATTAATATTGATATTTTTTATAAAAATAAGAGAGAAAATCACAATAACAAATGATTGGGTATTATTTTTTTAATTTATTTATCCATCTTTAACAACCAATTTCTTTTGCTTGATATTAGCAGTTTATCAAACATTTACACATTAAAAAACTAATTAAAATAATGATTAAAATAGATAAAATAAAAAAAGACGCCTTTCGGGCGTCTCTTTTCTATAACTATAAGTAAAAGTATTACTGGCGGGTAAATTTGCGTGTAGCAACTACATTACCCTGAGCATCTACCAACCTTAAAAAGTATATACCAGAAGGTACATTGTCCAGGTTTAGCTTAGCGCTTGAATTATCAAGAGGGTTGTATACTTTCATCACTTTACCGATAATGTTGTACAGTGATATTGTTTTTATGTTGCTACCTGCGTTGTACACCACGTTAACTTCGTTGGTAGCAGGGTTAGGGTACAAATTAATATCATCTTCAGATGCAGTAACGGTAGGCACACCTACAGCCCACTTACTCACGGTGAATGTTACTGTTTTGGAGTAACTGCTACCGGCGTCTTGCAACAGGCAGGTGACATAATAGGTGCCGTTAGTGGTAGTGCCTGAAAAATTA
>Ga0116227_10005876_pt1 | contig 25362 bp, 14 predicted proteins | sample S1TSphgellanicum_FD_89693 | JGI IMG/M metagenome (GOLD analysis project Ga0116227, IMG submission 89693) | Host-associated microbial communities from peat moss isolated from Minnesota, USA - S1T2_Fb - Sphagnum magellanicum MG | ecosystem: Host-associated > Plants > Peat moss > Unclassified... | reverse complement strand
TTTTTTGTTTTGTTTGTTTGTTTTTTTTTTTTATGAATGGCTGTGTTTGTTTTTTTTTTTTTTTATAAAAATAATAAAAAAAAAAGTCTGGTTTTTTGTTGGTTGGGGGGGGGGGGGGGGGGATCAAAATCAAAAGAACTGCCGATCTTTGGTTATTTCAAAAATCTCAAACAACATGCGGTTTTCACTAAAGACGTGTTAAAGAACCAGTCATTTCATGATCATATTTTTTTTCAAATTTTTTGAGAACTGTGATTAGGCCTATATACTAGAATCAGGTCTTTGAGTTTTTAAAAGTCATGGTTGTGAATCTTAAGAACCGCCCTGATAACCATCTAGGGACCGTTTTGTCTCTTCCAGTTTTCAAACACTTATGTAGGTACTCATATTCTTCATTAAATCAAGTCTTGTCAAAATAAAATTGTGCAAATTATTTTGAACTTATGTGCAGTTTCATTAAATGGCACCCAATTTCACTTGCTTTGGGGTAACACTCAAGTTGGGAATGAAAGGGTCAAACTAGGGCCCAAAGTGGTGAAAACCTACCAATCATCAATAAAAACAGAGCACTTAACAAAGGGGGAGAAAATGGTACAAGATGGAAGGACCCAAGTCTTGGCAAACAATGAAACCTCCAACAGTGATGGACTACTAGGGGAATTGGAACAAATCAATTTTTGAACTCTCTTAGTTGCAATAAACATATCAAATAAGGAGAGAGGAGGAACACTTGAAAGAATGCCTAGTTTAGATGAACCTTCACCTTCGGTTACAACATGTTTTAAAATAGAGGCCACCTACATTCATTGCAACACAACCAATGCCCTTTGCTTGTATAATGAATGCAAACCTGAAAGAGGAAGGCCTCGACTGCCCTTTTCTTTCCACGCCATGTTAGCACATCAATGAAACAAAAGTTGACCTATTGATGCAAATATTCAAAGACTTCTATAGTTAAAGGGAAAAACATATTCACAAGGTATCAATTACGATAAAAATCATCATTAACTTAAGCTGTGACTATTGCAACAACCCCACAAGATAAAGTTGCCCATGAATCAAATATGCTCAAGTGAGGTCAATATTGACAATGTCAACCAACATCCGAACACCATCCACCAAAACACAATGTCAACCCATCAATGTGAAGACTAAAGGCCAGGCAATGAAAGAATGTGGGTCTATTCATGTAAACATGAAATCTTGCATCCTTGATGCAAAGGCATCTCACATAGTATCATGGGAACTCGTCCTTTCCCCACCATGGTGCATCAAAGAAGGTGGATTCCCTTGAGGTCCAAAGGTTAAGCATAAGTGCAATATGACAAACCAAGGGTTAAGGGATGGGGGAAGGCCAACCAAGTGCATAACACAATGGAAAAAATGTTTAAAATCAATTGGAAAAAATGGATCACTACATAAACAAATAACCATGCACTCACATTTGGCCATGCACAAGATTTCAAGTGTGCTCGATGAAAGATGATGTTAAAAAAAGAATGATCATGCAATTTTTTTGAAATACTTTCTAAAATATTTTCCCAAAGCCAATCTACTCCATTCTTTACCAATTATTTGAAAGGTGTACACACATCATCACTATTAAGCAAAAAAAATTTCATGTCAACCTCAAGTGGGCCTAAAGGATAATGAACTAGAGCCCAGTTCCCCAAATAAGTTGTTGGAATAATGCCTTTTGTAGAAATGAAGTTTAACTTTCAATTAAAAATGAGGAGATAAACATGCCAATGGATTAGGGTAGCTTAAGAACATTCCAAAGAGCTTGGGCCCAAAAGTCTATCAAAAAGTCCTAACATGGCCAAGTTGAAAATGGCAAGTTGGCATTGAAAACACAAGAAAAGGGAGGATCAATAATGCACATAGGATAACATCTAAACGAAACACCAAAAAAATGTCTGAAATGTTATTTGAACATCCTTTAACCTCGAGAGCACGTTAGCATGGTGAACATCCTCATCGAAATCCTTTTGCAAAAAGGATGACAACAAGAAACTAAAACCAAAAGGGATGCTCATGATCCTAATGTTGTCAACAAGGCAAACCCAAGAAGCAAATTGAAAGGGGCCCAAGCCGAACACTTGTGAAGTTGAATGGTTAACCCCATAGAGGCTAATTAGGAGGCAAAATGATCAATGGCAAGGGGAACAACATGGGCATGACTGAGGATATGGGTGTCATTGGGCAAAGAAAAGTAAACACACGAAGGAAAAATGTTTAAAGAACAACATAAAACACGAAAATGAATGAGTGCGAAAAAAGATGCAACAAGCGAATTACATTAATGCATGCCTATAGACGAATGGGTGATAATCAAATCTCCTAAAGGGGAGTGATCACTGAAGAACAAAGGAAACTAAAAGGCATAAAAATAAATAAATAAATAAAAGAAAAAGCTAAAACAATTAGCTTCCTTTCATTCGAAGTTTTTGGAAGATGACCTTACATGAAATGGTGTTAAAGGTGTTCATTACATTTACCTAAAACATTGCCCAATTGAAATGGGCATCCCAAGCAACTTGATTACATGGACCATTGTGTCATAACCACCTCTAACTACCATGCCTAATTGATAAAGTGATTACAGAAATGTTTTTGTCTATTAGTTTTACCCATAAGGAAAACATTCCATATTGGTGTAGGGTTTGGGCATAAATTTTTGATTCAAACTTTTGGAACCTTTTTGACATAGCTACATGGGACCTATTTTTCCTATTTAACAATATTGTCTTCTATTTGTTCAAGGGGTGTGGTTGGGCATTAAAAAACTAAGGTGCACTTGTGATGATTTATTTCAAGCAATTGGGAAATGCTTCAAATTGAATATATTTATTCTACACTTGCTAGCCCTTGGCTATAATGTTCCTTCCAAATTGACCCCCCTTTGCTAATGTATCACCTTTAGATTTTACCCCTCCTTTCGACCTCAACCTAACTTCATTGGCTTGAACGAAATCTAGCATTGGGGTGTGTTCAAAAGTATGTCACACTGATAGATCCCTTATTCCATTTTTTTCTTAGCCCAACATCATTAAAGATTATCCACACATTATAAGACTTCCATCCTTAGATTTGTTTTTGCTATGCTCAAATTGTTTGATGGAATTTCAAACCAATATCAATTTGAACCTCTCCTTCCATTCTTTGAAGTTGACATTTATTCACATGTTTCATCTCTCAACTAGGGGTTGTTAGGCATGGTTTTTGAACACCTTCAAAATTCATTCAATCATGAGGAATTAGTTAGTAACTTTGTCCAACTAGGAACACTAAGTTTTTGTGTTGGTGCAAGTGATATGCATGGGTGCATAACATGTGCCCTTAATGTTACTTACGTGAAAGCATGAAATAAGGAGCCACATAGGGTGTGGACAATGCTTAAAAAGTGTTTTTTATATCTTTGAAAAATCACCATGCATGGAAACACTATATATTAAAAAATTAGTTTAATTATTGGAATAAAGTTTTGTACTTTCAAAGTTGTAACCACAAAATTTTCATGTAAATTCATTATGTTTTCAAGAGTTCTTTTATATGTTTAAAGCACTGAAGAGAAGGATGTGGAGAAGTGGTTTTTATTTTTTCTCAAAAATCATTTTTCCTTATCAAATGTGCACCAAATGTTTTCAATTTTTTTGTGAGCTCTAGTATATTTCATAAGAATGGTTCCATATGTTCAAACCATTCCAAAAAAAATTGCATGTGCCTTTTTTGCTTTGATACTTGAACATTTTTAATCACTATTATAGGTTCAAATTTGTGATCATGGTTCAAAGCAAAGTTGTACATTTGATTGTAATGTAAGACTTGATATATATATTTTTAAAATCAATATGAAATTTGAAAAATAATGTGAAAGATGCATTTTAAACAAATAGAAGAAGGCCACATGGAAAATGTAATTTTTTGAAAAAACTTTAACCTTGGTGCCCTTAGTTCCTTAGTTCAAGTTTTCACCCATTTATCTATAAGTTTTGGCTAGCCTTCCAAAAGCATTTAACCAATTATAGAAGGCAAGTTTTACATTGATTGGTGAACTTTGTGTTTTTAATTTCATGACATAATTTTGGATCATTTATTCCCCCAAATTTAGTTTGGCATTGCAATTAGGAGCAAATGTGACATAGTAGTGCATAATATGCAAAAGGCTTTAGATGTGCATATTGAACAATTGGTGTTACAACTAGATGTTGTGAATGTTTTCAACACAATCTTTTGCATGGCTATCTTTAAAGAGCTCTATGCAATAGGTGGCCAACTATCTAAGCTCATCCCTTTTGTTTGTTCTTTTTTATGCTTCAAACCTCCTACTCTTCTTTAGTCATCATTCTTTATAAGATGTTTGACCATTATCCATTGTTCCTTTGGTACACATTAAGGCAATCAAGTAGGAGGCTTATTTTTTCCCTTGCTCATTTCCAAGCCTTGTGCAACTTAATGGACCTTTTCCCCTATTGTTCATTCCCTTTTGTAGTGGATGACACCCACATCATAGGCCTTGTGATAATTGTCTTCTTGTTTTTTATCATTATGCTTCTTAATTGGCCTTGATGGGGCTAGTGGTCCAACATTACATGTGTGTAACTTGGGTCAACTTGCCTCCTAGCTTTTCCCCTCTTATTGGATTTTTTCCCCCTTCAAATGGCATTAGGGTTTTAGGTGCACCTTTTGACTTTCCTTCCTTCACCTTTTAGGATCTTTTGGATGAAGATGTGCAATGCATGAAAGCACTTTCGAGCTTATGGGATGTCCATGTGGCTTTTGGGATTTTCTCTCAATGTTTTGTCCAAAGGCCATCTTATCTTATGCATTCTTAAATCCCCCCTCTTCTCCCCTTCTTTTCTTGAGTTTCTAGTGGGCCAACTAGCCTATTTTTATTTGACCCTCATCCAAGTTTTTGGGAGGCTTTAAGATTTGGGATATTTAGAGTATTTGCAAGTCCCCCTAGTTTGTTGGTAGGTCTTTCTCCCCATCTCTAAAGATGGGATAAGTTTCATTTTCACTAAGATCATTGCACTAACATCATATATAGAGAGTTGAGGTTTTGCAACTTTAGTCATTGCTTAAAAATTCTTGCAAGATCATTGCCCATTCTTATTTAAGGTTGTAGGAGAAGGCAATACAAGTCCACTTCTATTCTAGGCCCATTTAAAGCGGGTGCATGACCTTTCCATTTACGAATAGTTTTGAGAGAGGGAAAATGATTGTCTTCAAAATAACATTTTAGAAGAATTGCACAAACATTCCTTTCTAACGATACATTTTACATGATTTTTGATCCTTATTACACTTGCTTAAGATCATGCATCTAAGTGCACCATATGGGTGTCAATGCCTAATTTTTGAGGCACTTAAACATCTTGTCATTTCATATGATTTCATATATTTTCTTTTTAGCAATGTGCTAGGTGTGGGTCTCCCCCATCCTATAGTTTTTGGCTTAACATAGAACATTTGTGGCTAACCTATAAATTAAATTGGCATACATTTTCTTTCATGTTCCTATGGAAGGGAACATATTGTGTTCCATGATGTTGTTTGAAATGCCTTTGTTTCCATTTTGAAAGATGAAAGTTTTCATATTTCATTTGAATAAAAATATTTTTTTTTGTCGTCCTCCATCCAATCTTCACGTCAATAGGTCAACATTACAAGTCTTATCCTCACATGGCATCCACACTTTGGCTAATGTTGTCATTGTTGATCCTAGGGTCCTATTTTTTTTAAGTGTGCCAAAAATCTTATCATGTTATCAATTTTTTTTACTCTTTTTTGTATTATTTATTAATAATGTTTCATATCAACATGGACACAAAATGAATGACATTGATGTTTGTAGATACAAGGTGGTATAAGGTATCTTATTTCAAAATATGACAATTTTTATTATTAATGTGTATGAGAATCAAAATATAAAATATAATCAACGACTATTTTAAAACTACCTTTACTCTGTCCTAGAAGGCACACCTTCAAAAAAATTTGGACACCCTATTCAAATGAATGTAGTTTTTGTGAACTACCATTTCTTGTGGAATGACTATAATGATAACAACTCAAGAAGAGGATGGGTTCTATTGTAATCAACACCCCAAGGCTATGTTTCTCCAACTCTTGCCATATAAGTATTTGGGTGTTTACATTAACATGTGGACAATCTTCTTTATTGATATGCTAACATGACATGATTAATCAAAGGCATTAAATTAGTGTTTTTTTCTCAAGTTTTTTGTATTAAAAAGTTGACAAAACTTAACAAATAAATAAATAAAAATTAATCAAATACACTAAAATGTTTTTGCCAATTGCTTTGTTGAGAAATGGTGAAATTGTACTAGGAAAAAAAATTGCACTATAGGCCGTCCTCTCTTAATCTTTTGGACATTTTATAGGTAGAAGGTGTTAGTGGCTATGAAAAAGTTCGCATCATTTTCATCTTGAAGCAAGTTGTTGCCTACCAGGCCTCTTCCAAGTTTGGCATTTTTTTAAGGTCTCCCACCCTTTTCCTTGTCCTATTTGCTTCACATGACCAATGAAAGTTTTAAGACATAAGTTTTTCTTTCCCCCCCTTTGACAAGTCCTTGTTATCTTTTGTGGCCTTTGTTCCTATGCTTCTGTTTTTGGATGTTGTCTTTGTTTCACACTTTGGTTGTTTTATTGTTCATTCCTTTCCCATTCTAAATTGGTTTTTTTATTTTAATAAAGACTTTTGGTTGGTATTCATCATTATACATCCAATTATATGGTCCATTCACGTTATTCCAAACTTTTGGCTTGTCTAGAGATTTATTATATCAATTATACATGAAGGACCAACCTTCTAAATATCTTGCAATTTTAATCAATAAACTTCAATATATAGGTGACCAACACGAAGGTCTTGTCTCAAGACACTCAAAAATATTTCTAGCATGTCAAAATCATTTGCAAATTGTGTATTAGGTAACTACCAAGAGTTGTTGAATTATCAAAATTAGCAGAGGTGAGGGAATGTTGACACCGTGTTTGGTAACTAGGCAATTCAAGCCCATAATTAGACATAATTGGTTTTGTTGGGATTATTAAGCATGCATTTTGCAATTGCCTATTGTGGGGAGGAGGGCGAGGGGAGGGGGCAAGAGTGAACAAATCACATGTCCGGTCTTTAATGGGAGGAGAAGCGTCATGGGAGCAAGCAAAATCATGTGCATGCAAGAAACTTTGTGGGATTGAATGAATTGTGTGCATGCAAGGGATATGGGTTACAACTAGTCTACAAGCAACCAATGGCATGTTGTCATGCGAGAAAGAGTACTCCCAAAAACTAGGTATGAAATGTTATCAAAATAATAATAAAGCAATAGAAACTAGTTAATGAAAATGTCCTTAAGTGTCACGGGCATGAGATTAAAATGAATATAATAACTTTTGATTGGCATGAGGACTATGACAAATTAAAAATTTAAGTATTTGAATAATTCCAGCAATAAATAGAAAAATGCCTCAACAAGGACACAAAGAAGATGATAATGAGATTTAACTAATTCATTGCATGAAAAAGTAAGAACATGGAATGGGGTGAAAGAAAGAGATCAAAATGTTACAAGGTCATAGTCTAAACTTTCTATTGACTAAAGTGAAAGTTATGAGTTGCATAATTTCTATTTATGGTTTTTTGGGAAGTTAGGTCATAACAGCTTTTATGAATTGAGGTTTGTATCCAAGGAACCTTTTTATGCAACTTCTTAAATAGTTATATGAAAAAGTGGATGAAATTCATCTAGTACTTATATGATAATTGAATTATAGTGGATTAATTTCATTAATTAAATAAAAATGAAATATGATTTCGCAAACTTCATCCATTAAGTAAAAATGGAAAATGATGGTTAAATTTCATCCAATGTGGAATGCATGTTCAGGAATGAATTCATATATGAATATCAAAATCAATCTTTTGGACTTTAAATGGTGATCAAAAGATGCATATGCCACATGTTAGTTGTGTTTATTTAAGCATTCACTATTGACATTTTGGGGTCCACAACAATAACAAAGTCTATTTGCATGTTGATGTTACATTATTTTTGCTTTATGAAAGGCTCAAATCATGTCCCAATCAATTAGCATGGGATCATTGTTTTACATAGCCATTAGTAGTAGGCAATGGAGGTGCAAAATCCATTATATTATCATTGTCCTCATGTTTCTCATAATAACATTTGAATAGTCAAGTATTACATGATTTCATATCTTGTGAAATTGTTTAAATAAAAAAACATTCCATATTCTAACATGATAAGGAAAAGATCTTTTACATTGTGATATGCTCCAAATTGGAATTGACTAATGTATGTAACCTCACCCCAAGAAATTTCATGCGTGTCTCAGATACATTATTGACCCCAACAAATAGAATATTTCATACAATTGAACATTTATGTGGCTTAGTTCATCATTTATGGATGAAATTCATTCATGAACATCCATAGTTCATCCACCATGAATGAAATTTGTTCATATAACCTAACTTGTCGGTCATAGATGAACTTCATGCATGAAGGATCACTTTTCATTGATAATGCATGAAGTTCATCCATCACAACATAATGCCTCATTTGTGAGTAAAATTTGTCCACAAAGATTCTTTTTTTGATCCATCATTATCCATTTTTATTCACAATGAATGAGTTTCATCTATTATTTTCCACTTCTCACTGTAACAAACATCTAAGAAGTTGTTCATGATGTTTCTTTAAACAATGACCCTTTTGAAAGCATCATGACCTTATTCCCCAGACAAATACAAATAGAGGTAATGCAACCATTTATTTTTAGTGTATCCAAACTAGTATATTAAGGTATGGAACTCGTTACTTTCAATCTAATCAACATTAGTCTCAAGTACACAACCATGCACCAAAATCTTTTTTGCCCCATCCCCGAGTCTTTATGCTATGAATTGAAACCCATTTGAGTATTTCCTCCGATAAGTTTTGTGTCCTTATTTAAACTCATTCTGTAATGTTGGAATAGTTAGGCTTGTGCCTATTTTGCTACAATTTCTCATAGTCTTCATGCCTAGTGGTAGTTATTTTGCTCACTGTAATTTTATGCCCATGAAAACCCGCAAATTGATGAATTGCTACATAAGCAATTTTTATACTGGGAAGGTCCATAGTGTGTTTGTTTCCAATGGTAAGAACATCCCCACCAGTAGACTGTATCATTAAAATGAATGAAAAATGACAATATAATTCTATGAGATCTACTTTTGAAATGAGTACAATGATTCACAATACTGTTCATAAACTATTGATTCTTAAGTTATAAAATGTGCATCAATTTTGTGGTCATACATGTGAAGACTCTACCTCGTAACATACATAGAATTGACACACATCATCTTCCTTACTATTCACCATACAGCCTTCTAGCTAATGCAAATAAATCTTTTTTGACAAATCACCATTGAGAAAATTGTGTCTGCACATCCATCTAATGTACATCTGTACAACATTCCTGTTGGGAAGTTTGTAACATCCCCAAAGTGATTTGCTGCAAATGTCTGAGATAACGAAGAGTTCAGGCTCACTACATACATTAATAATAAATTTGTTCATGGAAAAACTTGCACCCACAGACAATGACTTGTACTTGCCACCCATTAAAGTCAGCAAGCTTAAGAAGAACTAGTTGTTTTGTCACCTTCATCATCTCCCAGAACCAGCAGGCATGCAGTAGACTTCTGGTCATGCAGCAAATTCGGTACTTTGAGCTAGGACGTCTCCAGCAAGTGGGAGGAAGCCTCACAATAAGAAAGGATGTTGGGTATAACAGATAAGACTTAGCAACAACAGATTGTGTACCCTGCCTCCCACATCTTCTGCAAAAGCATCTGGAATTGGCTACCCACCATTCGATAGTAAAGGTTGTTGTATATCACCTTCTTCTCCTCCAGAATTAAAGCTCTCTGGGACAGAAACCAATTTGAAGTTCTTTGGGACTGGGATAAATTTAACAAGTGCAGCGATTGGCAAGCTAACAAATCCAATAGACACTGTGATCAACCATTGCTCCTTGGTTAAGGGAACAGTGTTGGCAAACTTCCCCAGAAACTGGACCATAATGAACTGGAATACTACAGTGAACCCAACAATGAACAAGAAAATCTTATTGTTGAAGGCGTGGCTGAACACATCGACCTTCTCCATATCTCGTGCATTCACCTCATTGAAGACCTGCAATGAATATCTAGCAAGTCAGAGTCAACACATGATTGAAAACAACAGTCCAAAGTCAACATGAACACAATTTTTTCGCAAGACACTGTCATGTCATGCGGTATTGAGACGAAAACCTGTGAACAAGACCCATGACAGTAATCTGAAAGCAGGAAAGAAATACACACCTGGCAGAAAACGAAAGCATTGAAGATCATGGTATTCAACAACTCATCTCTATTATCATCATTCAGATGCAGAATCTCCTTTCCCATGTACTGCAAAACAGCGAGAACAGCCAACTGGTATACTGCTTGCCCAATAATGTTACGCCACATCACATTGCTGATGAAGTTATCATTGCGCCCCACTGGTTTTCTCTTCATCAACTCATCATAAGGACGCTCCGTTGCCAGCGCCAGTGCACCCAGTGTATCCATGATAAGATTCACCCAAAGTAGCTGCACTGCAGTTAGAGGTGCTGACCCTGTGCCCAGTCAAAACTCAGTAACTGTTGCTGTAATCAAATTCAAGCCATTCCTCCAAATCTTGAGAACAAGCAAAAAGCACATACCTGTGAGACAGGCAGAGGAGAAATTCAGTACGAGGGCCACAATGTTGACGGTAAGTTGGAATTGCACAAATTTTTGAATGTTGGTGTACACTGAGCGGCCCCACTTGGCTACTGTCACTATTGTTGAAAAGTTGTCATCCAAAATCACCACATCTGCACTCTCTTTTGCCACCTGATGCCTCCAACCAAACAGTTCTTTCAGAGTGGGTATAAACAGTCTTTACTTCAGCAGGAGGTTCAGAAGGATGATATGCAATTAACACCTAAGACAAATATGATTCCCCAGGATTAGGAAGTATTTTACCTCAGTGCCCGCGATACCCATAGCCAATCCAATATCAGCTTTATGCAATGCAGGGGCATCATTGGTGCCATCCCCGGTTGCAGCAACCACCTCTCCCATCTCCTGGAGCATGCTTACCAAAGTATGCTTGTCTGTAGGTGAAGACCTTGCCAAGACCTGCAAGGAACAGGAAACTCCAACCCTCACATACTGACCAGTGAAACAAGGGAGAAGATAGCCATCCTGAAGCCTGATACTTCCTCTGTGGCTCCCTATAGTCAAAATGCAGCAGACATGAAAGACAGATCATAAAACATGTTGGAAAAAAGGTCACAAAACCACCTACAGCCCATGATGCATTACATGACCACCTTAAAAGAACTTGTGGTTCAAATTCCTAAAACAGCCAACCCAGATACAATGGCAGTCACCAAGGTCACTCAAAGTCTGGGAACCTGGGGATTTCTGAGCCCTGATGGGGAGCCTCTAGGAAACCTCAAAGTAGTGCAGTTTTGGGGGGACACTTTAGAAGCCCAATTTCAAAAAGTCACAGCCCTGAGGTTGAGGGGACACTTTCAATCACACATAATGGCTGACATTATATCACTCTTCAAGAACACCAAAAAAAGACAGGTCATCTGGCTGCTTTTTTAACCTGTAGTTTTTTGATGCATTTCTTCATTGATTCATGGGACAGATTGCGAAACTCTGGACCCTCAATGGCTGTTCCATCTTTTGTGTATATGCCACACTCCTGGGCAATGGCCACAGCCGTGTTCAAGTTGTCACCAGTGACCATGCGCACCTGGATACCTGCTTCATGGCAAAGCCTGACAGCATCTTTCACCTCTGGGCGCAACGGATCCTTAATCCCCACAATAGCTGCCAATATAAAGCCCTTATCAGGAATTGGCTCATGGCTGCCAGGAATCCTGTTGACCTTCCTAAAGGCCAAACACAGTGTTCGTAAAGCCTCATCTGCAAACATCCTTATAACTCCCTTGAGATGCTTGACTTTTTGTTCATCCAACTCCACCACACTGCCATTTGCATCAAAAGTCTGATCACATAATCCTAACACTATCTCTGAGGCCCCTTTCCAGTGGGCAATTAAGTCACCATTCTCATGTTTCACAACAGCTCCCATCCTCTTCCTAGTGGAATTGAATGGCTCCATTTTCACCACCTCACAATTGGAGCAAACTTCCTGGAAATTTCCACCCAACTTTAGACCAAACCTTAAAATTGCAGTCTCTGTAGGACTGCCAAGAAGAGATGGAGGAGAACCATCATTGTTATCCCAAACATCTGCAGTACAATTCATGAAAGCTCCATCTAAAAGTGTGCCTAGAAGCTCTATTGGCAAGTCCACCTTTGCATCCCCGACCTCATGAACTGATCCTGCAGCCCATGCCTTTACAACAGTCATCTTATTTGAGGTCAATGTCCCTGTCTTGTCAGTACAGATGGTGGTAGCTGACCCCATGGTCTCACAGGCTGACAAATGACGCACCAATGCCTTATCATCCATCATCTTTGTCATTGCAAATGCAAGGGTAAGGGTAACTGCCAGTGGGAGGCCTTCAGGGATAGCCACAACTATTATAGTTACAGCTATTGCAAAATAGTTCACAATTGTTACAGCATCTTGTGATGACCAGTCATTCAACAACTCTTTTGCATACAAAAACCTCCCTAATAGCACCAAGAACGTGAGTACTGCAAAACCCAGGCCAATCTTGCCAATCAGAGTTGCCACTCCATTGAGCTTCACTTGCAATGGCGTTTCATCATCACCACCATCACCAAGAGTAGCCATTAGACGTCCCCACTCTGTGTTCATTCCAACCCCTGTCACAAGCATCTTACAATTGCCATCTTGCACCTTTGTTCCAGACCAAAGAAAGGGATGGTGTTCATCTTTAGTCTTTGTGTCAGTCTCTCCGGTCATGCTGGATTCATCAATCATCAAAGTGAAGCCAGAGATGTAAAGCCCATCAGCAGGAAGTTGGTCACCAGTTTTCACATAAACAATATCACCCACCAACAAGTCAAATATGGAGATCTTCTGTCTGTGTTCATCTCGAACAACCTCTATAAAGATCTTCTTCTTTTCATTGTCTAGGTCACGGAACTGGAGGGATTGCCTGTAATCACTTGTGGCAGTAACAAAGACAACAAGAAGGATACTGAAAGCAATTCCAGCTCCATCATACCACCCTTCCCTCCAGCCCTCAGTGACAATGCCAATCACAAGGGACACAACTGCACAAACTGCAAGGATCATGAGGGTCAAATCTTTCATTGAGTCCAATACAAACATCCAAAAACCTTTTGCTGGCGCCTCTATATATGTGTTAGTTCCAAAAGCCTTGCGCCTGTTGTCCAGATTACTGCTGCACAGACCCTTATCCACAGAGGTTTGCAGCTTGTCTACTAAGCCATGGACTCCATTGTGGCGTGCAAGAACATCCATGTTCTGATGTTCCAACAGCTCTGCAAGCTCTGTGACTTTGACATTGAAGCCATATGCAGGCTCTGTGACTTGGATATATTCATCACCGTCGCTGCTGTGGCCAGCTTGCAATCGATCTATAAATACAGCCAACCAAAAAAAAACAAAAGGGGACAGAGGAAATCACCTATTTGCTCCTGGAAAGGTGATAACATTCAGGATTCGTAAACAGAAGTTCAAGAAATTTCTACAAAGGTTCAGTATTCACAAAGCTGCTGCTTCTTCTTCTGCCACAAAGGTTTTACAATGGCAACTTGAGACATTACGGCTACAATGTGCCAAAAACTTTTTTGCTTACCAGTAAACCGATAAGCTGCGCTGATAACGATATTTGAAAGCTTCCATCTACGCCGCTGCGAGCACACATAACAGGGCATATACCAGATCAACACACATAACAGGATTTATACCAGATCAAATGTCTCTCTTTTCTTGAACAGGAAAGGACCACAACAAGAGGCAACAAAAGGAGGGGAGTGTGTGGTGGAGGAGGCGGGAAGAAGGAGGAGGGGAGGATTAGGGTTATTAGTACCTGACGTTCTTCGTCTAATGCTCTTCTGTTGTCGAGGTTAGCAACATATCGAAAGCGGCGTGCGACGTTCAACACAAGGGCAGCCTTACGCCAGGTCCGTAGAACTTCAGGAGTTGCTCCCTTGTTAGGAACCACAAACTTGCCCATTGAAGAACCGTGTTCTAGACGGTCACAGCAACAGAAAAGACGCCGCACTGATGATAACAAGTCTTCCATGGAGAAGAAGAAGCCTTCAAACTCGCATCACGCATCATACCACTCACTATGTGATACAACAGCACAACAGCAGCAGAAGAATGGCTAAACACAAACCCCGAAAACAAAAACAATTTTTGCAACAACAAAGTTTCCCCAAGTCCCAGGTCGTCCCGACTCTCCAGTCTTCAAATTTGCTAACACTTCCGCAAGCCTCGGGAAAAATGACGTTTCTTTTTTTTTTTCTTTTTTTTTTTGGGCGGGTCCACTTATATATATATATATATATATATATCTTTAAGAAAAATAATCCGGGCAGTACTTTTGTACTATTTTGTACGACATGCAATACAAGTTACTGCGGCACCCTGGTTTCCATTTATTTATTTATTTATTTATCTATTAAAACGCATTTTGGCAATATATTATCAAGAGGTTTGGCACATTTAATGTAAAATATTTAATGTTTTTCACATGTGTGAGGATGTCTATCATTTTTCATCCACTTAGATGCACAAGATGCATGTGTTAGATTTTTTTAATCCTTGTTTACATTTGTCTTTATGGATTATGTAACCGGCTCAAGCATATGCCGGTTATAGGAAAAAGTCGAGCCATGTGAGCAACGAGACTTTTTCAATGAGCCATAAAATGTCATCGAACCGAACCAAATAGTGGATGGGTAGGATATTACGTGCCCATAACCCGTGAATACGCCAACAGCCCAATTTGAGCTTGTAGTCATTATCGTCGTAATTGCGCTGTACCCGTCTGGTTGACCCAGCACTGAGCGGATACGACTTGTAACCCGCCAGCTCTGAAGGAATGTGATGACACCATGTCATCGAAAACCCCCCATGAACCGGTTATGTTTGTTTAGTCTTGTTTGTCTTTGATAAGTTTTAAATGTGCACTATGATGCATGGAGGATTTGTGTTGTTGACATTGGATGAGAGCTTCAACAATGATTATTCAATGAAATGTGTTTTTGAAACATTCTTATGATAAATTGACATTTACACAATGATATCCATCTAACATTTGCACTCATAATATCCCATTCTCCACTAAAATTGAAGGCCATATTATTGACCAAACAAAGTGTGTACAATTGTGTTGATTTTATTTTTTTTTTAAAAGATGCTAATGATCAAGGCTTATGGCTTTTTAGGTTTCAAAACTTTTGGTATTGTGCAGCTTGCAATTTCAAGATTTTGACACCTTTGACATTAAATCCCTCCGAAATTTGACAATTTAGAAATATTTTGCTTACCACCAAATCCATTAAGAGTACAAGGGTGTGCATTTATTATATTTGGACATTTAGACCATCTCAAACCATAACAATAAAATGGTTTAAAATGTGACTTTCAAAGAGTGTGAAACTCAATTTAGGCTTTTAATAACTTAAAATACATGGATAAATTTCTTAATGTATTTGCAAGCCAAGTGATATCTCAAAACATCCATCTTAGAAAGGAGGAATGATATTACATCTTATGTTGCTTACATAATAAATGTTTAAGGTTATAGGAGGGAAGGAAGTAGTGTTGGGCGGTTCTTTGAAAATTTGGGTAAGAATCGATAGTTTTGGTTCTACTTAATTATACATACCCTATTCTGACCCTTACCTCTATTCTAATACCCAGACTTAAACCTTACCCTAGGACCCACCCTTATCTTGGATCCAGGTTCAACCCCAAAACCGGATGATCATCAATTCCATAAAATTTCAATGACCCTGCACTGGCAAGTGTTTTTTAAAATTTTAAAGTTTCAGTTTTTTTTCTAAGCCTAAGGTTTAGGGTTCTGCAAACTTTTGTGGCACATCACATTCCATCATTCCTTGGACAATTTGCTTTCTTCTTTTGCATGACAATGAGTTCCATCTTTTTTCTAGCACTAAGGTTTCAATTTTGGTTACTTTTGTTGCACATTGCATTCCATCAACACCTTCTATTTGTGGTGGTTGTTATGAATGAAATGGGTGGCATTGTTGAAGCAAATTTGTTGCATTGTCAAGGTTTTTTCTTCATTGTCATTACTAGGTTCTTGCTGATTTTGTCATTGTTATTTGTTTTTTACATCACCATCACCATGTTTTTGGATGCAAACTAAGTAAGTTTCTTTCATGCTCACTTTTTTTCTTGCTATTGTTCAAGTTTCTACTTTTTGTTACATTTTTGACATTTTTGATGCAAAATGTTTGTCATCATGATGATGGACAATGTTGTGTTAAAATAAGTTTTTATTCTTGTTTCTCATCAAGCTTTAAATTGTAGCACCTAAATCGAGTTTTATGAGTTATAGTAAAACATTGGGCATAATCATGGTGGTGAAACAATGTTATAACCTATTTTTTGTTGTAGTAGGGTTGTCATCATGGGCATTACAATGATTTTTTGTTGCAACAAGATTGTCATCATGGCCATTGCAATGGTCGTCACATGCTATAGCTTGAAGGTAAACATTTTTTTCTTTCCATTGAACCTTTTTTTCTTTCATTTGTTGTTCGCATGAAGAACGTTTTTGCTCTTTGCCATCCACTTGGCATCACATTGCATGTCAGCTTGTTGTGCTGTAACTTTTTTATGTCTTTCATTGTTGCAACAAAACATAGGGCCATAGTTATCATTGTTATGGTATCACGATAATCATCATAATGGAATTGTCATGCTACACATGAAGGAAAGGAAAATGTAATCAACTTTTGTAGTAGCCTGCAGTTGTGGATGGTGCACCAATTGGCTTTGTTACATAACAAAAAGTGGACTCTTATGTAACAATATGAAGCAAAAAAAATTCTAGGAAGTCTATTATATAGCTTTTAGCTTGTAGCACGCTACTAAAGGCTGCATGAAATGGGAAAAGTTGCTACTACTACTTGCAGGTTTAGGAAATGTAATATGGGCTTATTGATTTTCTATGGTATCTACTTTTCCACAAGATGTACATTAGTTTAATTTGGCAACAAATAGTACTGGCCATTACATGTAACTACTAAAGCCATGTGTAACTATGACAATTGTTATAATACATGCGTTAGGAGTAATTGTGACGATGGCCAGCTTGAACACTCTTAATTATTGCAACTCTTTTTACAATCTCCGATTTTTTCACTCAAATTCTCGCAACATCTTTTCAACACTTCACAATCCACTTCCGTTTGTTTTAACTTAATCTTAGATGCTAGCCAAATTCATAAGTTAAAAAAACCCTTAAACAATTACTATTGCATTCACTACAAGATCATTTTTTCGAGCATGCAACACAAGTGCATGAAGTGGAAATTAAGTTCAACCCACCTTGTTTTTTTGTTTTATAACCACACTTCCATTTGTTGAAGATGCAAGTTCAATTGTTTTGCCAACACATTCTTTTGTTTTAACAACCAAATTGGCATAACATTCATGAGATAGAAAACCGATGCAATCCAATATAAAAGAAAACTATAATCAACAACTTGGGGGCCATGAATTGCTGCATTTGTTTATCTTTCTTACTGAGTTGAAAATGTTTTGGTCCTTGAAACTTTCATCAAAAAGAGCTGACTATTCTTTGGAAAGACAAAGTTTTTTTCTTGTAATGGATCTCCCATTAGCATCATCATTGCTTGCTCCTCTCGAAATGCTCAAATCAATACAATAACTGGTAGTTTTCATGTCTTGTTCAAAATCAAATGCATATAGTTTCTCCCTCTCTTGCTTCATGCATGTGTTGTTTGGAAAAGACACAACAACAACATTATTTTGTTGTAGCAAAAGATTAGATGTTGTTGAGGATCACTGCAATGGTTGTTGTGGTGGTCATCTTGTGTTGCTTGCAAGTTGCAAGTAAGTTTTTCTTTCTCCATCATTTTTCTTTTATTAGTCTTTTACATCAATAAAGATTTTTCCTTGCAACTTCCAGTAAGTCTTTTTGATTGAGTTGATGCCATTGAATTCCCATACATGTGTAAATTATGTGTCCTTTTTGTTACAATTTTTTACATCAATAAGGTTTCTTCCATGTAGCAACAACTTCTAGTAAGTCGTTGTGATAGGATACCATTAAATTCTCATACAGGTTTAAGCTCTATGTCCTTTATGTTCTTTTGTAGACAACAATAGGATAAAACAAAGCTTGGCATATAAGGTTGTTTACAATGGCATCCACAAGTGGCACACAACCTTTAAAAATCATTTCATGTGATGAAGATGATATTGATTTTATTTTTCAATTTAAGATTGAGTAGCTTGGATCACAAGAAGCATCAAATGTTGACATAAATGCAACTTGGGAAATCTTTATTCCAAAGTTGGTGGCCAACATAAATCTATGGTTTCCTAGCCATCAAACATTAACCTATTGGGCCTTTTTTGTGTTGAATGATGGGATAATAGTGAATATCTGTAACCCATAAATGATGCGTTGTTTTGTTTGTCACCCTACTCAATTGAAGCTCCTTGATGTTCAAGGAAAACATAAAGGGCTTATGAGCTACAATAAGAACCATGGCACAAGCGCTTTGAAAAAACATGATTATTATTAACATCTAGATTTGTTAAAAAAATGGGGATTTTTGTTGTTGTAGAGGGTTACAAAAATCCAAAGTGAAAAATAAGGGTCCAAAAAAAAATTGTCCCCACTTCTCAAATCACAAACTTTTTTGGTAGCTAACAACATTACCACAAATAAGATATTTTACAACAAGCCTTTTTGGAAGACTTGGTTCTTTATGTTGCAAAAGGTTGTTGAAGTTTGTCTTTTGTTGATAATCCATGGTTGTGACATTTAGTTTTGTAATAGTGTGGGCATGTACAATTTCCATCCCATTCGCAAATGGTGATTGAAGTGCTCCCAAATATGATGGAAAAAATTAAGGAGATATGTGTCATCCCAACCCTTGCATCTTGTATTACGTGTACATGTTCATTTGACCTTTGGATGCCTCATGCAAACTTTGATACCTTTGTTATTGTTATGAGCTTCATCAACACTTCATGGGGGTTTTGTCATATGACAATTGGGATTTTTGAAGTACAAACACTATAGGTACAATAATGGCAAACTAGGTAAAATCTTTGTTGGACTCCTTTGGCTTACTTGATGAAATAATTACATACATCAAAGATGAAAGGTCCAATTTAAACATTTTGATTTTTGCATTAACTTCTATTGTTTTTTGTTTTGCCCTTCAACTAGCATGCCCATTTGTAGGGTCATGTTTTGGGCATGCCATGTCAAAGGTGCCCAATATGGTATTGACGACACTAAGGTTTGTGTTGGTCTTTCAAAAGTTAGCTTAAAAGAAGCTCAATCTTCATTGCAAAAGACCAGTACTTGGATAAAAAAATTTGGGAAGGGGTGGCAAGAGTGGAAAAGGTCTTGTATTATTATAGGACAACCTGCCAAGATGTTGAAAACTCCAGTGAAGACACAATTTGCTTCTCATGTGATTTTATTCCAAGAAACATTAAAGTATTACAATGTTATTTCAATCTTATTATGGACAACAACAAGCTATTCATTTATCTTATAAAGTGTTGGTATTTTGAACTAGGGCTATTGATCAAACCATTACAGATACATTCCTTCGTACTGTGAAACTTTGTGTCCTAAATCAAAGTGCTAGCTATTGATTGTTATCATATGCATTTTATTCTACCTTCACCTTAGGCATTACCATGAAAGTTGATGTGGATAGGATCTAAGCTTTAAATCGGTCATTGATTCACGGGGATTTGATTCAAAGTTGCACTTGAGTTCAAGCTAAGGATGATGATGCAAGTCATCAATATTCCATCCCCATTCTTGACATTTGTTTAAGTTTATAATCAAGCCAATGTTCATAACATGTTGTCATCATGCTTGACCCCCACTTCAAGAACATGAAGGTTATACAAGATTTTGTGGGCCATGCACATGCCATTCAAATTATGACACATTCTAACCTTAAAATTGTGTGCCCTCTTTTATTACATGTGTTTTTTATTTGAACCTTATTAGGGTAGCAATAGATCAACCGACCATAGTTCAAGATGATGACCTGTTGTTTGGGCAGATTGTATCAAATGATGATGCAATCATGTCCACATTGAATAATGAGTTGCAATTGTATTGATGATTAGCAATATGACCAGTAGAGATTGAAAACCTTTTAATTTGGTGGGCAAAACATGTTATGAAATTTTTGCATGTTTTTTTTCCTTATTCATCAAGTCCTTGGTATTGTGGGATCACGAATTGAAATAGAGCGGATTTTCAATATTATAGGTGTCATCACTAACTTGAAGTGAACTAGACTTGAGATTGAAAATTTAAATCGACTCATTCTCATCATGAAAAATTGGCTTAGTGATAATTGTGTTGGGTGTGATGGACCTTTGAAGTTTAAATTTATGGTTAAATTTCTAGAAAAGGATTTTATTATGATTGAAAAACACATCAGATTGATTGAGGAATAAGAATTGTTTGAAGAAAATTCAAACTTTGAATTTTGTTAATTTCAAGTTCAAGTTTTTACTTTCATCTTCAATTTTTGTTTTTTTTTAATTAACATTTTTCTTGTGTAATCAAAATTATAATTCTATTTTTTTCTTGGTGCATTTATAGCAATGGAGGTAAGGATTGAAAACTTGCTTTGTAAGTATTCCTTACTTCACATTTGCTATTGAATTTCCTATGATGAAATGGGCTGAACCGAAGAATGACCTAATGGTTTTCAATGTGGATTCATTAATTAAAGCTAAAAGTTATGGGGTCTTATGTTTTGGAGTCATATGTGTCTAGCTAAAACCTAAAACCTTTTGTGAATTTTGTCATTCATATGCTACACATGTTGTCTTTCTACAGTGTTTTTGGGGCATGTGCATTATTCTAGGAGGTCAATTTTGTTTTGTTTTGCAAATAATATGTTTTCATTTGTGGTTGGATTTGTCCTTAAATTATAAAGTTAGTTGTTGATTGTGTTTAATGGTGGTTGGATTTCTCCTTTGATTTTAAGGTCGGTTGATTGTGTTTAGTTGTGGTTGAATTTATCCATGGATTTTAAAATGAATTGTTGATTTTTTGTGATTAAAATTATGTCCAATCCATTTTGTTTTCATTTTTCACATGTGCATTGAGGATTTCTATCATATACTGTTGATGGTCTATTGAACGTTAAATGCCTGAAAACTTAGTTTTGAAGAAAGATTTGTCCTTGGACTTTAAAATCATTTGTTGATTTCTGTGATTGGAAGTTTATCTAATCCATTTTGTTATGATTTTTCATATGCATTGAAGAGGTTTGTAATATGTAATAATGTCTAGTTCATATGTTTGTTCAACCAAATTGAAGGTTTTTGTGATGGTGTATTTAATGTCAAATGCCCAAAAGCCCAATTTTAAGGAAATAAATTGTTGTAGATGTGAAAAATGAGTAAGAAACAAATTGTTGTAGATGTAGTTTCATTACATTATCAAATAGAAAAATTCATTTATTTCAAGTAAATTACTTGTTTTGTAATTACAATAACCATTTTTTTTTGGACAATCTTATCCTTAAACCCTAATTGTTACTCAGACCTACCCCTTTAAAAAAAACTTAAACCTTAATACCCGAAAACCCCCCATAACTAGAAAAAAAAACATTGACCTTCACTAAAGGTTATAAATTTTAAAAATAAAATTCAAAATCTTATCCAAATTTTTTTTTAAAAATAATAATAAGAGGGAATCGACTTTGAAGGTTCTCCAAAAAATGGAGAACCACCCAACACTGAAAGGAACTTATTTAATTATCCTAATACCTAGGCAACTTCAACACACAAAGGTCAAATAATTAATTAGTTTTAAAAATTGAACTTCAACAAGTGAATTTCCAATTTTGGATTTTTCAACAAGTCAAAAATGTATATGTATTAAATGCATAAGAACCATCACATTCTTGTATTGTCCTTTCGTATTCGTTCACTATTCATGCATTTGACTATACCAAAGTTTAATTTTAGGTGCCTTCAAATCCAAAATTTTGAAAATTTGGACATACAAGGTTGATGATTTTTCAAAAATTGAATTTTTAATTATAAAATATGTTCCAAAATCACCCATGTGTTATATTATAGGCCTAAGAACATCTCTTAAGGACAACTTTCCCCTTTCGATGCTTCAAGATCTATGAGATTTAGGACAAATTTCAACTCCTCCTTTACAATTATATGATTAGTAAAGCCCACTTGGTGGGGGATGATCTCAAAATGTGGGGTTGGATTTGGGTACATCCTTTCCCTAGGCCTTTATATTGGAACCTTACATTTACCTTTTAAGCAAGACCTTTTACTAGCTAAGTTTGGCAACCTTCACCCTTCCAATGCTTCTTGATTTATGCATGTTGAAGTTTAAAAAAACCTTCATTCACCTTTTCATTTGCAATATTACTATGGGTACAAGGCACTTGTGGGGGTACATTTTCAAAATGTGAAATTGGATTCAGCTGGTATCTTGCCTCCTTTATTTTGGGACCTTGCATTTCACCTTTTATAGTGAGGTTGTAGATCATAAATGGGTTTAGGATCACAATTATGTATGTTTATTACATAGCTATGAAAATTCATGTTTTTGTTTACACAAATATCTTTTCACCTTTCTATTTTTTATGTATAATTATTATGTCACACCAATTTCCTACCATGGATTTCACACGTTCATAATTATGCCAAAACTTTTAAAAATTTAAATTTCAATTCCTTTCACAATTTTATTTTATGAAACTTTGCATTTATATAATAACTTGTTCTCATCAAGTGAAGGTGTTTCCAAAGGTTGCAAACACTTAATTATATATTGACCGAAATGAAATTAAACAATAATTTTTTAAAAATCTTACACATTAATTTGTAGCATGATTTTTTTAGTGAATTAGCATGTTCAAGTCTTGTACATTAATTTGTAACATGATTTTTTTAGCAAGTCATCATGTTTGAGTCATGCACATTAATTTGTATAAAAATTTTCTTTGTTAATTTTCATGTTTAAATCATGCATATTAATTTGTAATTTTATTTTTTTTGTGAATCACCATGTTTGAATCATGCACATTAATGTGAACAAAAACTTTCCTCATAAATTATCATGCACATTAATTAAAACTATAAGAAATTAATGATGACTTATCAAACCATTTATAAGTAATAAACTATTTATATCGAGTTACAAGGGCTTTTAATGGCTATCTTTGATTCCTTATATGTTAAATAGTTTGAATGTTTTAATCATAGTGGAATTGGGAAGAATGAATGTTGGTTCACACAACATGAGAATTGAAGGATTACATGTGAAGAAGGTTGTAAAGTGTAGGGTAATGCCCCCACTTGAGGGCTTTACCTGTGTAAAATAGAAACTATGACAGTTATTTATAAAAAAAAATTTACTGTGAAACTCGTCAGATATCCTTCTGGTACATGGCGGGTATCACAGTAAAAAGGTTTTAACACAGGCATTTCGAAAATGAAATGCTCGCCCCCAAAATGGAAAGTGCCTTGGCATTGAGAAGGAGTTATTGTGCTTGGTAACGCAGCCTCCCAATAATACACTGGGAAATTCATAGAAAGAAAAAGGCACATTACGAATAAAGACAAAAGTTATACTGTTGTAGTCGCACCTATTCGGGAAGAAATAATTGTAAATGAGGGGAAGTTTCTTGTCGGGATCCCAGTTGGAATTGAACATCTCCCAAGCTACTAAATAAAGCCAATAACATCACACTCCATCCAAGAGTTGAATTGAACATTTCCCAGGCTATAAATAAAAGCCAATTAGATCATGGTCAGTTGCAGTGTTTTTTTTAATTTTGCCATTTTTTGACAAATGAATAGAGAAATTTTTGGATTTTTTTTTTCAAAGTGTAAATTTGATTAATTTTTCTATTGTTGGGTTAAATTTTGCCAAAATCTTGATACCCAAAAAATGATAAAAAAGCCAGACCTGGGGGGCAGGGGAATACAGAGGGAAAGGCGGCAGCAGCTGCATCACAATAAATCGAAATCAAAGACATACAAAGGGGGGGAAGGAAGCACCACCTGATCGTGTCCTTGCCAGGCTCGAAAATCTTCCTATGAAGCCAAACAGTATTAAAAGCTAGATTGAAGAATAGAGTCTCGAGTAGATCTTAGTAGAGTGCTGATGGTGTCTCAAGTAACCATCCAGACCTTCACATGAAGGTTCAGGCCTGCTGAAAATTCTCATCGTGGCTTGGCAAAGTGTTTCCTACACCACTCAGCCCAAATAAAATATAAATAAAAAGGGTTTCCAGAAGGAAGGGGGGTCACAGTGACCCCGCATCCCACTCCCCCAGTAAACAAGCACCCACCAGTGTACCATCCACTGGATGCCTGTCATGACTCCATTGCGAATGAATGAAACCTAATATTTGGTTTCACTAGGTGAAAGAAGGCCAGAGTGAACTAGGGTTTCGTTACTTCACCTTTTTGAGTGAGGCCTCCCAGTGACCATATGAAGCCCAAAAACATGTTAGTTATGTTTGTTCTCTGTATGCAATGGATTTTTAGATGAGTTGAGTATCAAATACCCACCTTGGAAACAACCTCATATAATAAAAGTTATCCGTAAAGTCAGGAAAAGACGACACTGGAAACCCTGTTTGATCACACAGGGGATGAGATTTCAAAAATCAGGAAAAATTTAGTAGACTGGGCTTCAACCGGGTATGATTAGCCCCAAATTCGGTGCTAAACTGAGTTCGCCATGTCTTTTTTTTAAATGAACGTGTTCAACCAATCACTGCTGCTGCTATGTGTACTATAACTATAAATGTTCCCGAGCCTCGTGCATTTAATCCTGAGTCTCATGGGTGGGGTTTTTTTCTTTCCTGCAGGATGGTGGGTTTGGGTTTTGGTGATTTTATTTTTTATTTTTCTTTGGGGTGGACGGGGTTCTAGGGGTCCAATAGGTGGGTAGGGGGAGGGGCGGGGGGGCAGAAAGGGCTTTTTTTTTTTTCCACAGCGGGGTTCGAGTCGCTAAATATTTCTCTTTGGTTGTTGGAGGTTTAGGGGATACTTGGAT
>Ga0116227_10005871_pt1 | contig 25384 bp, 11 predicted proteins | sample S1TSphgellanicum_FD_89693 | JGI IMG/M metagenome (GOLD analysis project Ga0116227, IMG submission 89693) | Host-associated microbial communities from peat moss isolated from Minnesota, USA - S1T2_Fb - Sphagnum magellanicum MG | ecosystem: Host-associated > Plants > Peat moss > Unclassified... | reverse complement strand
CCCATGGAAATACAAAACGCAAAGAAGTGAGGAAATAAAAAGAGAGTTGTGTACATAAGGGGGGGGGGGGGTTCTCCAGTACTCGTGCATTCTCCTCAGGTTTGGTAACACCCTGGGGCTCACTCATGCCCTCGGGTGCCCCTCCCTCAGAAGAACACACTCATAGAGGAACCTCCCCTCGTACAGGAACCTCCCCTAGAACAAACAAAACTGACTTCCCTTGAAATAAGGATAGTGTTTTGGGGGGCACCCACTCTGATCCCCTGGCTCCTAGGAAGGAAGCAGAAAAGCAAAACCTATTATTATTATTATTATTATTATTATTGCCTATCTTGAACAGGAATATGGAATTATGACAAAGGTACTTTACTACCCACTCATAACTCACTTCGCCAGTTTCTATTCTGGAATCTGCACCAGTTTCTATTCTGGAATCTGCATCAGTTTCTAGGGCAGGTGTTTTTTTTTTTCTGGCTCTACTCAAGAGTCAAAAGGAAGGAAGGGGGCAGGGGGAAAGTATATGGTAAATATGAGGGCCTGGGCTTTTACCTCTCATTAAGGGCCTGTGCAAGGTGGAGCTGAGATCACAGGCCAAATTTCCGGTGACCTGGTTATTACCCAATTAATTTTTCCTTCTGAAACCATTTTTCGTAATTTAATTGAATTTCCAATGACAAATTTGCTCCAAAATTCAATATGCGCTGCACCTTAGGTCTAATATAAATTTCAAATTATGTTCATTTAAATCCTACTTGTTCAGGGTTTTCCAACAACATTAGGAGCATACCCAAATTCCCTTATAATTTTTAGTTTTAATTTAAATGAATTTTTAGTGCAAATTTTGTTCAATATTGAATAACTTTTCCGCCATATGTTGAAACATTATGAACCTAGTTTGATGCACAACTCATTGAACAACTCATTGAAAGCTTTTCAATGGTACCAAGAGTGTGGCAAGAGATGCCATGGTTTGGGAGATCTAAATGTGATAGAGAAACAAATTAACTTCTTTCTATACAAATACGCGAGGTGGATTCGAGCCAAAAAGTGGTAGGTTACACAAGAGAGGCAAAATATTTAGCTTTGGTCAATTATCATCAAAAAAATTCATTCATTATGAAAAATAGGGTGATTTGTAATTGGTCTTGCAATTGGGTTTTTGAGTTATAATAATCATTTACAACTTTATTACAACTCAATGGATTTTTATAACATAAGAACTATCAAATGAATTGCATGTGTTGTAATAGATACAATTTTTCATATGTGAAATCGTATACATATGCAACTTATGCAACTTAGTTGTAACTATGAAGAATAATTATTATATAACTCTAACGCAACCAGTTTGTAATTATTGTCGTAACATCATGTTGACATTATTTTCATCCATCCACCCATCCATGATGAATTTTGTTGATTTTCGTTGCAACTCTTTTACAATTGCGAATGCAATGAAAACACATTAATGATTGCAACTATTTGACAATTATGTGACAACTCACATCAACACAAGGTAATATTTGTGTGTAATTGCAATGTATTGCAAATGGCAACTAGATGACTATTATGGAATAATTATTATGTAAGTTCATCCATTAATGAACCTAATTTGCTTGCATATTTTTTATTCATCCATTGACAAACCTAATGTTTTGTGATTTTACATTCACACATTGATAAATGAAATCTATTTATGTCCTTTACAAATAAGTTTTTAGTTATGGGTTCCAATGTAATTGTATGGTAGTTGATTTTAATAGTATTGAAGGATTAAATTACAACTTATAATACAAATCTATAGACCTTACACACACATTATCATTGTCCAGATTACAATAAATAATGTAAAATTACATTCCATCATTTTTTATAAACATGAAATGGTTCTTGACATTCAAGGTTGGAAAATGCATTAAAAAAGTTTCTTTAATTATTGAAATACAATTTGATTACAAATCTAAATATATTGCCCAAATTATTTATAATAAAAAATTTCCTCTACCTACACAAAAGGTCATCACAAAGATGATGAACCACAACAATCAAATATTGTCATCTAAAACATTATGGTTATATAAATTAATATTTTCTTTGTTGAAATGGAGCTTCAGCAATAAAAAAATTCATTTTGCCTTGTTTACTTGAAATTTGCCATATCATGATATTCAATGTCACATGTGAAATGAATTCAATAACATGTACGTAACATTATAATGCAAAAGATATTTAAATGCCCGTCCTTTCAACTTAAATAAAATTAGTTTACAATTATGATGTTATTAATATAATTTATCACTAAAATGCAACATACATAACATTATAATGTAAAAGATATTTAGATGCCCATCCTTTCAACTTAAATAAAATTAATTTACAATTACATTATCACTAAAAAAATCTATTTATCACTAAAATGCAACATACATAACATTATAATGCAAAAAGTATATAGATGACCATCCTTTCAACTTAAATAGAATTAGTTTACAACTACAATGTCATTAATAAAACTTATTTATCACTAAAATGTAACATACATAACATTGATGCAAAATAAACTATAATCAACTACACTCACATACAATGGTAGTTTTCAAAATAAAATGCATCACATACTTGAAATATTAAGGTTAGAATTCACCATACTTTTGTTGTTTTGGAATTTGTCTTCTTCCATATATTGGGTTGGATTACTATACAATAAACAACAACACATTCAATGAAATATTTATTAACAACCTGATTATACAACAACACGTGTGCATGTTCTTCTAATCAAACCCATATTTTTAAACAAAGCCACCATTTTGTTTTTGAAAAAACCTTACCTTGTATGCATAACTTTAATTTTGACAAATTCAAACATTATAATGCAAATAAACATCTCATGAAACATAAATCACAAACCTTCAATCTTCAAAAACAAAAACCTTCAATCTCCAAGAAAATAAACAAAAAAATTCAACCTCTAAGAACAAGAAAATAAAAATTCAACTTAAAATAAAAACAAAAAAATTAACTTCCAAGAGCAAGAACAAGAATTTTCAACCTCTATGAACAAAAACAATAATTTTCAACCTTCAAAAAAAAAATCAATAATTTTAAACCTCCAAAAACAAAAATGAAAACCTTCAACCTCCCTATTTTAAAAATAAACAAACTTGTAACAACTTTTCAACTCTATTTTTAAATTGGAAAAACAAAAAAAAATAAATTATCTAGCACATGATATGATAATTGTATCACCAAGAGACTAAAAAATGAACAAAATATTTAAAGAAAAACACCTTTTCATTTCTAATTCATCTTGAGTTTCTTGGAAATACGCATAGTTGGATGATGGTCGTTAATGCAAAGGAGCAAATCTACTAATTTACTACCATGTGTCACTTGCTTTTGGGTTTCCTACCGAAATTTCATATTTTTGAATTCCAAATTCCAAATTGAAATCAAATTGCATACTAGTTTTCCACATGTTGACTTGACTGATTTGGTTAATTTGGCCTTACATATTTCTTAGATCTTAATTATTAAAAGGAAAAAAATTCCTTTGTAATCCATCTTGAATTTCTTTATAATAGGCATAACCCCATGATCAACTTGAAGGAATTAACCCTTGTTAATGAAACAATTAGACATTTGGGGTATAAAACATCAAGGTATATAAATGTATAAATCCATATGTACATTTTAATTGAATTTGTAACATAATATACATAGTGGTTTTAATTTCATTTCAAAAGCAAACTTTCACTTTCAATGAATTATATAGTCTACCAAGTCTATAAAATAACATGATGTTATGAATTACAATGTAATGGAATTTTATTTATTTTAAAATGAACAATAGTTGCAAAATAGTGAAAAAGTAATACTTATATAATGGCAACCTAATGGCACAACTAGATGTATCAATGGGAATCATAGTTAACAACTAGTTGCAAATAAGTTAACAATGTCATATGTAATCGGCAATGAAAATGCATACATGTGGCATGATCATGTGTCAAAATCATACACTAATTGCAAAATAGTTGTTAATTAGGTGTTACACTCACCCTAATTTTAATGTAATTCTCACATGCTACTAAAATTCAACTTGCCAACAAAGTCAAACATGTTTGATTATAACCATATCTATGGTGTGTACATTCTTTTGTATGGATATCCATCTTACAAACTAACTTCGAACTATAGTAGTACTCCTTGATTTTTTAACATGGCAAATTTTTTATTAATTATTTGTATCTCCATGGGATAATTATAAAATAGTTGTATATTAATCATTTTGGACCTCTAGTTGCATGATAGTCTAATTGTTGTGGACATGATTTCTCATAATGAGTAGCCAAAGGTTAGCCACATCAATGAAGGAAAGAAACTTGAAAAAAATGATTTTTTTGTCAAAAAATGTTGCAATGAATGTTTAGGGTTTACGACATTAATGAGCATCAACTCATTTATCTGAATTATGACCACCATCATTAATCTATAAGTCCAAACTTTAAACTTCAACAAGATTTGGCCTTCAATTCATGAATTTTGTAAGTTTGGACTTTAAAGTCATAGGTCACAAGTGTGTGTGTATAATCTATAAATTTTCCAATTAAAATGTTGAAAAACTTGAATTGACGACACATAACACATCTTTTAAAAGAATTAATTGAAATATTAATTGTTAATAAACTTAATTAATGTCACATAACAGTGAATAGTAGCACATTTTTCCCAAAAATTTATTCAAGTAAGACTTATGTGGATTTTTTTTACTTTCCAATTCATGTAAGACTTCAAAATTTACACTTTGCACTTTGGATTTCATTTTGTGTATTGGAATGTAGATTTTTAGTTGTGCAATGTGCACTTTGATTTTGTGTTTTCTTTTAATTTTTTATGCTCCTTGTGAGGATTTAGGAATCAAATACTACAAGCAAGTTTTGTAGGTTGTCAAAATGCAAAGACTATAGGTTTCAATTTCCAAAAATATTATATAAGTCTAACTTTGTATGTGTTTTTGATTTAAGTAAAACTTCAAGTTAACATTTTGCATGCATGTTTTTCATTTTGCACTTTATAGTTAATTTGTTCTTGTGTTGTGCAATGTGCACTTTTGTTTTATGTTTTTCCTTATTTTTTTATTATCCTTGCAAAGATTTAGGAATCCAAGATTGCTAGTGGTTTTTGTAGGTCTTTAAAATGCAAAAAACACTTTGTAGGTTTCAATTTCAAAAAACATTCAACAAGTTTGGATTAAGGACTTTGTATGTGGCATGCGCACTCTACAAATTGCACCAAAACACATCTCTTGCTTATGATTTAGGTAAGACCTTTAATCAAATGTATATTGGTTTACTTAGTTAGGTTTTTTTTAATTTGTTGTGTTCTTTTTAAATTGTGAATTGCATTTAAATATCAACATGGGTCTTCTTAAACCTCATAAACCTACGAACAACTTCAAGTTTCATTGTTTGTTTAGTTAGCAAAATAATTGTAACAATGTTGTTGAAAATAGTAACCAAATTACTATGAGGGACAAGGGAATTCAATCATGAATGAAAGAAATCCATCCCCAATTCACTTGATTTTTGAAATTTCAAAAGTTGTAAGAACCCTGAATTTTTTTGAAATTGAGTATAAGAAAAGAAAAAAGGTTTATGAACTTAATCATAAATTTCAAGATGTATGAGCAAAAAAATTGCCTTGGGCAAAAAATGTTTTGAATGAAAATGGGCTTATCACACATGTTTGGTGCAAAATTTGCACAAAGGTTATGGTTAAGGAAAACCTCCTTGTTCCCAAGTTTGATTCTCTTTGTAAACATGCTAGTAGGAAGAAAGTTACTTCCCCCATGTTTAGTGTTCCAAAAGGTACATTCTACAATGCTAAAAATTGTCAACATGTTAAAAATGAAATGCTTACTGTTTTATAAGTGAGGAAAATGTGTTGGACAAGGTTATGCAAGGTGTGGGACATAGGGGCTTATCATTCAATTTGCCACAATTTCCTACCTACTCCAAGAGGGAAAGCCAAAGTTTGAATATGAAAACATGAAGAGTTAATTTGTTGCAATTCCTTAAAATGAAGAATTGTCCATGAAAATATTGGTTGGTCCATGGTCATTATAATGCATGACATTAACAAGGCAACCACTAATAAGTTGTGAATGCAACAAATTCCATTTCCATTTATTGTTGATAATTAAAGATGCATATATATGCGTATATCATAATGGACTAGTCCCAAATTCCAATTATAATCTCCCTTGAAAAGGTGATTGAAGGGGTTGATTCTAGAATCTAACCAAAATCATTACTCAAACATTGTTGACTACTTGTGATTTAATAAATGAGTCATTGTCCCTTAAGCTCATTTGTTTTGGAATTGACGGTGTGAATGTCTTTTGAGGTGTTAGGACTAAATTCATGCATAAAATTCAATTGGATTTTACTGCTCACATGCAAGGCATCCATTACACAACCCATCAAACTAATAGGGTTATGCAAGCTTTGTCTAAGTTGAACATGGAATTAGGTAAAAGTTTCATTATTTGCTTAGAAAAAATATATTCAACTTTTATGTGAGAAGTCATTTGTGAACACAATAAAATATTTTAATCCATGCAATGACCTTACTTTCATTGGTCATCCAAGATGAAAGTCTATGAGTTGTAGTGGACTTATGTTCAACTTTCACTATGCTTGGGAAATATTTTTATGTGTTGTCAAGTAATTAAATAATCCTCACACACTTTACTAAGGGTTTGATATGTGGTAGGCCTTTCATTATGTTTTATGTAGACAAGAAACTAAGTCCATGACAATGTAGGTGACCATGTTGTTTGTGCTAAAAGATGGTTGTATCTTCAATTATTACTACATTTATGCACATTTCTATTCCTATTTTATAAAATGAATTGTTTTCATTTCTCTACCCGTTGGCTATGATATTATTATTATTTACCCAACGTTATGTTTATGAAAACACAACAATGTTTCCTTTGTCAACTAGAGGTCTAAGAAATAAGAGGTTTCATTTGAGAGATGAAACATAAATAATATTGTTCAATTTTATTGCACCTTTGCCAGTGCACAAACACCCATCTTCTTTCACAAACATTTTTTATTGACAAATCTAAACTATATTGAAATTCTTTTTATTTCTAGTAACATGTTGATTCATTTCACTATCCACGTACTAGATTTGATTTTATTATAAAACTTAGTATATTTCTATGAATGAAGTTTCAAGAGTCTCTCTTGTAATCTCATACATTTTTGCAACATTACCATGAATTTGTAGAGGAAATATCTTCATAGCACATTGTTTGGCAAGGTGCCCCTCCTTTCCACAAATGTAACAAGTAATTCCTTGTCATTCTTTATACTCAAAAGCTTCAGGAGGTGTTGGTCTTCCTCCATAATTGCAATGTTGTCTTCCTTTTCCTCAAAATGGTGGTTGTTATAATTGGACAATAAATAATTCATCATTTCCCAATTGGTTTGCTCATATTTTCATTTTGTGTGATTCATTTAACAATTTGGTGTTTAATCATTCAAAGTTCACTAGTTGATCTTGACTACTACTACTGTTTTGGATCACACCTTCATAACTATGGAATAGTATATTCAAAACTAGTTGAACATCATTTTGTTTAGAATTGGTTGTTTCTATGTTGCTAACATGTTTATGAGTTCTTTCACATAATCTTCCATGGTAATCCCCTCCTTCATTTATAAGTTATGTAGTTGGTTGAAAACAAATATAATTTGTGCCGCATTGGTTGTTTGAAACATATTTCAAAGATAGACCCATGTTATTGTTGGATATCCGTTTTTTGCCACAACATTCAGAAGATCATTTTGAATAGACAACACCAAAATTAAATCTCATAACTATTATTCCACCACTTGAACTCCTCCAATTATTGTAGGGAAAATACTCGAATTAATTTGCGCATGGACGATGTCCCACAAATTTTCACACAATGTTGTAGTTTGATTCGTCCTCTAGCTTGTTGGCCTTTCCAATTGATATGTTATAAGTTTATGAGCTCCTATAAAGTCCTATTTGGATTTGCTACAAGAAATTGCACTAGACTATTGTATATCTTTATTTTTTGCAACAATCTAAGAGCATGGCCACACTAGAATTCTATCCAAGTGTTTCTTTCTATGATGATATAAGAACAAAGTTGCATTAAACTTTTATTCCTTAACTCAAAGTCACTTTGATACTATGAGATTTTATGGTTGCATACTCTTTTTATTGATGTATATATATATACTTGTAAATCAAATATGCCTAAAACAAATCCATATTTTAAACATCAATAATCCTAAAATTAATTTTGCTAAATATTGTTTAACAAGTTCGATTTATTGGTTTCTAGAAACAAGCATGCATCACCTAGCTTACATTACCAAGAGACCCGAGATATGGATGTGTTCATTCAACAATTTTCAATGGCAAGAAGTAATGAACTTTTCTTTTCAACAATTTAATTCATTTTTTTGACCAAAACATTGGGAATTTTGTGTTTGTCTCGTATATGTTGAATTAAGATTTCTATCTTATTAGGAAAATTTGCAAAAGTAAATAAATCTCAATAATCTGAAATAAAAGAGAAAAGAGAGGGGGGGAAAAAAAAAACCTAGGTAGAATTGTGAAAAAAAAAAGTAAAAATCACCATATTTTTATATTTGGTTTTCCATGTGTAATCAAAATTTAGAAGCATGATTAAAGATTTGCATTTCATATATGGTTTACGATTAAATTTGTCTAAATCTTCCTTCGAATGATCACCACTTTTTCTACATTTTCCTATAGTGTTTTTGTTATAGGGGAAGCTCTAGCGTGAGTGCGTTCTCTTGAGGGAGGCACCCGAGGGTGTTTACGAACCTCAAGAGAACACAAGAGTACAAGAACCTCCCCTTATACAAACAACTTTCTTTTGATTACATTGCTTTGAATGGCATTCTCTAAAATTTTGGTGAAATAATTGTCGAAAAACTCGCCCTTGCATTTGAACTGGATTTTGGCCATCCAGAGAAGACTTTTTTTCACTGGCGAAATAAATAATAATAGAAAATTTGAAAATTAAGTGTTTTTGGAGGGTTTCAATTCAGAAACTACAAATAAAAATCTCCATGATTCTATATTTGATTTTCAGCCTGTAGCCATAAATATAGACTGTTGATTAAAGAGCAGTATTTCATATCTGGTTTATAGCAAGATTTGGCTAAATCTTGTTAGGGAAAATCACCATTTTTCTACATGTTCCTCTGGATAGCTTTCACATAGGCTTGGCCTTTATTTGCCTGGCTATATGTATATAACCAAAAATATATATTAAAAATAAAAACTGCTAAAATCAAGTGATATATTCAGTAGCCAGAATTTCACCAAATTTTCAGAAAAATCACCAGATGATTCTAGATTTTCTTTAAAAAGCATTAATTTCTTACTTTTTAATTTATAGTTTAGAGAAAATCTAGATTTTCTCTGAGAAGCATCAATTTCTTACTTTTTAACTTTTAATTTTTAGAAAATCTCATTCTCTTTAAAAAGCATTAATTTCTTACTTTTTAATTTTTAGAAATTTACATTTTCTTTAAAAAGCATCAATTTATTACTTTTTAAGTTTTAGAAAATTTACATTTTCTTTAAAAAGCATCAATTTCTTACTTTTTAATTTTCAGAAAATTTACATAATCTAGATTTTCTTTTTAAATATTAATTCTTACTTTTAAATTTTTAGAATTTCTAGATGTTCTTTATTTTTATTTTCTAGAAATTCTAGATCGTGTTTAAAAAGTATTACTTTCTTACTTTTTAATTTTTAGAAATTCTAGAGTTGCTTTAAAAATAATTAATTTCTTACTTTTTAATGTTCTAGAATTTCTAGATTTTCTTTTAAAAGCATTAATTTCTTACTTTTAATTTTTAGAAATTCTATATTTTCCTTAAAAAGCATCAATTTCTTACTTTTTAGATTTTCTTTAATTTTTAGGTTGTACTTTTTTGGCAAAAGGTGACAGCCAAGTTGTACTACTTCAATTGATCGTACAACGTTGGTACTTGGTACTAACGTCTTGTTTTAGGGTTTTGTGACGTAGCCAAAAGTGGTGATCATTCATAGGAAAGATTTTAGCCAAATTTGGCTACCTCCTAAATAGGACAGTAAATGTTTAAAAAGACATACTTCTGTAATTTCTAGCCACTCTACTTTGAACCCTGTATAGAAATATGGTTGTTTTTTCTTTTAATTTTTTTCTAATTATGGCTATTGAATATTTGAAAAAGTACTTGATTTTTAGCGCTTTTAATTAGAATTTTCTCTTTTTGGCTAGATATAGCGAGGAAAAAGCACGTTGGCAATTGTCCATAGGAAGATGTAGTCAACTTTGGCTTAAATATGAGATATGAACGTTTTTGAAAAAAGTATCCTTCTACATTTTTGGCTACCTATTGCAATCAAATGTAGAAATCTGGCGACTTTTATCAAATTATTTTCCAATTCTGACTATTGAAAACCCCCAGAAAACACTTCATTTTCAGTTTTTTAATTTTTTAATTCTCTTTTTGGCGAAATTCCGCCAGTGAAAAGAAAAAGGCTAGGCCTCTTAGTGACCATATTAAGCTCCAAAAATGTTAGATTTGGACCCAAAGAGTGAATCAAGAAAAAATTCTTAGACTAAATTGCTTCTAAATAAATAAATAAATAAGTACCCCCCTTTTATAATGGGGGTATTAGCCCAGGCCAAAAATGGTGACGAACAGTTTTGGAAATAGAAATTTGATGCAGCCAATGGGAAGGCTCAGCATGCACTCAAAAGTGCCTTGATTTTTTTCCTTTTAAGTTTTGGAGGCGGGGGAGGATTTTTTTCATTTATCCTTTGATCCCAATATGTTCCCTTCAAGTTCCCAATGTGTTCCCCAAGGGGCCAAAGGAGGAGGCACTCCATCTTTTCATAGAATCTTCTATTTTGGGAAGCCTCCATAATTTAAACTTTTTTTTTGGGTGATGGGCCAATCAAATTGACTCATTTCCCCCCCCCAAGTTGGACTTGTGATTCCCCCAACTAATTAATATTAAAAAGAATAAGTGCCTCAAAGTACCCAATGGGTTTCCATCAGGTTCCCAATTGGAGGGCTCAGCATGCACTCAAAGTGCCTTGAATTTTTTTCTTTTAAGTTTTGGGGTCGGAGGATTTTTTTCATTTTTCCTTTGTTCCCAACATGTTCCCTTCAAGCTCCCAATGGGTTTCAAATCCAGTCTTCTCCCCACTATTGGAGAAAAAAACCACTGGCAAAAAACCCAAAATTAAATCTCTCAAAGTGAGCTAGTGTTTGGTGCACTCAATGAATGAGGGGCAAAGGGGAGGAATAAATTTTTTGCACTGCTAAGTGGGTCTAATACACAATAATAGGTAGAAATCATAGAAGTTTTGATGTAATAATTTAAATATCCCTAAAGTGCCTAGAACATGGGGTGGGAACTGGGAACCCCACATTCGGGCAAAGAAAACAAGGTGAGATGGGGAACACAAGGTGAAGGATGTGCAAACAAAAAACAAATCCATGCTTTCCCAAGTGTTACCCTGGATCTTGTTTTGTTTGTTCAAAGACATGTGAAAGAGCCTAAAAGATGAGACACACCAAATGTGAGAGAGATGATGCATGTCCACTATCTAGAATAATTCTAGATTTTTTAAAAATCAAATTTGTCCACTAGTCCATGGGGGGGACTACAAGATGTAAATTGTTCGCAAAATCATTGATCAAATTCATGGCTAGATTAAACATGCACATGTATAGATAACAAATTTGGGAACAAATTGAGAACTACTAGGCACTTCATTGGGAACATCATTGGGAACATGTGAGGGAACAAAATCCCTCAATTGCAAAAATCTTTGATTTCCCTTGCCCCTTACCCTACAAAGTGTAGAGTGGGTGGTTTGCTAGTAATGGCCTCATTCCTTTGCTCAACATAAACATGTTGTAAAACAAATATTTTTGGTGTTTATTCATAATAGGTACTCATGTATCCACACTCCTTGAGTGCAAGAGTATTAGTGTAGGACGAAATTGGGGATGAAAAAAATGTTAGAATACCAATGAGGCAAGGCAATAGGCACTTTCTTTTCCTTTAGTGGGGAGTGGCCTGAGGCAAGCTGAATTTTTTTGTTTGTCTTTTGGGAAATGGGGAACTTGTGAATTGATAGTCATGAGCATTTCATTCATGATGGCACTAGGGTCTTGGCAATCACATATATTTGTTGGCCTTGCCTACTAAGGCCCTTAAGGCTATTGTGTTTAGATTCATTATAGAGTATAGTAGCTTAAGGGATTTTGGCTCCTAGATAGTAGGTCTATTTTTATACAAGGATTTTTGAAAGATGATATTTTGACTTGTGTTGAAACTTGAGATTAGTTATAGAATTATGATCTTGTAGAGGATTTTTTTAAAGATTATATTTTTGCATGGTGAAATATTTGAATTTTTGTAATTCTTCTTTTGCATTAAGATACTTTTTAATGTCACATTGTGACACACCCCTTGTTCACTAAACTAAATCTGGTTCATTGAACCAAAAGGTGATGACACAACTCTTTTTGCTTGTTGATGTAACATGCACCCAACATCATCACACTTTATCTCATAAGGTTTGCCCAAATTCAAATATCATAACTTCTAAAGCTGGGCAAAGGGGAAGACCAGCAATGAGTTTATTTTGGGCATGTGTGTGCAACGTTCTTTTCTGGTTTTCTGTTTCTTTCTTTGTTTCTTTTTGTTTTTTGGTTTTGCTTTTGTTTCTTGGTGATGTGCTGATCAAACCCACTCAAACCAAATAAAAATCTTTGGGTGCACCCCTTCACTAATTAATAAAACCAAATAAGCCACCACAAAGTGTTTGTCCTTACCATTAGCCTAGGTTGAAAATGGTGACAAACAAATGTATGAATTTAAATTATACTCAGCTTAGATACAGACAAACCAGATGATTCCTCCAAAGAAAAAAGGGTAGAACCCTCCAAAAGAAGCATATCCCTCAACAATAGAAGGACCCTCCTCTGAGAAACAAAATTTTGAGGAGTTTAAATTCCAGTTTCGGACATGGCCTCCCCTAATACTAGAAATGTTTTGGCACATCTTTATGGGAAAAAGCTGGGCGGGCCCATTCCACTCTTTCCACCACACCACAAGGGAGTGGGGTACACCTTGGAAATATTTTCCTTACATATCACCCTCTTCTTTGTTGCCTAGGCTCACAATGCTAAGGGCAATATTGTGAAGATATACACTAGGCGATGGTAAAAGCCCATGCTCTTGGGGACCTTTTGCCTGCCTGCAAGATGGAAGACTATTGTCCACACTCGTAGCATCTCCACCAACGCTCAGTATGTGAACCTACAAAAATTATCTTTCACATCCAAGTTTAGTTATCTCACAACCCCACCCATAAAACTGAAACTGGGATAGCAAATAGGTGGGGGGGGGGGACTACTAATAGCAAAGCACCGGGACCAATCGTTATGATAGGCCAATCAGAAACACTCAGCAGCCCTTACATCATATTTATTACACTCTTTTCTGCAAGTGCAGAGAATTGTTGCGCCTTTTAACAGTCACAGCAACAACGCGTGCAATTACGCTGAGTCAAAACAATTAATTTTCCTGAGCCAAACCGGCATGTTTTGACTTTTCTTCATCCAATAGTACAAGCCCAAAGTGGGTTTCACATTACAGACTTCTACAGTTCATCCAAAATATGAGAGATACAAGCCACTGTAACTTTTTTGTGGGTGGAGATGGAAATTACAGGTTCTTGAGATTCTTGCATCAAATGAACAAACAAACTAGCGTATCCATCAAAATGAGTTGAATTAAGGCAGAAGAGGGTCAACAAAATCTACACTACTGTTGCTTACTATAGAATGCTTGACATTCCTGTTCTTTAGCTGGAAATAGCAGATTCCCTGCACGCCATTGCTGGTGGGTCTATGCTATGCACCCCTGGGAGTTGTGTTCTTCTTGGGTGTACAAGCTTTTTGTCTCCTCAATAACAAGGGAAACCCCAAAAAAGCTTGTTAGTGTCAGGTTAGGCCCCCCAGAGTTCTTCTTCTTCTTCTTCTTGGGTGTACAACCAACTCTTGTACACTCCAAACAACACGCAGTAACCAAGAAAATTTATTAGTATATAACAAAAGTTTGGTATAACCGATACTTTTATACATCCTAATTCTACCTATGCACCCACCAACCAAACACTGAATGGGCCCATTCAAAGGTGCTCTCTTTTTCAAGTACAGAGGAGAGTGTTCATGAATTGGCTCAAAATGCACTTGAAACTCTTGTGTTAGATTTGGATTGCATAATCTTTTGTATGATTTTGTGTTCCACTGGATTCTTGCCGAATAAAAGTCTTTGAATCTTTGTTGCCCAAAACATACCCCAGAAAGGTTGCCAGGAGCGTCAGAGGGACACCCCTAAGCAGGGCCCCACATGGTTCTGTTGCAGGGATAGATTGATGTGGTCCCAAAAAAAGTACCTAAATTTAAACTACCTTGGGACCTTTACCATTTTGGCATAAATTTTAATTAAAAAAAAGAAATTTGTCAAACTTTTGAAAAATTATTCATTATTTGTGTTGAAATTTTAACGAATTAAAAAATTCAACTGCCAGGATTTCAACCACAGACCTTCCATGGCAGTGACTTAAAATTGAAGCAATCTAAACACATTAATTTTTTATTTTAAAAAAAATTGTTGAAATTGTGGAAAAATTATTCTTTATTTGTGTCAAAATTTTAACAAATTTAAAAATTCAACCACAGACCTTCCATGGCAATGACTTAAAATTGAAGCAGTTTAAACACATTAGACTGTTCAATTAATTAATTAATTAATTATATCATTACTTGTCAAAAATTTCAGAATTAAAAAATCAAGTGCCAAAGTTAAGATTTCAAATTTAAATAATTATTTGGTAGTTTGTTGCTAAAATGATAAAGGAAATACGGTACTTGAGAATCTTAACTGAAAAAAGCTGAAACTAGGAGGTTGATGTGATGTCTAATTGTGTATAATAATTTGGGATTTGTGAATTTTTTAATAGTGTCATCCATCTTGATGCTTTCAACCCCCTTCTTGACACTCCTTGACATACATCTTGACACCCCAACCATCTTTCCTCATGTTTCCCATCATCCTTCTCAACTCCCATCACCATCCTTTGTTGTTTTTTGAGCACTCACCATCCTCCACTACCACTTCTCATCATCCCCTACTATCCATCATCATCCTTCCTAGCATCCATTGTTATCCCTCAACATGCCCTATCAGCATTCCTCGTCATCTTTTTGAACATGTGTCGTTATCTTTTTCAATATTCACCATTGTCATTTAAAAATAAATGTCAACCCATCATCACCCATCATTCCTTTGAAAAAATACAATTTGTCACACCCCAACATTCGCAACGTCATTTTCAACACATTTAAAGGTGCAATTCATTAACTTTAATCATTGTGAAATTTCAAATTGAAATAGGTTCATATGATCCGAACCATTTCACCTTGCTTAAAATTATTTCACTATAGAATCATCATGTAATCATCATGATTCATTATTAGTTGACATAATTCATTATGTCAACTATTGTTGGGAATCTCATGTCATGCAAAGGTATGTATAAGATTTAATATTACTTAGCAAGAAGGGGTTGTGAACCAATCCTAGGTATAACTTCATTGAATTGCATTGAAATTGATTTTTTGTTATGTAAATTGCACACTTGATTTTTGGTTTATGTATTTAAGGTTTGGAAATGTTGAAGATGCTATCATGGGCCATGTGCACTTCCAAAATGGTGCTTGCCATAACTAGAGTTTCATCGCAAACACTATGAGCTGAACATGTTCCAAAAAAGGTGCCTACCATAGCTAGGATTCAAAAATGAACATTTGAGGTTTATTGAGCGTGTTCCAAAGAGGGTGCTTACCAAGGTTGAGGAGAGTTTATAGTAAATTTGTGGTTTGTTTCATCTTTATTCTATCATTTGTTTTGTTACCAAATTCCAACATAAGCAAAATTATGTGTAAACAACTTGTATATTATATTACCTTTACTATTCAACAATTAAATTAAATTATTTTCAATAAATGCTGAAATTTTCAAAATTGGTTCTTGATGGTCCCAAAGTCCTAAAAATTCTATTGTTGTCCATTGTACATGGTTGTTTTGTTTATTGTAGGTTTCAGGTAAATATGTTAATAACCGAACACATAAGGCATATGAAAGGGAAGGTGCATTGGGGATTTTTTTGGTTTTGGGGTCTAAAAATAAGTTTTTCCTTATGTTTGGGCACACCCATAGCCATTTAAATTGATTCATTAAGTGGAAAAATAACAAAGTTATCCCTCCTCAAAGGAAGGGGTCCATTGTTATAAACAAATCTTTGACAAACACAAGCCATCCTAATGATCAAATAATTTCATTGTACGAAAATTTTGTGAACATCTGAAAAGTGAATGAGATCTAACCCTTGTTCAAAATGGGTGAAAGATTTTTTTTTGTTTTATTCAAAAGTGTTCATTACACATCATTGGCCAAGATCAAACCGCACAAAAAGTTGAGAAAATCATTAGTGATACACAAACAAGGGTTTGTGTAAACCTAAATTATAATCAATGCCACAAAATTAAAAGTTTTAGGTTTGGCATTTTTTCCTTTGCACCAACAACAACTCTTTTTTTATTAGTAAAACCCAACTTTTCCAATGTTCATTTTCTTTTTAGGCTAGAATCAAGTTTGCCATTATGGTGATCCTCGCCTCTCATGCATTTCATCATCGTGTTTTGGTTTGTCATTGTTGTGCATTGTAAAAGCGAATATTCACACCCCTTCATTGTGTTATAATTCATTATTGTGTTGCGTTGTAGAAACTATTATGCACACCTTTTTGTTGTATTCTAATTTGCCAGTATTGCAATTTAATTTGTCATGCCATTGTCATGTGTTATAGGAGCCATCATGGTTTTGAAGACCCATAAACCTCATATTCAATTAATTGTTTTGAACGTTGGTGTTCATCATCCAATGATGGCAAACCATCTATTGTGTTGGTGACAATGATGACAATATTCCAAGAGCCTATCGATTTCATGATCATGTATGTTGGTCATGATCGTTTTGTTTGTTATGATGTGTAGGTTTTAAAGGGTGATGCAATGATGTTTCATTGTGCTCAGGTGGTTACATGTGTTACTATATGAACTTGATGTGGTGCTCAAGTGGTTGCATTGTGCTTTTTATGAACTTGAATTGATGTTCAAGTGGTTGCATCTTGATCATGCAACAATTTGACATGTCACCTAAGACCCCTTTCATCTTGCTCATATTTTTTGAAACCCAACATCTCATCATGTTTGTATTTTCTAAAACCTAAACTCCATCTCATTTTATTCTATTTTGTGAAACTTTGCTTTTCATTTTATTCAACTTTTTGAAATTGAATATTCATTTTCCTTTTGTTTTTTCAAACCTCACCACTTTTCATTATGAGAAATCGCATTCATTGAAAACACATCATCCCACAACTAAAGCTAAAAAAACAACTCATATACAACTATTGTGCAACTATCCCTTGAAAATATGGGGCATTAATAAATAAATTACCACATCAAAAAATCAATTAATTGTATTATAATTACAAGTGAATTGAAAATATGTCTTTTATACAATAATTTATACATATTATATATACATATGTAATCAACCATGTTTAACTTTTCAAGAGTTGCATTGTAGTTGCATGTGATAACTACTTTAAAATTGTTGTAAATGTGTGATTAAAGCAACAACTATGTTACAATTAGACAATGTACATACATCCGATCATGCCACATATTCACATTTCCATCACCCATTATGGAATACATTTGTAATTAGCTTTTGATTATGATTCCCATTGATACAATTAATAGAACCATTAATTAACGTCATTATTAAAATATTATTGTTCAACTATGTTATGATTATAATACAATTGCTTATAACTTAATAAAAATACATATGCATATGTAATGTTTTATAAATAATTATTGTTTCAATAATTTGATTATTAAAAATTAACTATGTTTAGTAGATTTACTTATTATGAATTTATTGATTATATTAAATAATTGAATATTAATATGAGTTAATAAGTGTAACTCATGTAATTAATTTCACATTAACTTTAAAAATAATTATTTATTAAATAATAATTAGATAAATATTTATCCAACTTGGGAATACTTCATAATGAATTAGATCAATTATTTAAAATAATTATTAATTCATCAATAATAACCAAATAATTAATTATCTGAATACATATAATTAATTTATATGTGAAATTCAAGGCAATGTGTATATTAATTAAAAATTCAATTTGGTGTACATATGGATATGTTTATTTATATTTGATGTTTTCTACCCAAATTCATATTTAATAATTCATTACTTGTATTAAGTATTAATTAATATTTAATTTACGTAACTATGATTAATTAATTTATATAAATTATAAATCAATTTGATTCCTATTATTAGTTCATTAATTAATTAAAATAAATAATTAATGTTCTCAAAAATTCCGATGAAAAAGGACTAATTATATGAATTTAGATAATTAATGAGCTGATAATAAATTATTTGAAATAAATAATATATAAAAATTACATTTATTAATTAAAATAATGAATTATTTGATATCAATTATCCTAATTCATGAACTAACTAACTATTTGAATTAGACTAATTAATTTAAACTAGCCCATTGGTTAATTAATTCAAATAATCAATCCAATCAGTTAATTGTTGTATATTTGATTCAAAAATTTGTGTTTCAGATAATTATTTTTCAAAAAATCAGATAACTTATTTTGATAATTAATTATTTGGAAAAAATATTAACTCAAATAATTATTTCAAATAACTAAATATTAAATAATTACTTCACATAATTAATTATAATATAATCACTAATTTAATTGTATAACTTACATAATGAAAAATAAACACAAAACATGTGAAAAAATCTTTCTATAGTTGCAATTCAATTTGCAACTAAGGAACAATTAAAAACTTTAACCCATATGCTTTGTTTTTGAATCCCATGTTACAAACTATATAAAGAACGAGTGTTCTCTAACATTTTCACATTAAAATACATGTGCCATTTTGGGATGAACTTTTTAAAAAAAAACCTTAAAAAACAAAACATAAAATTAAAATAAATAAAATTAATGGTTATTTTTTAATTCACATAGTCTTGTGTTTTCCTACCTACTTACTATCCTAAGTAAGTAAATAGGTCTTATTTTTCTACCTACCTACATAGGTAGGTAGGTAGGTAGGTAGGTCTTAGGTAAATACGAACATATATAAGTTAATACCTACCAACATACTTACCTATGGTTGTGTACGACCTATCTAGCTTTTAATATATATATATATTCCAAAATACAATCAATATGCCATGTGGCAATTTTCAATTGTGCCACATGTCACAATATCGAACCATATTAATAATCATAATGGACAATGGAGATCAATATTTATATATAAAAAATTTATGTCCAAAATTTTTCATAGTGCCACGTGTTAGATTTTAATAGATGGGTGCAATTATAATGGAGTTGCATAATAGTTGAAAATGAATTGCTTTGATTGAATTGTAATGAATTACATCGTATATAGAATGAGTTGCAATTCTGCAACTCATATGACTTGTTTGTTAACACTCATAGTGTATAATATAATGAGTTGGAAATGTTAAGTGCAACTCAAAAATTGAGTTACCAGGTCAGTTGTAAAACACTCCTTTTTCACATAGTGTTTCATCTTACTCAACTTTCTCAAACCCAAACTTTACCTTTTCATTGATCTTTTTTTAAAACCCATCCTTTGTCTTGCTCAATTTTTTGAAACCCAAACTTCACCTCTTCATTCACCTTTTTTTAAACCACACATTTCAACTTAGTTAACATTTTGAAACCCAAACTCCACTTTGTCATGTTCATTTCCTTTGGAACCTAAACCCATGTCCCATATAATGTTTTTTTCTAGACCCCTCCCCTCCAATTTCTATAATTGGTTATTCCATGTTGATGTGTTGCAAGCTTGTTACAACATTTATTTTTGTTTGCATCCTTGTTTTTGCCCTTGCCCTAACCTCTTCTTGACGTTCTAATGTAAAGCCAAGGTTCACACCTCTATACATTAAAGGATGAACTTGTAAACATGTAACAAAGTTTTGATGAAACTTATATTTTACTTTTCAAATTGCAATTATAGACCAAGTTAAATTGAAAGTTGTTTTGCACACATGTTAATTAACCTTTGAGTTTTTTTTCTTAACTAAGGGAATCAACAACACATTTAGCTCTTTTCCACTCCCTTTCCTTTGTCTTTTGATTTTTAATTTATTCAACAATGTCCTTTTCCATGGTTTTTTGTTGTAAAATACTTGAGTATTCATTAAATGTGAATACATGTGATTGGTTGTATTCTATTAATTGTTGGCAACACTACACTTCACCTAAAAGTCCATTACTTAGGTCATATATTAAATCATAGATAACTTATGTTTGCCTTGTTTCTTGTGTGGTAGGAGGACTATTGGGCATTTCACATAATATTTTATGTTTGGTTATTCTTGGACATTGACATCATCCCCAATTCCAACATCTTTAATTATAGTTGTTATGTTCAATAGCTATGTTGTAACCCCATCTTCACCCCATTGGTCAATGTCATTAGTTAGTGTGTAAGAACTATCATTGCCTTCATCTAAGATGTGAATAATTATTGTTATGTAAACTTCATTTGGTCTAGTCTTCTCATCCATGGCCTTGTGATTGACTAGTTATATTCCTATAACCCTAAACCCACTTTTGATTTTTTTTGGACGAAGATGTGTGTCTAAAGCTTTGACTACCGAACTAACATGTGTATTGTTGTCTAGTTCACAATGATTATTTTTAACTATTGAATTGTTTTTCCCTTTCCTGAAAGTTAATTTGAAAGGCTTAAAACAATTCACATCCAACAACTATAAGGCATGGGATGTGTAAAATAGCAATGCAATCATGTCTAAACCAAATTGTTGTGCATGTTTTATTGTTTGTATGATAACATGTGACCCATGCCCAACTAGAATCAATAGATGTTGATTAGATTGAAATATGCCACTTAGAATTGACCTCTTGAAAAATGACAAAGAAACTCTTTGAATAGAAAGGAGGTCATCCATGCCTTCCTTTGCATTGCCATACATGTTTTTGTTTTACAAATGCATCTTCAATCCATTCACCCTTGAATATGTAAAAACCCAATAAGGATATTCTTGTTACATTTATAACATTGTTGATTATTAACCATTCCTTGGATCTAGGAATGGTGTCCTCAACTTGCTAAGAAATCATTTTCCCCAAAACCCTTGCACCTAATTATTGCCCCACTTGAAACCCTATCCCATTTGAATTCCATATACAATTTTCATTACATTTATGTTGAATGTATAATGTTTGTAAGTTTTAATAAAATGAATTACACAATTCACTTGTCAAACCTTGTGCCCTACATACCTCACAAGTCGAATACTTAACTTTGGATGATGATGTTTGAACTAGGACCACCATGTGTTCCTAGGAATTCCATGTTTGAAGGGTTGGTATGGTTTATGTAATTTCTACCACCTTCATTTTGAGTTGGTGCAAGGTAATGGACAATCCACATTGTTGCATACCTAGTGTTCAAGCCACCAACGTTGCATCCTCTTCCTCATTGAACACACCTTGTGGCCCTTGTTTCCTTAATATTTTTATCCCATTCAAATGATCTGAAACAAATGATAAAGGTATGTGTCAATGTTTATTAACTTTCTTCAAAGAAGTTTGCCTTTTTTTCCCATTGTGTCCATTAGTTGTTCATGTGCTTCGCTGTTGTAAGGTAAAAATATTGTTCAACCTTGTTGTTTTTTTTGTTTGTGTTTTAAGTTTAGGTGGGGTATTCTCCTTGTTTGGTGTTGGTTGGTTAGACATCCATTTCATTGCCTACAAAGTACATTGGTTAATATTATGGTAGTGTTTTGCCTCAATTTTTAGCAAGTTGGTGAAGTATGCTTTAAACTTAGAAGAAGTACACACTTCAATGGCCTATACACATTTCAAAATTGCAAAGAAGTATGTTAGGTTTGGATATTTTTAAAATGAATGATTTTATAAGATCAATGTAGAAAAAACTAATTCATAGGAACTTTCAAAGTCCTTCCAAATTAAATCAATATTTAAAGTTGATGTCCAAGCTGTAGGTGTAAATTACATGTTATGACAGGTTGTAACTTGCTAGAATTTAGGAGAATTAGAACTATTTGACCTCCTAATTATTATAGGGACTACAAATTGTAGGGTCCATCGATAATATATAAACTTGTTGTAATTTTCATTGTTGAAATGATTTACATAAGATGTTCCTATTCCTTCAACTCTTGCTTGTACGTTGTGATCTTGTAAACTTGTCTTTATTTTGACATCTTATGTGCTAGCTTTTACTTTCACATGCCTTTTGTTTTCTTTTAATTTCAAATTTACTTGATTCTCATCTATTGTAAATTTTAACAATTTTAATTTAAGACAAAAAAACTATTGAACACTTTGGAGTTCTTGCTATATATCTTTGGCAATGATGACATTCTTGAAATGATGTTAAAATATTTGAGAAGTTTGAGTTCATTGTTGTTTAGTTTGTTGTTTGACATAAATATTTTTGGTAGGAATGCAATGTAAAGAAAATAATGAAATTTTCATGTTCTTTAAGACAATCATCAATGTTTTTTCATGTGACATCCAAAGTTGATACTTTACATATTAAGTTTTGGAGCATGTTGTATTCTAGATTTGGAGTGTAAACCCTAAATCTTTTATAATTGTATGAAATCAACCCCCTTGCCAAACAATTCTTTATTTTAACGGGGGTGAATATTTTTCTTGTTTGGGCTAACTAACACCCTAAACCAAACATTTATTATTCTTCATGTGCCCAATAAATGTCCCAAAAAACACAATTTTCTACCCATCACCAAATACTTGTTATACTAAACAAAACACATTAGGTGTCTAATTGACCCAATTTTTTTGCTTTAACCAAACATTTTATTATTCCAAGTGGGTCACAATGGGTGCATATGAAGGTCAATTTTGTCCCTTTACCAAATACAAAAAGGGATCATCTATTGGTGTGGCAAAATTCTCAAATGTTCAATCATAAGGTACAATTTAAATGTTAATTAAGTTATACATCAAACCTTAATCTACATGTCCTTATTCTAATGCTTTGTTCAATTATTGGGTGTTGTTCAATGATGGGCATATCTACCCTATATGGCCACCAAGTCTTTAAAAGTTTTGAAATTAAAAAAAAAAATTTATTGTTCCTACTAAAATGAAAAAAAAAAGACACAAAGATGAAAAAATAATAAAAACTACATTATTGGGAAATTTAATGTAGAAACGTGAGAAAAATCACAGACATATGTACCCACACAATTTTGTGAAAAGACCTCAAATCCCAAGCACCTTCCAAGGTAAGGCAACAATAACATTAGCCTAATTAAAGTCAACAAAGAACAAATTTACCGATTATTGATTTTTTGATAATTAGTTAATAATCCAATTGATTTAATATTGAAATTCAAAATCTAATAACCTACCTAGAATGTATCCAAATGACCTAATTCTCATTTAGGTAGGTTATCAATCTTAAACAATTTAATGATACAAAACAAAAATAAATAAAAAAACAGAAAAAAAAACCCCCTAGAATTGACTAATAATTGACGAGATAATCAATGTTTATCAATTGGTTAGTTGATGACTGACAATTATTACCCCAAAAATTATTGATAACGTAATTGACCTTGATATTGATGACCTAACCGACACTCAAATTTAATTTATTAAAATTATTTTTATTAAATTATAAATTAATTAATTAACTAGTTAAAATTAAAATTAAAACAACCCAATGATAATAAAAACAAGGGGTGTGTTCACATTGTGGCCCTTGCCATTTTACATTTAAAAAAAGTATCTTTAAGGCAAAAGAAGAAGAATTATGAAAACTCAAATATTTCACCATGCAAAAATATAATCTCCACAAAAATCCTCTCAAAGAAACCAAAATCCTTCAAGATGTTATAACTCTATAACTAATCTCAAGTTTCAACACAAGCCCAAAATATCATGTTTCAAAAATCCTCATATAAAATTAGACCTATTACCTAGTCTGAGGGGCCAAAATCCCTTAAGCTACTATACTCTATAATGAGTCCTTAAGGGCCTTCGTAGTAGGCAAGGGCCGATAAATCAATAACTGGCCGGGAGGAGCTTTCGTTGGCTGCGGGCGGGGAGGAAAAGCGTGTGCAGAGGAGGCTTTATGTGCCGGTCGTGGAGCTCTCCAAATCGGCTTTGGTGATGGAGGAGCAAAAGGAGACCGGTTACAAGCAAGGTCCGAAACCATTGTGCATCTAGAATATGTCGCTCTACATGTGCTGTGCTCAAATTCATGCAATATTGTTTTCTTTTGTATTGTCCTCTAGGGTTTTGAATTCTCTAGGTTTTGGGGTTTTCTGATACTTAAACTGTCTTCCAGAGGATGGCAAGGAAACGCATGATACAGGGTGCAAACCAGATCCAACTGCACCAAGTAGAACAAGAGAGTCATGTTTCAGCATCTGGATCAAAAGAAGCTGAGCAGGGACTGGGCCAAACAAAGCTTGGAAGGTCCACGACAGGTGCATTGGAGATTGATGGATTCTCAATTGAGGGAGTTTCTGTGGGAGGTCAGGAGACATGTGTGATGATCCCAATGAAGGTTGCCTTTGATATTGGCCATTGTCCGGAGCGGGATGTCTCACAAGACTTTCTCTTCATAACGCATGCACACATGGATCACATTGTCTGTAATTCTTTGGGCATCCTTTCTGTCCTTCCACGAGCTTAATGCTTTTAGTGTTGAGGTTCGACAGCAAAATTGACTTGTCTAAATGGGGCCGTACATTTCACTGCAATGTGCATCATGTCATTCTGGCTTTTATGTGGTGCTTAAGATTTTTGTACCTGTAACTTATGGTTTTATTGAATTTTGGTGGTTGCAGGGAGGAGTTTGTATGTACGTGGCTACACGAGGCCTCTTCGAAATGAAGCTCCCCACAGTGATTGTGCCAGTAGGCATCAAACCCACTGTGGAGAAGCTTTTTGATGTCCACAGGGAGCTAGATGGTTCAGAATTGGAACATTGTCTCCTAGGCTTGGATGTAGGTATGCCTTG
>Ga0116227_10005869_pt1 | contig 25387 bp, 24 predicted proteins | sample S1TSphgellanicum_FD_89693 | JGI IMG/M metagenome (GOLD analysis project Ga0116227, IMG submission 89693) | Host-associated microbial communities from peat moss isolated from Minnesota, USA - S1T2_Fb - Sphagnum magellanicum MG | ecosystem: Host-associated > Plants > Peat moss > Unclassified... | reverse complement strand
GGTTATTTTTTTTTTTTATGATGTAAATTTTATTAAATTTTTATTTAAAAAAAAAAAAATAAAAATATTTTATATACGCAAAAAAATAAAAAAAAAAAAAAAAAAGACACCCTGGTTGTAATTATTGGGATACCCACCAAGTGGTCACTAACTTGGAGTATTGAAGTTATTTGGGAATTAGGCTTGATGATGCGTAAGTATGTGATATCCCACAAATATATTAACCTTTAAAATACCTCACACAGAATCATGTTTACAATGTAAGGTTAATGCATGACAGTATGGCATTGTCAAATTACAATTAAAGAAATTTTACAAGCATACAAAAAAACTACCACAATCAAAGGATTCCACAAACATAGAGTTCAATAATGCAATGTAGAGATGTCCCTTATTCACATCCTTGCAATGTTTCTCTTGTAACATTTGGAGTTGAACATACTTGTCAAGTGGAAATTATGTTCACATTGAATGTGAAATTGACAAAGACACTACATAAACTATGGCCTATGGATGACCATCAAAACTATGAGAGAGCAAGCCATCATGGATGATGGGGTTGATTGACAGAAACAAGAGGCTGCTGTAAAGTGCCCCTACATGTAAATCCCAATATCTTCTCCTCATATATAAATATATGGTTTCAAGTGGTATATATACATATATATATATATATATATAGATAATATGATGATATTAAACAGACCATGACGGGACGGATGGATGATCGAACGAATGGATGAAATGATGCTTCACCTCAGGACGTCCTTTAATATATGTAATTTTGGTATTGATATTTTGCCTCCACCATGGCAGAATGGGACATGTGGCAAGGAACAAAATTGATCATGGAGGGTGTTAAGGGGCCCCATGTCATCTCCTTTCTAATCACATGCCTTGCCTTCTATACTTCAAAAAAGCTGTAAGCACCAAAGTAGGGATTAAAGTTGTAAAGGAGTTTTTATTTTAAAATTAATATTGGGAATTATTGGTGTCAAGTATCAAGAGTCAGATTCCAGTGGATGATTGACCTTCATTGCACTCATGTAGGCTAGCTAGCCTCCCAGAGGGGGGGAAAAAAATTTAGGGTTTAGGGTTGCCAAGAGCTTCCCATATCAGATCAGATCAGATCAGATCAGATCAGCCCTTATTTATTAAGCTCTCATAAAGTATCAAAAACTGGGATTAATTGAATACTGAGTCCAACATAATTACAGCCATCCCTGAACTCAGACTTCTGCTGAAGAGTTAATAACTAAATTACCTACCTCAGACAATTCTGCCACTACCTTAGTGAGGTTCTTTCATCATGCTTATCAAAAACCCATCACACTCCTTCTATTGTTCAGTTAAGCTTGTAAATGCTCCATTGAATTCCCAATGTAAACATTACTTTTAATGGAGCATCTACACATTGTTGCTTTACATGGGCTTTTTACACATTGCTCTTTACTTACTACTACTGTTTTATTTTCTGGATAATTTCCACCAAAATGGTGAAAAATGAGTGTGTTTTTTTAAAAAAATTTTAAAGTTTGCCAATTTTGATATTTTTTCACATTCCAAATTCACCAGACATTCTCTAGCAAACTCCACTGGGTAGCCAAAACTATAGACGGACACTTAGATTTCTTTAAATTCATATTTCTAATAGCCAAATCTGGCTAAATCATCTTATGGATGATCACGCCACACAGACAAAGAAATTTGGATCTTGATTCTATAATTTGTACTTCAAGCGATTACCCCTTCAAGTTTGAAAAGCCATCACAAAATCCGCAAGCACTAATTAAGTACAATGAATTACATTTGAAGTGTAACTCAATATCTCCCTTAAAAGTATACAAGCTTGGGGTATGCCCACTAGGACAAGGTGAGTTGACCCCCACATTGGGATCATGGTAAAACCCCCCAAAACCCATTTAAATTTCTTGTAAATGTTTTAAATATTTATAAATATCATCTCCGTAGGCAAAATCAGGGTCCCTGAGTCCAAATCTATAATTTTTGGGGCCTAATATGACCATTTTTAATGGGTTTTGGGGTTTTTACCATGATCCCAATGTGGGGGTCAATTTGCCTCGTCCTAAATGCAATATTGAACATGAGAAAAATTGAATTTGGGCTCCAAGACTATGATATAGTTTAACAAATGGGATATTGAATTTGGAGTATGAGACCTGATATAGTTTAATAATGGGATATTTTATAATTTGTTGAAGCAACCAAAAAGAGTTTTTGGGATTTTGGCCAATACTACGGGAGTAGGTGCTCAATTGGGGGGTAGATGTTGTTCAGCAACCTAGAGGCGGAAACCATGATAAACCCTAGGTGAAAGACTTCTGGAAATTTGGGTATTTGATAGTAGGATATAGTAGTTTTCATCACACCTATGATTGAGAAGGCTTGTTCTGCCTTGGGTGAACCATGGGTAAGAACTAAAAACCTCAATTTTCTTGGGGTGCTTCTAAATGTTTTAAATTTAGTTCCCATAGATTAAATTAGGGTTTCTGAGTGCCAATTTAGTATTTCATGAATTAAATAGAGCCTTTGCCAACATTTTTGGTCAATTTTTTTCATGTGGTAAAAAGAAATTATATCGATATAGAGTCAAATATTCCTTTTTCAGAAAATAATTTGCCAAAAATAAAATAGAAGAATCTTTTAAATTTTCATTTCTTAACACATCATTCAAGCAAGTAGTCAAAATATAAAAGGATTTTAATAAATTTTTATTGGTCTATAACCAGACATGGCTAAATCTCTTTGTGGATGATTGCTTGTCTAGCAACATCATAACATTGAAAAAAATCCCGTTGACCGTCATTTAAGAAGGTGAAGGTACTAGTGTAAGTGTTAGTTCACTTTTCTACCATGCTAAAATCCTTACATTTTAGTGTTTTTGAGTTTTTGGTTTTCAAAAGGAATGTTTCTCTTGGTTTTCATTTTTCATTTTTTTTTCATTTGCTTATTTCATAAAACCTATGGTGTGGTTCTAAACATGGTTCCTTGAATTAACATGGCCAATTTCAAAATCTTACCATAATGATTGTGAAGTTTGGTTTCAATTCCATCTTTGGCAATACTTTGAACTCATGATTTAAAATATGCAAGACCAGATTAAATAATCGACTTAATACCCTAAATATCGATCTCTCCAATCATTTTGTAATTCAAAATAATGTGAAATGAAATATCACCATGAAACGAAGAATTGTCATCCAGTTGAGGTGTGAAATGTTTTATGTTAAAGTTGGCTACATTTACTTTCAAAAATAAGAAGTGTGTTTTCAAAACGATGGTTTTTGTTTCCTTTATAGAAGCTTCTAGCAACAAAAAAACAATGGTAAACATATGAGTAGATGGGATTGTTGCGTGTTTGTTTTCGATTTCTTTGTGTTGTTTTGGGAATGAAAAAGCACATGAATTTGTTGAAGAATTTAGGAAGATTTGGTGCCAGAGGTATGGCATATGTGGAGGAATGTTATCAAGGTGGTGAATAAAAAACAATGCAATGATTTTTAAAAGGGAACTTTTTAATAGAAGGTTTTTAAGAGTTTGACATTGATATGTGTGGTGCATTGAGAAATGCATACAATGTTTAAGTTGTGTTTGTTGATTGAGTTGCAACATGTTGTGTGATGGTGCTTTCAACTTTGTGGTCAAAATGGGAAATCTCAAGAAAAATTGTTGATATGCATAATCTCCAAGACTAATAATGAATTTGGTGGTGTAAAATTGTGGACAATGGATGTGTATCATCTCCTATCAACATAATTTATTTAAAAGATAAAAAACATAGGTTAGTTTAGTATGTTGTGAAAAGTGAAACTTTTATGTCCATGCATGATTTAATGAATCTATGGGTCAATAGAAGATTAACAATTAAAATGAATATATGTACATATTGTGATGGGTTAGCAAAATGGGCTTCTTATTGTATTTGTTTTCAATATGGGAAGGGGAATATTGTAATTTGAATGTTGTGATTGGGTGATTAACTATTACACATATAAAAAGTGTCTGCATATGGTATTAGGCAATTGTTGAACTATTTGTCATGCATTGTGCATCTAAGTGGCATGGTCAAAAATGTAAAGCTCATAATGTCAAAATATGTCTTTCATGACTAGGACATTTAACGATTATGTTTTCATTCTAGTCATGTAATCATATGTTACTAATCATAATATTTTAATTATCATTGTAATTGCATTACAACAACATTGTGACTACATGATTACATGCCTACATGTGTGTATGCAACTACATCATTACTATAGTAATTACATGTTAACCTATATATACCTAGTTTATAAGCTAGGCAAGGCTACCTACTTAAGTTACATATGGATTATGTACCTATATAGGTAGGTAAATACGTAGGATAAATTATGTTACCTATTTGTGCAAAGCTCTATGCTTGCCTATTTCATATCCTCTTACTTACCCACCTAACTAAACTACTTATATCCATATGTTACATACCTAGGTTAACATATGCCACCTATATATTTCATATAAGCTACCTACGCTATTTTTTGTTGATGTTTCGTCCATTGCTCCAATTCTATTTCACTTGAGTAAACATAATGGAACACTAATTCACATAATAACTTTGATATGCATTAGTCAATGTAATAATAGTCTTGTTAAAATAGGTGATCCTCTCCCTTTGATAATTTGTTTATAAGATTGTAAGAAATTGCAATTTGTATAAGTCTCACATCCACTAAAAAAAAAAGGGATTTTGTGAATAGTCCTTGCAATTCATTTTGAATCACGAGTGACATACACGATTAACATCTCACTAATCATGTTCAACAAGTCACATACAACCTAGTCATAAATGACATGGGCTTTTTGGATGGAAAGTAAAAATCAACAAAATACATTTTTGTTTTTTAATTGAATGTACATGTATTGTTGTTTACGACTAACATGCAATCGATTTAGTCCACACTAACAATACGTGAATATTGAAGTGACATATCCTCAATATTAATATGTGGTAACATTTTTTTTAACATTTCAAATTTATCTTTATTTAATCTTGAAAAAATTCACATCATCCATATTAAATGGTTTTAGATAATGACATGTGGCATAATAAAAAATTATCACATGGCATACTAATTGTGTTCATTCTTTCAAGGCCAATTATTTGGTGACACGTGACACATTTAAACCCTAGTTAATATTTTTAATTAATTAATTAATTTTATATTGTTCAATTTAAGGTCAATAAGTTGTCAACATGTGCCATCTATATAAATAGGTAAAGAAGGTAAGCATAAAAAGGTAAGTAGGTAAACGTATGCTAATTAAGTAAGGTTAAGATAATCTTATTTTATTTTGGGTTTAACTTTTAAAGTTGAGCCCCTTTATTGGTTCATTTTTGGAATGGCATTAATTAAACTTCGGACACAACTTATGCACCTAATTATACACTTCACACTAAAAGAAAAAAAGACAAGATATGGGTTAAACATTTTAGTTTAAAATGTGATAAACTTAGTCATAATTTATTTGCAATTACTTCCTAGTATTTATTTTTTACTAGCTTAATTTACTTATTAAATATATTAATTATTTTAATTAAAAATAAAAATATTATCTCATCATAATCATCATCATCATCATCATTTCATTTGATGTACTTATTATATTGTAATAATATATTTATAAATAAAATTTAAAATATTAATTAGCACATTTAATTATTCAAATTTTAATGATAATTATAAAATTATTATTGTAATTTTTACTTATCAAAGGTTAGTTTTTTAAAAGTATTTAATGATAAATCCTATATAATAATAATAAAATAATTTTTTGAATAAGTGTAATAATTATAAAATAATTTAATCAAGATAAATATATATTGAAAATATTAATTAGTATGCTTTAGTAAAAATATTTTAAAATTATTATTTTATTTCGTTGGTAATATAAACTAGCCATATTATTATTATTATTATTATTTTATTTTTATTATTTCACTTGTTATAAGTATTATTAACTATAATAATAAATATTTCATAATAATAATGATTTCAATAATTATAATAAACCTTGGATACACCTATAGTATGGTCCTAATTTGTTATATATATCTAAAATACAATTTGAATATATTCAAAATAAACATATATACCTTTATGTATGATTGATATATTTTAATATGTTCTAAATATAATCTATGTAGTATTTTAATACATCCATTATACATATTTGCATTATACACTTGTACATCTTAGTATTTTTTCAATACCTTCAATGAATGTTAATATACTCATAGGGCTACAATTAATTGTGGTCACATTTATAATTAATGGGACATATATGACCCTTGTTGAATGACAACCAAACTAAAAGTTGTCTTTCTAAAAAGATGAAAGAAAAGAATAGTGCAAACTAGTTATAACATAATTAGAAGTAGGACAAAACATAACAAATAATCACAAAAATGACCATGTAAACAAAATTTAATTTCATATAGTTGCAAATATGATGATTACAAAACCCCAAATTTCTATTAACGATTTTGATTACAACCCACTATTCCATACCCATGAGAACATCTACATATTCAACAATGTTCTCAAGTAAATTGGCAACAACTACCTTGCTTATAGTTGGTGGATCAACCTACCCTTCATCAAATGTTTAAAATTGTTCATGAACAATTGTTGATCAATGAGGATATGTTTACCTCAAATTTTTGCTTGTATATGACCATCTTTTTGCTTGCTCCAAGTGTAGTGAAAATTCTTTGCATCTTGTGTTTTTCAACCATTAGAACTCAACCAATTTTGTAATAATCCATTGCAAAAAAGATTGTATCAACATTGCATCCACAAGATTTGATCATTGTGATTTGAAATCATGTATGATATTAAGTAATTAACCAAAGTTGACAGCATACTTGGTATGAAGAACTTGTTGATCGATATTTTGCAAAATTTCTTTTACTAATTTGACTTCTTCTATAAATACAACAAATTAAATGGTAATGAAGATGAAAAAATTGGCATTTTAACTTTAAGTGGATTAGTATTAAATGATCATGCTTACTTGTACTTAATTCATTAGTTCATTCAACTCCAATATTCATAAGTTGTTTTACACTTTGCATTTGTTGAATTATATTTATCAATGTATTTTGATTTATTTTTTTCATTTCAATTTGTAGAACCTTTAGCTTTTAAAGCCTTTCATTCTTTTAAAAACTTGTTGCTTTGCTCCAAATTCATTTTTTGTTACAATTAAAACAAATGTGCTTATTAACATCAAGGTTTGATGGTTTGGAATTTTAGGTGGCAAAGTTTTGTGTTGAAATAGAACTGAATTTCTTGGGATAGTTGATGGATTTGTGGTACATCACATTAGATAATAAATAATGAAATTTGATAGATATTTTGGACAATTTCATAGGTTGAACTATGACACTTTGACAATAGCTAGAGATTTTGTTATTGGATTTTTTTTTGAACTTGAAAATATTCTATACCATGTATTTTCATGTTACAATTCATACAATATCAATTTTCGTGATTCAAATTAACACCTATTATTTCTTTCCTTCCATTTTTATTTACAAATTGAAAAAAAAATGGTTTGTATCCTTCAAGTTGAAATTTGAAATTGAATTTTATGAGTTTTGATGTTTGAATTGAATTTTGAAAAGCTAATGTTTGAATTTTGAATTTGAAAATTGAAAAAAAATGTTTATAACAACATGTGTGTTTCTCAATTTCACAACTATATTATGTACCTTTCCATGTTTTCATTTTGGAACATTACCAAACCTTTCATCGCTAAGAATATGCAAGCTTTGAATTGATGAGTTGTCCCCTAAACCATCTTAAGAATAATATATCTCAACTATTGGAGGTATGAAACCTTGATCCTTGATGAATACATGACATATGGTAGTACTCAAACTTGAAAGCATTGTCACCATGCTTTTGTTCACCTTGTGTAATTTATTGTTTTGAACTTTGAAGTACTATAAATTTTTGAACAACGTTGTTCAATCTCCAATTGAATAGTATTAATTTCATCCATTATTTCCACAAGCACATGATTGTTTTTGTTGGAAGATTCGATCACATGAAAAAATACATTGTTATGTTTTTGCTTAATTATATTGTTGTTTGATGAAGGTGCATTTGTTGGAGTAGCAAGAACATTAATGAAAAGAAGGTATTATCATTGTTTGGTAGCAATTATATATTTCCAAATAAATTGATTAACAACTCTACACCTTTGCTTTAATTGTTTACATTTGCATTTTGAACATTTGGCATTTCCTATGACTACACATAATTTTCATTTCATTATGTGTCTCCTATGTTGATGATTTGTAAACTCCATCTCTTCCAACATTCACATCCTTGGTATGCAAAGGACTCTTCATAGCCCTCTCCCCTTGAAAGGCTTCAATAAAATCATAATACTTTTGGTTGAATTGAAGAGGCAAATGATTTTATTCCTTTTCTTCAAACATCAAATCTTAGAAATTGGTATGATTTCATGTGCTTTTATGATAATATGCAAGTTTCTTGTAGTTAGAGTTAAGTGAATTCCACTTATCTTTGCACATGATGTCATTTTTTGATGTTTTGTTTTTCATTTCCTTTTGTAACTCTTAAATTTTGTCCCAACATTACACAATAAAGACCATGTGTGTTATGGGATCAATGAAGTCTTTTTGAGCACTATGTTTTGCATGTTTACAAGTGATGAGTGCCAACATTTCATGATGCTCCCAACATTACAACAAAATGTGGGTGCAGTTCATTAGTCTTTGTTCATTAAACAATATTTCACTATTTTCCAACTAGTCCCCATTTACTAAGACTAGTGAATTCGATCAAAATTTAGTGAAATCACTTGGTGTACATGGACACCTTTTGTTGTAATGTAGTTGTTATGTTTTTTGTCATGGAACTATAGGTTCTTATGCTCCATCGTTTCTTGGTTTAACACCATCATGACCTTTTCCTCAACTAGTTGTTGACTAATTTGCATAAGAATTTGTGTGTTGGTTACAAGTTTATTACCGCAGTTATGACTATTGAGGAACTTGTTTGCAAATTCACAACTACATCCAAATTTACACTTATTTATGGATTGACACCACCAACACGTGATAGGCGTTTAAAGCCATCTTTGAAGCAATTCATTGGAGCTTTTTATGTGTGTTTATGCAGTCTTGCTTTTGTAATAATCTACCACAATAGTTTTCAAATTGCTAGTTTACCATCACTAATAAGCTTTTATGAGAACGAAAATCTACAATTATTATAGATTTTCCCATTCACACTCTCTATAATGATTGCGATATCAAACATTGTTAAACATTTTGTTAAATTGCCATGTAAACATTACACATCTTTTATTTATTAATTTACCTAAGCATGTTTGAACAAAGTTTGTAAATTAATGAACTACCACCATTGGTATTACTAGGTGTGAACCTACTTTAAATGCTCATTTGTACAATTAAAGTAATGGGTACAATGTTGATTATAAACTATATCTAAGCCACTCCTTGTTTCATTGATGGGTATTGCATCAAACACCACATTAGTTGTGTTGGTACAATATTTGTGTTGATTTGCATCATCAATGTTTCGATTGGAAATGTGTATGGATTTGACCGATACCAATATCATGGTGTCATATTTGAAGTTGGTTGTTCATTTGTTGGATTACTAATCATTGACATTTTTATGTTTGAATTATAAAAACTATAAAAGTGGGAGGTGGACTTATTGTAGGTCATATTAAACTTTGTTGTTAATTTATGAGTTTTCCTATGAATTCATTTTTTGTATGACAAACTACCATACTTTAGTGAACAATGAATGTTTGGATTCTTTTGCAATGTATAGATAATCTTTGACAATATGTTCATTAGTATAATAGATCCTACAAATGAATTATTCATTGGTACAATCTTGAACCCAATTAAACATAGTTCTTGCACTAATCGATCTTCAACTATGATCAATTTGATCCAAATTTTGGTAGTCAACATTGATTGTAACAACATTATGTGGATCTTTTTAGTATTGAAAATTTTATACACCTTATATAATTTATCCATCCTCCATTTCTTGTTATTTTGCAAATTTTACATTAGTACCTCGAATTTGTTTTGGTCCCATATCATATTGAAAAGTGAAAACTCCTTCAATCCATAGTCAAACCATTTGTTCTAGTTTTGTTGATAGTCCAACCTTATCATTTACAACTTGAATCATTAATCTAGTTCCAATTGTGCCTTTTTTGCTTAAACAAGATCTTCATGTTGGATTGGTGAACTTTTGACAATTTCAAACTAATTTTCTACATCATCCAAGATCCTTTAATTGGTAATTCCACTTACATTTTTAGTTCATCATTTGAATTTAACACCAAACACACATTATGGTTGATTGACATTCATTTCTCTTGAAATCCTTTTAATAAATATCATTTATAATGCACCATCAATTTTCCCTTTTAATTCTTGATTTGTTATTTGATCTATTTGTTTCTATACACTTTTGGTTACAATTCTAGACATTCTAAAGCTTATTACATAATTATAAAATTCAAATCTAGTATGTCTTGAAATTCGAGACCTTTCAATAGTCAAAATTAAAAGTCTTTTACATGTTAGACCAAATCCACATCAATAGCCTATATGTAAAAAATAAACTTTTGAATTTATAATTCAAAAAATCACAAAAATAAATTTAATTAACAAAATGAAATCAATGTTACAATTAAAGATTAAACAAAATAGTTCCTCAAGATGGTCCCCAAATGGAAAAAGGATATATTTTTTTCCTTTTCTTTTTATAAGCCGTAGTTATGCATAGATTTGGAATTCTACAACCTATTTTGTGTACAACATCTTTGAATTATATACATTTTAAATGAATAATAAAATAGATTTATGAAGGTTCAAAGCAAAATTGAAAATTACAAATTTGTAAATGCAAATCAAAATTCAAATGAATTTTTCCCTCTTACGAAAACTTTAGAACACAATAATTTATTGATGTTTGAAACTCAAAACTCAATTTATGTAAAAAAGAATGCAATAATTATTTAAATTTCATATTCAAAGATTCAAAAATAATAACCAATAAATCTAGCCAATAAATTCAACAAGTACAAATCAAAATTGGAACCAATAAAAGTTATGGATACATGTTTTATTCTATAATCTACCCAAACAACTATATTACAAGTTTAAATGTAACTACAAATCTTATTATTATAAAATTTTTATAGAATTATTAAAAATTTATTATTATAGATGTTACCACAAATCAAAACCATTCTTTAACAACTTATATCATGTGTGTATTTACAAATGCAAACCAATTTTGAGTGAGTATTAAAAAATGCACCAAAACTTAATTATGTCATGACCTTGAATTGGGTGTGTGACTAACTCTGTGGATGGGCAATTAAAAATATCCTTATTGAAATGAAAGGAAGTTGAATGCTTTCAAGTGGAATTGGTTCAAATAAAAAACCAAAACTTGGAAGGAATGCAAAAAAATGCAAACACATTTTCATGTGAAGTGAATATGTGTGATAGTCAAAGAAAGGCATTCAAAGGACTCCAAAGTGAATTCCCAGTTTAGGAGTTAAAGTGGAGCATGGTATTTTGCATATTTGGATCAATGAAAAATCCAAAAAGTGGGCTTTTTGTAGATTATTGGAAATGTCTTAATGAATAATACAATAAACTAAAGTTGTATTCCCAATATATGGATCTATAACATAAGCTATGACCATTATTTGAGTAGTTGGGAATCAAATTGCCAACACAATTCTCAACCATTTAAATGATAATCTAAGAGATCAAATCACCTTTGATTGAAAAAATGTGATGTTTTTAGAAAATTCTTTTGAAAGATCATAAATTTTCTTTTGAAACTTTTCTATTTGGAAATGAAATGGAAAGGTTTTGAATCCCCACAATTGCAAGATTCATTACTTGATAGTTTTGGGACTTTCATTAGGAATCCCAAGAAAAATGACAATTTCAATGTAGACCTTACAAGGAGTTGTAATGTATGTTATAGGGAGGAGAGTAGTAACTCTTCCCAAGTTTGAAACATGATGATTCTTGTGAGTTTGTGTTGATTGGTCATTCATTTGTCCACCTTTTTGGCTTGAAATGCATTAATTACCTTCTTCTTTGATTTGTATAATTTGATGTGAATAATGAAATAGTCTTGCACAAAGTGAGAGATGTGTGTGAGTTAAGGGAAAATACTCTCAATATCTGAAATTGATTTTCCACTTGAAAAGTAAAAACTTTTGAAAAATTACAATTTCAAAAATGAGGTTTAAGATCAAAACTTGTCCGAATGAAATGATATTTATATCATTGGAAAGGTTTCAATGTAAGTTTAAAGTGATGGGTTCACATGGGCAAAACAAAAAAAATTGCTTGAAATTTATGAAAGCTTGAAAACTTTGAATTGTTTTTCCATCGATGACTCTCAAATCATTTAGAAAGCAATTCGAAGATCAAATCAAGTTTGATGGAATTCACAATTTGCAATACTAATCACCAATGAAACATATATATAAGTGTCATGAAAACATATTACCAAACTTGATTCACAAAAAAATGACAAAAGGGAAAACAAAAAAAACCAAGTAAGGGATATTATAAGGCTATCAATATCATGCATGTGAATAGTTAAACTAATTAAACACGATGTGTTAATTTTATGAATGTTATGAAGATTTGACAAATAACATTATTATGAGAACATAAGAATTCAGAAGGTATTTGGCATATGTTTTTAGGGCTTGACCAAATGCAAATTGGAACTTTTCTCCCTTTGAAAACTTTATGTTCATAATTACCAATAGGAAGACCATGAATCCTTTGAACTCATTTGAAGCATGTCATGTCATGAAACATTTGGAAGGAATTTCATAACCTTGTGCATGTTAATGAGTCGTTTTAACATCCCAATGGCATCCTAGGGATTGTATCATTACTAATAGAGTTCAATCATTCGCAAGGTCACAAATAAAGTTCAATCACTTGCAAGGTTACAAATAAAGTTCAATGATTTAGCAAGGTCATAGCAAGTTGATGAAATGTGCATCCTTGCAAAGCAAGACTTGAGTTGGCTGAAATTTTCAAGCCACATAAACACGAGAGGCTATCTTCACTTTAAGGGTTCCCCAATCACAATAGATGGTCTAGGCAAGAATTTCACATTAGAGTTCACCTTGGGGTGGAAGCTTTACAACATGTAAAATGCAATTTATTTGTTGGCCTTGCCTACCAAGGCAAGAATATTGAGTTTAGATTCACTATAGAGTATAGTAGCTTAAGGGATTTTGGCCCTTAGGTAAATAATAGGCCTATTTTTATGTAAGGATTTTTGAAAAATGACATTTTGGATTGTGTTGAAACTTGAGATTACTTACATAGTTATGATATCTTGAAGGATTTTGGTTTCTTTTAGAGGATTTTTTTGAAGATTAGGTATATTTTTGCATGGTGAAATATTTGAGTTTCCATAATTCTTGTTTTGCCTTAAGATACTTTTTAATGTCAATGGGCAAGGCCACAGTGTAATTGACACACCCCTTGTTAAAAGAGGTGGGAGTGTATCATGCATAGGGCCTACAAGACCTAACTCCACATTGAGTTGCAAATTCAGTGTAGGATAAGGCCACATGATAGGGGCTATCTCAAAAGAATGGGCCCAAAATGATGCCCTATAGCCCTCTTGGCCGCTCCTTGTTTTTTTGTATTGGGAAACACCCGAGGAGCGGGGCATTCGACGAGGAGGCGCTTTCTCTGGTAATGCCTTGCTCCTTAGGTGTTACCTTACTTAAAGCACTGGCATAATTTTATTTCAATAGCCAGAATTCGATCAAAATTAAAGAAAAATCCCCAGATTTTCAGACATGATTCAAGTAGAAGGATGTTTTAAAACTTTTACTTTAATATTTAGGCCAAATTAAATCTAGCTCGTAGCCAAATTTGGCTAAATCTTCGTGTGGATCGTTGCCACTTTGGCTACATCACAAAAATTGACAAATGAAACATTGTTCCCCACCACCTGCGGCCTAGTAATTAATAACGCCCTTAATCACCCTCCTAATCAGGCTTAATTTTTTTGGTTTTGTTTTCTTTGCCCCCCCCCCCATGGGATCTCTTCTTGCTTTACTTCTCCACCAGCCGCCCCCTAATTAGGGCCCCCCTAATCACCCTCCTAATGATAGTTAGTGCGTTTGGTTTCGTTTTCTTCGCTCCAATGGGACCCCCTGCTTTCGTGCTCCACCACCCGTCCCCTAATTAGCGCCCACTAATCACCCTCCTAATCACGCTTAGTGTGTAGCATTTAATCTGGCGCCCCAGACTGCTTCTTCTTTTTTTCGTCCTCGGCTTTCTCGTGCAGCTCTGCTCTCTCTCTCTCTCTCTTCTCTCGCAAGAGCTTCGGCAGCAGCGCTTGCAAGCAAGCGCCTGGTTTGTTTTGCTCCGGAAAACGCACTACTGTGCCTCGTTCAATGCGTAGAGCTCAGGTATGCTTTCTCATCTCACACAGAATTTCTTTTGTTTTTCTTCTTTTTTTAGTTTTGTTGTTGTGCTTATTTGATTCTCCTCCTTTCTCTCATGGTCTACAACTCCAGCCTTCAGCTCCTCCCCATTTTGCTATCAGTTCTGTTTGTGAGTACAAGGGAGCATCTGTGTTCTGTTGTAGGGTATAGATGTTCTCTTGTTCTGCGCTTGCTTTCTTGCACAGCCTCGTCAGCCTTGTCGTGTTTTTAGTATTGTTCCTCCTTGAACCATAATGCCTTGTTCGCTTCCTTCCCGTCAGGTTTGTATCATTCAGCTTTGCGGCGAGCGCCCTTTTTTGTGTCTGCGATCTGTTTCTTCTAGTTCCTTGCCCGGATTACTCACGCCGGAGTGTCTAGACCATCTTCCTCATCGTCTCAGGGTTGCTTTTGCATCTGTTAGTGAAGCGGTTGTCGTTCCCCTGCTGCTGCCGTAACTGTGCTCTGTCATTGCTGAGCATGTCTGCATCTTCTGAAAAAGATCTGCGTGAGCTCTCTCTCTCTCTCTCACGCCGCTCCTCTTTGCTGCCACTTCAGGTTTCTTCACTTTCTTCACTTGTCCCGCTTTGTAAGGTTGATGCCGTGTCTGGGAGATCATGAAGCATCTTTGTCCTACCGCTTGTTCCGTTCTTTTGTCCTCCTGTATTCAGTCTTCCTGCTCGGGCTTCGTTTGTTTCTGTGACTTTGCGAGAAGCGATTCTGGATCTGTCCTGCACTTGCAGCTGCATTCAATTCGGTAGCATGTTCTCTCTCTGGCTCCTTCAGTACTACCATCGTTCCATATGAGCGTTCCTGTGAGGGTCTGTCAACCTTGTAGACTGTATTGCTCCTAAAGTATTGCAAATTAGCGCGTGCTCCTTATCTTGTGTTAACTTCTGGTTCCTTTGTTCCTCTTTTACTTGCTCCTATGCCCTGAAGAGTTCTTCAAGTCCCTGTTTTGCCATTTGGTTAGCTGCAATCCATTTGTAGACAACTTATTGTCTAGTTGTCTCCAGTGTCTGAAGAGAGTCATCGACATCTCCCACCTGCCTGCAGCCAGAGTGTTCAAACCCGCCTTTTTTATGATGGAGTTTGAATCTTTCCTGGTCTTCTCTCAATCGTTTTGGCTATGAGTGGAAAGGACTAGTTTGCATCTGGACTCAGTAGTTCTCCCCATATGATGGCATTTAGGTTTGACCCTACACATGTGTATCAATAGAAGATTCACAAAATGCTTGGTTTCAACAGTAGGATTGAATCATGGTTCCTGCTGCTGCATTGGGACAGTAAGGAACATTGGGACTGCATGATGGGTTGACATGATGGGATCTTGGCTCTTCACATTGTTGATCTGTAATTCATTCTGGCTGCTTTTGAGATTCGCAAGCTTTTAAGAAATCCTTTGTCTAGTTATCTCCTATATCTGAAGAGAGTTTTAGACATCCCCTGCCTGCCTCTGGCCATAGTTCAAACTGCCTTTTTGATGGAGTTTGATCTTTCTTAGTTTTCTCTTGATTGAGTTGGACATGGGTGGAAAGGACTAGTTTGCATCTGGACTCAGTTCTCCCCATATGGTGGCCTTTAGGTTTGGTTAACATGTGGATCAACAGAAGATTGGTGAAATACTTGTTTTCAACAGTAGGATTGAATCACGGTTCCTGCTGCATTGGGACAGTAAGGAACATTGGGACCTTCTGATTGGTGATGATGATGAATCCTTGTGTAGCTTGGTGGTGTATTTTCTGCCTAGCAACACGAGCAGAATTTGGAGCCAAAAAAAAAAGTTTTGTGGATTACCTTCTCTCTGAGGCTTATCTTTGTTTCAGGTTTCATGTTGGGTCCCTAGTAGTGCAGATGGGTTTGATGTCAGTGGAAGGCATTATACTCCTTATCATGTCAGATCTGCCTCATCTGTGATTCTTTGTCAAGCAGCATTAGATTTTGACTGGTGTCAGTATCCTATAATTTTCTTCTTGAACTTCACCTCTTGTCCCAAATGCTATGTTGGCTGCCCGGCACATTCATTTGTATGTGTGCAAAGGTGAGTACAAGTAAATGATTATGGTGTGGATGGGATTGTGATGTGCAGGACCTTGAAGCTCATTTTGTATATATGTGAGGCACTTTTAAAAGACAAGTTCAATTTTGTAGCACGATTTTCCAAATTTCCTTGATTGCCATTGGTCTTTTCAATATCCCATTGAAGTGGCTTAAATGGTCTTGTAAATGCTTTTGTTGAGAACAGTGAAAAACAATAAAGGTGGTGTTACAGTGTGCATCCTGCAAACGACAGAAAATCTCTGTTGTCTTTGTGGTGAACACAAGTTGCCAAACTGGAGGTTTATGCAAGAAATCTCTCTGGAGTCCAGCAGCTTGCTGGTCCCTGGAACTCGTTGGAAAATCGCCCTGAAATGAGTGAAAGGAGGAAGCAGAGAGCGGCTTATCATGGGGAACGAACTGAAGAGGAGGTGATATGTCCAAAACCAAGGCGTGCAACAAGTGTCTCAGGCCCTGTTACTGAGTTTATGAACCCATCTCGCAGGCGCCGAAGGTAACTATCTTTTAGCAGCCTAATTTAGATGCTTTCTGAAGCTCTATTGATACAACTTTGGGACTTATTGTGTTATAGTAAGCTCACTAGGTGTTTTTCTGTGTTCTGGAATATGGATTCCAACATGATAACTACTGCATTCTTTTTCAAGCTCCTTTTTTTTGTTCTGTTTGGTGTATATGTTTTGAGGTCTGACATCCTCATACTCTGCTTTTGTCAACATCTTGTTTTTCTGCTCTTGTGCAGCTGTACAACAGTGCGAGGTGAAGGTGATGCTGGTTTTGAAATACTTGACATATTCCTTAGCAAGGTGAGTGTTTTGCATTGTATTTGTGTCGATTTGGGAACTGAGCAGCTTTGAACATGTTTAAAAGAATTTAGTCTGCTATTTGTGTTCTTTCAAGATATTGAATTTTTATTTCATTCTGTCACTGGTGCAGGGAGTATACAATGATGCATCCAATTTTGCATGTTCACCCCCTTACTTTTGTGGATCACCCCCTAGCCGGTCAGGCAATCCATTGATACATGATATTCAGTTTGTGCATCAAAGAGCTCAGTCAGTGCTGTCACAGCAGATCTTGTCTTGTGTACCTTCATCATACAAGCCAAATCCAGTGGTGCGCGTTGAAGGTTTTGCTTCATCTGGCTCCGATACATGCTGTCGTGTCTCTGCCTTTGCATAGTTGGGAGTCCCATGGAGCACTGCAACATTTGCAGGAGAGGCTCTTCAAAGAGGTGGTACATGCAGTTTGGTTTCACACCTCTGTGGGGGTATCATTTGTTGGTCCACTTGACACCTTATTGTCTGGAGGAAGCCTGGAAGGTAGGGAGCATAGAAGTTTTCATCTCAGGTTGACTTGATCGCTTGGGTGCTGAAGGGCAGAGGTAAATTTTAGAAACAGAATGTGTACTGATTTTGGGAGATTCATAATGTCTGCTTGGAGCCTACTGAAACCTTATTACATTCTTTTGGTGAAGCTGACTTGGAGTTGTTGAATAGACAGCTTGTTAGTTATGTAAGTCTTCTCCATCCACAATCCTGTACACACAACGGAGCAGAGTAGAGAGATAAGAGAGCGAGTGTGGTGACATGAGACAACTAGTGAGAGCAACACTGCCATGAATAGTTGTTGCTTAGCCCAAAATCATTGAGTTTTGCATCTTGAGAAAATTTGAGTTTCATCCTATTGACGGCAATTAGTCCTGTACAGATATGTGACCACTGTAATCTTATTGTAATGTCCCTGTCATTTGACAACTGCCACTGTAATTTCAACCTTGAGCTTGAGCTCTATCCTTGTATCACAACATTTCTGCAAATAAAGGTTTACTATTTGTTACTTGACCTTTTTTCTTTGCCTAGAGTCTGCTATGATATTCACTTTACTACTGGAAAATGATACCTTGACATGTCACATTGGAAATTTAAACAAATATTTGCAATGTTTTGACTTGCTTGACTTTCTGAAAACTAAAATTTGTTGTGGCTCAGGGTGCATTGGGTGCAGGAGTCCCCACTTACTACCCTCCATATACAGGCAGGTGCAGGAGTCTGCATCCACTACCCTCAATGTACAGGTGGGTGTAGGAGTCACCAACTTCAACCCTCCTCCATGTATATCTCTCTATGTCTCAAAACTTAGCTGCTTGCTTGTACAGAGACAATCAAAACTGAAATGATGCTTACCTTCACGAGTGTGTTGTAGCTTGAATGAGTATATGATCAACATTTTCCATTAGTCTTGAGTGTGCCAAACATCACTGGAAACCAGTATGCATTTACACAGATACTGTATATGGTGGTTTGCCTGAAATTTTTGGCAGACTACAAGGTATTACCAATTTACACCCGTTGTCCAGAGCTGCTGCTGATGTAGTTGTTGGGGTATTGATGGCAGCTCATCACTGTTACTTGTGATGAAGGTGATGGTCTTGAAATGTGAGCTACTCTCATAAGGTTATGAAGCATCACTGCCTTCTCTGTTGTGTGCAGTATTGTGTTGTTATGGAGATGTCTCTGCAATCTTGCAGATATGACTCAAAACTGTTGCTCGGTTTGATTTTTGCTCTGTCTTCTTGCAGGGTGGGTTTTCTCTCTTTCATGCTTAGCTGTATTGGGTTCCTGTTATGTTGTCAGGTTAAATATTTAAACTTATGGTCAGGTTATATCTTGAATTTCTTTTCAAGTTCACTGAGATGAAGAAATTTTCCACGTGCAAGAAGATTTAGCATTTGCATTAGCTCTTTGCTCCCCACCTTGTAGTGGTCAGATGGTACTACCACAGTTTTGCAGAAGCCTAAATTGAATTAATGCACAAGTTTGTTTGTTTTCAAAGCCCTTTGTACCAAATAAAAGTCTGAAGACAGAATTGAATCATGAATTGTGCATGAAGATTTAGCATTTGTGTTAGCTCTTTGCTCCTCACCTTGTAGTGGTCAGATGGTACTACCACAGTTTTGCAGAATCCTAAATTGAATTAATGCACAAGTTTGTTTGTTTTCAAAGCCCTTTGTACCAAATAAAAGTCTGAAGGGACAGAATTGAATCATGAATTGTGCATGTTTGTGGAATTGACATGGACTGAAAAGATGAGTAGTCGAAATTGAGTTAGCTTTTCAACAAGGATTACAAAACAGCTAAATTAAAATTAATGAGGCAACAACGGGTGTTGAGAAATACCAATGTGAGCCCAAGAATGAACCTTTACAATTACCCACAACACAAGGGAATGCAAGAAACTTTGAAAATGGGGAACAACTTCAAAGGAAATGTGAGGAACTTTCAAAGGGGAACAACTTCAAAGGGAATATGAGGAACTGTGAAAATGGGGAACAACTTCAAAGAGAATTCCAGTGCTGTAAATTCGAAGGTAAGCTCATAAATGGATTTAAAGGAACAACTTCAAAGAGAATTCAAGCTGATCTGAGTGCTAGAACTCCTAGGTCAGGTTATGAATGAGGTTTGAAAAAATAGCCCCTGTAGGACGTGTGTAGAAAATTGCCCACTCAGCATCTCGTAGGCCAACTAACAACTGAGCCTATGCTCAGAGGCCAGTGTTGGCTGATGTGCAAGGTTGCCCTTGTGAACTGCAAGGTTGGCCTTCTCCTTCACAAGGGCAGACCTCGCACATCAGCCTGGCCACTCAACCTCCACATCAGTTGCTGGTTACTGAGCTCTGTGGCTGGGCTATGCTAACTCACGTGAGTATGCATGGCCTTAAGAAATTTTTCCATTAGGCTGATATGACCACAGCAGCTTTTCATTTTGTTTTTTCAACTAGTTGTTTTAACAATTATCTTGCAATTCTATTGATCAAGCATTGACCAATTGCAAGAGCCATGAATCACCATTATGACTCATCATGTAATGACATTTCTCGAGGGAATACGAATTCTCAAAGCTCCTTGCATAATTAATTATATATTTTCAATGCACTTGCAGCTCTGCAATGGAAAGGAACTGACCTACAATAAGGGTACCCTATTTAATGACAGATTGGATCTACAATTCATGTCCCTGAAGAACATAGTTTACACATAGATATAAAAATTACATCACTCTCCCTTTCAGTTGCATTTTCCCTCCAATCTTGGATTTCAAAAATCAAAATTGTTAAAAGCATTTCACTCAAAAGAATACTTTACTGTTCAATTTTTTCAACCAAAACTCAAATTTCAAACTACATCTTAAAACCAAATTTTATTTCATCAGTTTGCACATTATTGCAACCAAATTCCACTTGGCCTGCTTCCAACCACTCCAATAATTAAACTGCAAACAGCAACAGAACAAAGTGATTTCTGCAATTGATTCAAGTCTTTGTGAGCAATCTGACCTGTATTTTTCATTCATAACCAAAATTAGTAGATACTATTCCCATTCACAATAGAACATTAAGATTCAAAAACTTCTTAATGTTATGAGAATTTCCAGTGTGTTTTTGTTGCATTTTGTTTGCTCCAAGATCTCAGAAAGTGCTGCTGAGCAAAACATTCAGGAATGATTCCAATGTAGAAAGAGCAACATGAGCAACATGACAGTACAGATTGTCTAACACTATCTCCATGAACACATAAATATGCAAATGCTCAAAAGCACTAGTGAATTTGCTAGATTTTTGAACACTGAATCTGAAGAACTGAAATCGCACCACTGCAACAAAAATGTACAGGGGAGGAGAGAATTCGAGCTGTTCCTTACCTAATCTTCACGTGACTAGGGGGGGCTTTGCATCACCAACCTGATCAGTTAAAACACACAAAAGAAAAAATTTGAATCCTCTCAAGGGCTGCCACTCTGAGCAGCAGCTCCAAGAGGAGAGTTCTCAGGTTTTGGTGAACTATCCTTTTCAATACCATTTTGTGGGCTGCGACTGAGACTACGGCTTAAATCCCTCCTCAGTTCATGCAGTGGTGGGCTTTTGCTACGAGGCAAAGGGCTGCGAGACAGACTTCGACCATTACCAGCAGGACTGGCGGATATGCTGCGCTTCCTTGTTGGAGGAAGGCTGCCACTCATGCTCCTGGTTCTGCTGCGAGCCTTCTTTGAGCGACCATCCCTCACTGGGCTGCGGCCCCTCCTTGGTGGTGAGTGACTGAAAAGCCACACAACCCAACTCACAATCACCATGTTGGCTTTTACCACTTCTGGCACATCAATCAGTCAAGAAGACAGTATGAAAGGAGTGAAAAATTTGAAAGCAATATGTTCACACAACAATGCAAACTAAAGAGAAGACCTGTAGCTCAGACTCCTGCTGCGAGACAAGCTTCTGCGGCTTTTCCCATGGCCCCTTGGAGTTCGAGACCGGGAACGCGATCGACTGCCAACAACAACAAATAGTTAGAGCTGCAACCACCTCCAAGGCAAACAGTTCTCTCTTGTTCAAAAATAAGAATAATCAAGACAACAGTTTGAAAACTACCTGCTATTCAGCTGCGGGCTGTTACGACAGTTGCGTTCAATATGCCCCCGCTGTCCACAGCGGTAGCACTTATCCCTCCAATCACCTGCTTTGCAATCTCGAGCCCAGTGGCCATCATTGCCACAGTTGTAGCAGCGCCCAGTTCCTGGAGGAGGGCCTCTTCCAAGGTATTCACGGGCACCTCCTGGACCTCGAGGGCCCTGCATTTCACAGAGACACTTGCAGATTAGCATTGGAGCTCAGTATACTGTCACAATAGTGATGATGCAAAAATGCTGAAGGTTTAAGGACGCCTTTTGTGAACAGACACATTAGGTAACAGGCTGTGAAAAGAGGTGCTCCTAAACTTACCCTCCTAGCAAACTCCACTATGAGGCGGTTCCCATCAAATTCTTTTCCATTCAGATAATGTCGAGCATCATCCGCATCACGAGAATCACTGAATTCCTGACAATGCCACCAAATACCTGGGTAGTTCAGGACATAAAGCATGCTTCCAAACCCTCAGCATAAAGAAAATTGAGTACACAAGACTGAGATCACATAGGGAGTTTTATCTCCATCCAACATGACAGAAAACTTCTTACTAATCATTAAGAACCAAAGAGACACAAATGTCTATGTTGCCATTGCTCCGGAATCTAGTCCCCACATCTGCAGGAATGCAGATGAAAAGTCTTACAGCACACTTAAGCACAAGAACTTTGGAAGATCAGAAGTAGAACACTCCAAAACATGGAAGATTCAAGGAATGAGACAGATAGAGAGTACATACAACGAAGGCAAAGTCGTGCTTCACATCCACGTCTCGAATTCTGCGGAAAGGGGTGCCAAAAAAGAGCAGGGCATCACATCAAGTCATAGCACGAGACTGCATCAGTGGAATTACACACCACTTTTTCTCTCCACCCTCGTCATTCCATCAATGTATGTACATAAGGCCATTTCACACATACACAGAGAAGCACGCCTACGATGGGCCTGCCTCCCCTTTTTACCTTCGCGAGCACAAGCCACCAAATGCCACCAAAGACCTCTCACCATAGACCTCCAGGCCGGGAGTAAGACCACCAACCTTCAACAACATCATGCAAGGTACTGCTTAGGCCTACCCATATCATGACCCCTTGGTGGCCAGAGGCAGGACCACTCCAGCCAATGACACACCTAGTATTAAAATAACATGAGACCCGCAATGGCAAGGATTGCCTCCTTTGTGAAGGCTGGCTGCATTCAGTTTCTCACACTGAACTTCCCAGAAAACAGCCCAGAGTAAAGAAGAAGAGCACATTCCACTGAATGTGACATTGTGATCTGTTGGTCCTGCTTGAGCAGGTTCACTTGAGATGACAGAGAGATAATTGGATTTTATGTGAAATGCAGCAGATTCGAAGGCTCTTCACGTACACATTACAGGTCCAGGGAAATCAGACAAGAAAACCTCCCAGTTCATGCACTCAAAAGCACTGTCGGGTTGCGTGTAGGGACATGCAAATGGTTGCCCATGGTACTATATGTGTGAGAAGCACTCGACAAAATTGAACTTGTGACAGCAGTTTGTTCACTTGGAAGTGTCAAGGAATCCTACCATTTGGAGATGTAAGATTGGTTCATACCTTCCATACTTGGCGAAGAGATCTTCCAGGTCACGGCTCCTTGTGCGAGTTGACAGACGGCCAACATACAAGCGAGTTGCTCCATCATCACTGCCTCTGTGTTCAAATCTCTCGCTTGGCTCACTTCTGTAACCTCTGTCATCACTCCTGTAACCTCTATCACCCCTGTCACGATCATCATACCGAGGCATGTTGGATGTCGCTGCAGAAACGTTTAGAGGCCCCAATCGTGCTGCAAGCATGAGCAGAAACACCACTAGCCAGGAGTTAAAAAACCAGGTAAAACATCTGAATGTTCATGACATAACTATTCTCCACTATTCTTCTGTTTCTGCTCCTGAGTCTGCAAGTGGTGCCACAGCTGAATTTGCGCAAAACAAGAAAAATCTGCCTATTGTCCACCCTCCACTGGAATCAGAAAGAAAGCCTGTAATATTCCATTCCAAAATTACCGGGTTTATGAGATAAAACACCAAGGACACCCAGTCTCACAGTATATCTGAGTGTAAAAAATACTATTGAGACCCAGAAAAATTATTAATCCCATGGCACATCTCCTAACCCATGAGAACCCAATGTCCGGCAGGCTAAGAAGTGCACAAAAAAGTACTATTTGAGAATTTCCCAGATTTTGCAACAGCTGACACAAAACTACTTTAACATCGAAGTTCTTATCTGGACTATAACCGTAGCAGCCACAGAAAAATTATTGGCTCCATGGATGGCATATCTCCTGATCCACGAGAAACTACTGTCGACAGACTACGACATGCGGGGGAAAAAAAGGAAGGAAAAAAAACACCCTTTGGACCATCGATGGATTCCACATCGAGGAGTAACATAACCTAGCCGCATCTGCAGTACATTTCTCTACTTGCCTTCACGGTCACAACTCACATATACAACCCCACACACAAACAGAAACCCCAACATCAAGCACTTACAAAAGCACAGAACGTCAAACCAAGCAATCCAGTACCTTCTGGACAGAAAACCCTAGAACAAAATGTTGAGCAGATCTACAGCGCACGGTCTCGTGGAAAAAGAGTGATACAGGACGGGAAACGAAACCCTGCTGAACAGAGAGAACAGGTTGAGACACGACCATCTCTCTTCAGTTCACTTCACTGTGAAAAGGAATTCGAAGCTCAGTACCCCAGAGAAGAAGTCGAGTAGGAGAGGGGGGGGAAAACACACATACACACACACACACACCAGAAAGTTGCACATACCTGCAGCGTCCGTGGTCGCGAAGACACAATCGGAATGTAAGACACTAATAGAACGTAGCAGCGGAAACAAATAAAGAAAAAAGGGCAACCTAAGAAAACGAATTGTCAGTTACACCACGAGTAGTGACAAAGACCAGAGAGCGGCAATAAGAAGGAAGACAGAGCGCCGGTGGGAGAGACGCGAAGCGAGACAGGAAGTAGCCCCGGCCGCCATAGCCAAACGGATACAAAAAGACACTACGCGAAGAAGCAAGCTCGGCACAGAAATGAACCGTCCGATTATTCTAACCTACGGTGAGATCTCAAAGCACGCGTGGAAGCAAGACCGGCGTAGAACTGGACCGTCCAATTTCTCTATCCTACGGTGAGATCTGGCTTGAGGTGGGGGGGGGGGGGGGGGATTTTGCCCCCATTTTGAAGGGGGGGGTTGGGGGGGGGGGGGGGCTTCATTTTGCCACAACCATTCACCGCCCC
>Ga0116227_10005866_pt1 | contig 25395 bp, 19 predicted proteins | sample S1TSphgellanicum_FD_89693 | JGI IMG/M metagenome (GOLD analysis project Ga0116227, IMG submission 89693) | Host-associated microbial communities from peat moss isolated from Minnesota, USA - S1T2_Fb - Sphagnum magellanicum MG | ecosystem: Host-associated > Plants > Peat moss > Unclassified... | reverse complement strand
GACGGCATCGCGCCGCTCATTGTTGGCGGCCTCGCGCAGGCGCGGATCTTCTTCGGCCTTCATGTGCACACCGAGCGCACGATGCAGTATGCCGAGATCATCCAAATAGCGCGGGAAGTAGATATCGCGGTCGGAATGACCCCGCGGGCCGCTCTTGGCCATGAACGCGTCTATCTTGGCTGCGAGCGGTCTGCCTTCCTCGAGGCCTCTGATCACGGTGAAAAAATCCGCATTGGGATGGCGGTTGAACTGCTCGGACAGGCTCGCTGACTCGCGGATCATTTTCGATATGTCGTACAAGTCGAAATGCTCCTGCACCGTTGCGGTAATTTTCCGGGTGCCCGTGAGCAGCTCGGCATACGCATATTTGTTCGGGCCGTCGTACCACTTGGCGAGAATGAGTTCGAGCAGGCTCAACATCTCCCGGCAGTAGATGAACATGCCCGGAAAGCACAAATCGACGTTGTACTCGTGCTCGAATCCCTTCTGCTTGGTGATGTAGCGCTTCAGCTCCGCATCGGAAAACCAGCGCAACTGGTCATCGGCAACACCCTTAGCCTCTTGCAAACGATTCGCGAAATAGTCGTCCAAGATGCGCATCCATCCATACGGACCGCCGGTCTTCGAGCGCACCACCTTGGCGCGCATGAGAATCTTGACGTAGTCCAGGTAGCTGAATGGCGATCTGAGCGCTGCGTCGCGTTCATTCGGCGGCAGCTTCAATGCCATGCTCGCCCTCGAGCCGGGCAGCGCGGCGGCGAAGAAAATTTTATCTCCTTTGGCATTCACGTACGCTTCGCCCTTGTAGTATTTGACGTAGCGCATCTTGGCGAGTTCGGTGCTCTGAAACAGCGGCACCGCAGCCAAGCGATAATCGACCGAAACGCCGCGGCCGCGCCAGCAGAAAAAAAGCGGCGTGATGGCACCGGTCCAAACATCGTCGGCCAGCGTTCGAGACCAGACGATGTCATCGTCGTCCTCTTCCGTTTGCCAGGCAGCGACATCTTCGTCCCAGGAGAAATCCACGCCGGTGATCGGCCGGGACTGCAGCAGATAGATGTCGGATCCTGTGATTCCCCATTCGATGTCCTGGGGAATGCCCTCGTAATAGTCCATGACTCGACGCCCCAGCTCGGCCAAGTGCTGCAGCAGCGGGTCCGGCAGCGTTGACTGGCGCCGTTTGTTTTCAGGCACGGCTTGTTCGACGGTGCCGACGCCGGCGTGTGGGTCGCGTACGATCTGCACCGCCTTGTTGCCGAGCGTCTGCTCCTTCAGGCGCAGGTTGCCGAGTTTCACCACATACTGATCGGGGGTGACCAAACCCTGCACCACCGCCTCGCCGAGTCCCCAACTGGAATTGATGACGATTTCAGTGGTCGAAGCCGTCAATGGGTTGCCGGTAAACAAGACGCCTGACACTTCCGACTCGACCATGTGCTGCACCACGACCGCCATTCGCACGGCTTGGTGATCGAAGTGCTTGTTATGTCGGTAGGCGAGCGCCCGACCCGACCATAGCGACGCCCAGCAGCGCTTGACCGCGTCGACCACAGCATTTGCACCGCGGATGTCGAGATAGGTATCGTGCAAGCCGGCAAACGAGGCGCCGGCGAGATCTTCGGCGGTTCCCGATGAGCGAACGGCAACGTATTTCATGGCGCCCAATTCACCATATTCATGGGTGATTGCCGCTGCGAGATCGGCCGGCATGTGGGCTTCGTGGATCGCCGTTCGAATCCGGTCCGCGCAGGCATCGAGTTGCACCGCGTCCTCGTAATGGACTTGGGCGAGGATTCGCTCGAACACGTCGGCAAGTCCGGCGCCCGCCACGAAATCTTCGTAGGCGGCGGTCGTGACGACAAATCCCGGCGGTACTTTGAATCCCGCTTGAGTCAACAAACCGAGGTTGGCGCCCTTGCCGCCGACGCATTCAGGCTTGGCCGCGGCGGAATCGGAAAACTTCAGGATATTCGGCGGATTCACGATGAAGGTCCTTAAGCTGAGGGGATGGACCCATTGAACGGGATTGCGGCCCCCACTTCTTGGCCTGCAGCGAAGATCTAGATGACCAGGAGCGCAATAGCGTATGGTGCTCGCCGAGTCGGCCAGACAGTCGCTGTGTGCGCAAGCACATGGAGGAAAGTCCGGGCTCCATAGGGCACGGTGCCAGGTAACGCCTGGGAGGCGCGAGCCTACGGAAAGTGCAACAGAAAGATACCGCCTAAGTGCCGCGCAAGCGGCGCCGGTAAGGGTGAAATGGTGCGGTAAGAGCGCACCGCGCGGGTGGCAACACCAACGGCATGGCAAACCCCACCTGGAGCAAGACCAAATAGGGAGGCAAGCAGCGCTTTTGGCTGCAGTGTGTGGCCCACATACAGGCCTCCGGGTAGGTCGCTTGAGCTGCGCGGCGACGCGTATGCCAGAGGAATGACTGTCCACGACAGAACCCGGCTTAACGGCCGACTCTTTGTTTAAGCGCTTCGCGCTACTCCTACGCGGCCAAGGCGCCGCGGAAGTTAGCGCGGCCAGGGCTGCGGTAATCTCTGCTATAGTATGTTTTAAGTGCTTTTTGCTCGCTTAATCTAGGTTTTGATAGACATTAAAGAAACGCAGGAATGCCTCGCGGCGTTGGGGATGCGCCTGAGAGCAATGCGGCTCGCGCGCGACGACACCATGGCTGTTTTCGCGCAGCGCCTGGGAGTGAGTGCCGGTACGGTGCGGGCGATGGAGCACGGCGTGGCCACGGTGCAGATCGGTGCTTGGGTCAGGGCCTTATGGGTTTTGGATCATCTCGATGATTTGAACGGGCTGTTGACCCAGAAGGTGAGTCTCCTCGAGCAGGCGCGCTCGCCTCGGGGTCGCATCCGGCAGCGCGCTTCGAGGCGACGCGCGGACAAAACCGTTTTTCACGGGCAGTAACATGTCGACCGATAGGGCGAGCAAATTTCTGCTGACGATGCAATACGAAGAGGACTTCCTTCTTCCTATCTTCTTGCGGCACTACTCCAAGTACTTTTCGCCACAAAATATTTTCGTGATTGATCATGGTTCTGACCGGAATTTGATTCCCCCTGGGTTCAACAGGATTTTTATTCCACGGGACAGACCTTTTTCAGAGGAAGCCAGGCTGCTACTCGTCAGGAACGTTACGCAAGGCCTGCTCAATTACTACGATTTTGGGGTCTATGCCGACTGCGATGAGTTGATCGCTCTTGATCAATTCGACGCAGCCGTGCTTCAGACTCAGCCGGAAATATACGTGGCAGGGTTTGACGTCTTTCAGCGCGAGGGACCGGAAGCGAAAAAATTGCTGGGGTTTCTGAGTCCGGTGGAGTGCAAGCCGCTGATTTTTAGCCGCACACCGCTATGGTCCTTGGGCTTTCACAGCTCCGCATCGTGCGCTCCCGGCGTACTGACGATTCCCATGGCGCACATTCGATATTTGGACAAAGAGCGAGCGCGCAGCCGGCTCTTAAAGCGTAAATCGGTTTACGAGAATCATATGAACAAAGCTGAAAAGAGCACGGGAAACATCGCATTTTTTTGGTCGATCGGCGAGCAGAGGTTGGAAGAATTCTATGCGCACGTTGGCCAATTTGATCAGGTGGTGCCTGAGACTTTCGTGTCTGTCAGTGCGCAACTCGTGTTCGATCCCGTGACACGAAGTTTGTCTGATGGGCGCGAAATTGTTGTCCAAGTGCCAAAAGGTGAGTGGCAGGTCTTTGGCGATCGCTGCTGGGATCTTTCCAGCCGGTTCGAAGGCCTAGCGATTTAATCTTTCGCCTCCTGCTGGTTTAGGGAGGATTATCTCTTAACCAGTTGATTCCCCTCGCAGTACCTGTATGAGAGTCTCGCGGAAACCCGAAATGTGACCTAAGTCACTGTCGGATCGAGAGTTTTTTTAACTTAACCCGTTGACAGTGCCGCCCAGCCGTCCCTATCATGATCATCGGTGGGAAATTGTGGGAGCAGGTGGGTCGCCAGACCCCTAGAACATGTTTCGGGGCGCCAATAAGTTAACTCTCGATGTGAAGGGCCGGCTGGTGATGCCCACCCGGTATCGAGAGCGGCTGCAGGAGCGCTGCGGCGGCCACTTGGTGGTAACGGTCGATAAGGATCAGTGCCTGCTCATCTATCCGCTGCCGGACTGGGAAGACATCGAACGGAAATTGATGAAATTGCCGTCGCTGAATCCGCAGGTGCGTCGCTTGCAACGGTTGATGGTGGGTCATGCAACCGACCTGGAGCTCGATGGACATGGGCGGATCCTGCTGCCGCCCAATTTGCGTGAATACGGTTTGCTGACCCGTGACGCCATGTTGGTGGGTCAGGGTTTGCGATTTGAATTGTGGGACGAAGCGCGGTGGAACGAGCGGCGTGACGAGTGGCTGGCAAGCCCCGACACGACGACCGACCTGCCCGCCGAACTTGAAACACTGTCTTTGTAACCGGTCGGCAAGGTGCAAGACATTGCGGGGGTTCACGCGCCGGTCCTGTTAACTCAGGCATTGGCAGCGTTGAACGTGAAGAAAAGCGGCACTTACTGTGATGCCACTTATGGTCGGGGCGGACATGCAGGGGCGATTGTGGAGAAGCTCATCGCGAACGGCCGTTTAATGTGCCTCGATCGTGACCCGGAAGCAGTTGCCGCCGCGCGTGCCCGCTTCGCCGACGATGCGCGGGTCTCGATCTTCCTGGCGCGGTTTTCCGCATTGGGCGAGTGCGCCGACCGGCTCGTACCGGGCCTGAAATTCGACGGTATTTTGTTCGATCTGGGCGTCTCCTCCCCGCAACTCGATGATCCCGAGCGCGGCTTCAGCTTCATGCAGGACGGCCCGCTGGACATGCGCATGAGTGCGGGCGAGGGCATGAGTGCTGCCGATGTGGTGAACACGGCGCCGCTCGGGGAATTGATCCGCATTTTTCGCGAGTACGGTGAGGAGCGCTTGGCGCCGCGCATCGCGCGCGCCATCGTGGCCGACCGTGCCACCCGGCCGTTCGAGCGCACGCTGCAGCTGGCGGACATGATCGCGCGAGTGGCGCGCAGCAAGGAGGGCCGCCCCGCGGTGGGCCGCCCCCGCAAGCACCCCGCCACACGGGTGTTCCAGGCTTTGCGCATCCACGTGAACGGCGAACTCCAGGAATTGGAATCGGCGTTGAGCGTGGCCATGGAGCGGCTGGCGCCGCAGGGTCGCCTGGCGGTGATCAGTTTTCATTCCTTGGAAGACCGCATGGTGAAGCAGTTCATGCGGCGCCATTCGAACGTAGATCCCATGTATGCCGGTTTTCCGCAGATCCCGGCGCACGTTCGTCCGAAGCTTGCCCTGGTCGGAAAGTCTGTCGAAGCCGAAACCCAAGAAACCGATGCCAATCCCCGGTCGCGCAGCGCCCGCTTGCGCGTGGCCGAGAGAGTGGATCAAGGAATCGCCGCATGAACTACCGCCGTCTGCTGCCGCTCGCCCTGCCGCTGTTGTGGTTCGCCGTACTGGGTTCCTCGGTGCAAGTGATCTATGCGCGGCACAAAGCCCGGGTCACCTTCGTCAGTCTTGAAAAACTCAATGCCGAACGCGATCAGCTCGACATGGAATGGGGCCGCCTGCAGTTGGAGCAAAGCTTCTGGTCCTCGCATGCCTTCGTCGAGCGGGTGGCGAATGCCAAGATGCAAATGAGTCTGCCGCAGACCAAAGACGTGCGGATCGTGCGTCAGTGAAATCACGCGCCGCCGACAACGACACGCAGGCCAAGAGCTATCGCTGGCGATCCGTGGTGGTCTTGAGTCTGATCGTGCTCGGCGCCATGGGCCTGGGAGCGCGGGCGGTCGAATTGCAGTTGGTCCAGCACAGCTTCCTGTCGAAGCAGGGCGACGAGCGCTCCATGCGGGTGGTGAAAATCGCGGCGCACCGCGGCGACATCACGGATCGCAATGGTGAGCCGCTGGCGGTGAGTACGCCCGTGGACAGCGTCTGGGTCAATCCGCAGGAACTGAAGGACAACATCGATCAGCTGCCCAGGCTTGCGTTGGCCTTGAATGAGGATCAGCAGGCACTGGCGCGGCGCATCACCAGTAATCTCGATCGCGAGTTTCTGTATCTGGAACGGCACATGCCGCCCGAGCAAGCCGCGCGCATCAAGGCGCTGGGGATTCCGGGCGTGTACTTGCTGCGCGAATACCGGCGCTACTATCCGGCGGGAGAGGTCGCCGGGCATGTGGTCGGCTTCACCACCGTGGATGACAAGGGCCAGGAAGGCCTGGAGTTGGACTTCGATCAATGGCTGAACGGCGAGGAAGGCGCCAAGCGGGTCATTCAGGATTCCAAGGGTCATTACGTCGAGAATGTCGAAAGCATTCGTGCCGCGCGTCCCGGCCGTGATTTGGTGACCAGCATCGATCTGCGCATTCAGTATCTGGCTTACCGCGAACTGAAGTCCGCGATGCAGGAATACCATGCCCATGCGGGCTCGGTGATCGTGATCGATGTGGACACCGGCGAAGTTCTCGCAATGGTGAATCAGCCGTCGTACAACCCCAATGACCGCGAGCAACTGAAGCCGGGCTTGTATCGCAATCGCGCCGCCACCGATATTTTCGAGCCGGGGTCCAGCATCAAACCCTTCATCATCGCCGCCGCCCTGGCCTCGGGTCAGTACAAAGCGGACAGCGTGGTCGATACCTCGCCGGGCTTCTTCAAGGTCGGCAACACGCCGGTCGAGGATGAGCACAATCTCGGCGTCATTGATCTCGCCACCATCCTGGCGAAATCCAGCAATGTCGGCGCGGCAAAAATAGCGCTCTCGCTGCAGCCCGAACAGATCTGGAACACGATGACGGCCTTGGGGTTGGGCCAGGTGTCCGGCAGCGGATTCCCCGGCGAGTCCGCAGGGATGCTCAGCAACTACACCCATTGGCGCCCCGTCGGCATCGCGACCTTGTCGCATGGCTACAGCATCTCCGTGACGCCGTTGCAGCTTGCGCATGCTTACGCAACGATTGGCGCCGGAGGCATCAGGCGCCCCATCTCCTTCGAGAAGGTCTCAGGCCCGGTTCCCGGCCAGCAAGTGATGGATCGACGGGTGGCCGGCGACCTGGTTCAGTTGATGGGCCACATCATGGAGAAAGGCGGTACCGCGGAGCACGCGTCGGTGATCGGCTTTCGAGTTTCGGGCAAGACCGGTACGGCGTTCAAGTCCATCCCCGGCGGCTATTCCACGGACAAAATCATGGCGGTGTTTGCGGGCTTGGTGCCGGCGTCGCACCCCAAGCTGGCCACGGTGGTGGTGATCGACGAACCGAGCCGCGACCTGCACGAGATGAGCGTGTTGGCGCAAGGCGGTACGGTCGCGGCACCCGTGTTTGCCAGCGTGATGTCCGGCTCCTTGCGATTGATGGATGTGCCTCCGGATGATCTGCAAAGCCCGGCCGCCGCCGCGTCCTTGGTGCAGGCCAACCCATGAGCACCGCACTCACCTGGTTGCTCGACGGCATCGCGACGGTTGCACCGAGTCAGGCGCGCGTCTTGGATCTCACCCTCGACAGCCGCGAGGTGCGTGCCGGCAGCTTGTTCTTGGCGCTGCCTGGGATTAAAGGCCATGGACTTGAATTCGCGGCGGACGCCGTGGCGCGCGGCGCGGCCGTGGTGCTGTGGGAGCCGAGCAGCGAGCATGCGGCGCCGAGACTACCGAGCGGTGTATTTGGCGCAGCCGTCCCGGAGCTGCGCAAGCTGGTCGGTCGCATCGCCGATCGATTCTTCAATTGGCCGTCATCGCAGATGCGCATCACCGGCATTACGGGTACCAATGGCAAAACCACCTGCGCGTTTCTGTTGGCGCAGTGCCTCGAGCTGTTGGGATTCCCCACGGCCTATATCGGCACCATCGGTTGGGGACGGCCGGCGGCGCTCGGCGAGCCCACGCACACCACGCCCGACGTGATCACGGTGCATCGGATGCTGGCGCAATTCCGGGCGGCGGGTGTGCGCGATGTCGCCATGGAAGTGTCCTCGCATGCGCTCGATCAGGGCCGTGTGGATGCCGTGCGATTCCATGTCGCCGCATTCACCAATCTCACCCGCGATCATCTGGATTATCACGGCAGCATGGCGGCCTATGCGGCAGCCAAGGCCAAATTGTTCGAAGTGCCCGAACTGGCGCACGTCGTGCTCAACACCGGCGATCAGACCGGCCGCGCCTTCGCGCAACGCTATGTCGGCCGGGCGGACCTGACGGCGGTTTGGATCGGTGCGGGAGAGTCTGGTTGGTTGGCGGAACGCGCGCTGTATGCCACTCAAGTGGCTGCGCGACCTCAAGGCGTGTCGCTCACGTTGGACGGCAGTTTCGGCCGCGCCACGCTCGACACCCAGCTGATGGGCCGCTTCAATGCCGAGAATGCCCTGGTGGTGCTCGCCTGCCTGCTGGCGCTCAACGTGCCGCTGGCCGACGCAACGAATGCCTTGTCCCAGGCTAAGGCTGCGCCGGGCCGAATGGAAGTGCTCAAGAGCGAAGCTGGCGGCAAGCCGACCGCCGTCATCGACTATGCACACACGCCGGATGCGTTGTCGAAGGCGTTGAAGGCGGCGCGCGAGCATTGCGACGGCGCACTGTGGTGCGTGTTCGGATGCGGCGGCGACCGCGATCCCGGCAAGCGCCCGCTGATGGGCGCGATCGCCGACCAACTCGCCGACGAAATCATCGTCACCGACGACAACCCGCGTTCCGAGCATCCGCAGGCCATCACGCAGGCCATTGTCAGCGGCATCAAGCGCCGTGCCGCGCGCGTCATCCACGATCGCAGCGCCGCCATTGGCGCCGCGCTGCGCGAGGCGCGGGCGAGCGATCTGGTGCTGATCGCGGGCAAGGGTCATGAGGACTATCAAATCTATGGCGAGTCGCGCCGCGTATTCAGCGACCGGCGCGAGGCGCTGCGCCATCTGGAGGCCGCGGCATGAAGCGCACATTGCAGGACGCCGCCAACCTGCTGGGCGGCCGCTTGGTCGGAGAGGATCGCCCCTTCGGCTGCGTCTCGACCGACAGCCGCACGCTCAAGCCCGGCGCGTTCTTTGTCGCGTTGCGCGGCCCGAATTTCAACGGCGCGGAATTCGTTTCGGCGGCGGCCATGCGCGGCGCCATCGGTGCGCTGGTCGACAGCGCCGTCAGCAGCACACTGCCCCACGTGGTGGTGCCGGATACCTTGGTGGCGCTGCAGGAGCTCGCCAGAGCATGGCGCGCGCAGTTCACGCTGCCGTTGATCGCCGTGGCCGGCAGCAATGGCAAGACCACGACCAAGGAAATGACGGCCGCGATACTGTCGCGCATGGGTCCGTGCATGGCGACCCATGGTAATCTGAACAATCACATCGGCGTGCCGGTCACCTTGATGCGGCTGGAGTCCTCGCATCGCAGCGCCGTCATCGAAATGGGCGCGAATCGCGTCGGTGACGTCGCCGAACTGATGCGTCTCGCGCAGCCCACCGTCGGTCTCATCACCAATGCAGGTGCGGAGCATTTGGAGGGCTTCGGCAACCTGGACGGGGTCGCGAAAGGCGAGGGCGAGACTGTGGCGTGCCTTGATTCCGCGGCCACGGCCGTCATCAATGCGGACGATGCCTACGCCGGCTACTGGCGGGGTGTGGCCACCGCCGGGCGCATCGTCACGTTCGGTGTCCACGCGGATGCCGACTTCAAGGCCCGCAACGTCGTCCAAGGCATCGAACGCGGCGAATTCGCCACGCGTTTCATGCTCAACTCGCCCTTGGGCGAGCGCTTGATCACGTTGAAGGCCGGCGGTGCGCACAACGTCGGCAATGCCCTGGCCGCCGCGGCGGCGGCGAGCGCGGCGGGTGCGTCGCTGGATGAAATCGTGGCGGGACTGGCGGACTTTCGCGCCGTATCCGGCCGGCTGCAGCTGAAACCCGGCACTCGCGGCAGTTGGATCATCGACGATTCCTACAACGCCAATCCCAGTTCGGTTCGCGCCGGCTTGGAGGTGCTGCGCTCGCTCTCCGGTGCGACCTGGCTGGTGCTGGGCGACATGGCCGAGTTGGGCGAGTCTGCCGAGGACAGCCACGCACACCTGGGCGGCTATGCGCGTGAGTGCGGCGTGAAGCGCCTGTTCGCCATCGGCCCATTGAGCACCCGCGCGGTCGAGACCTTCGGCTCAGGGGGCGAATGGTTTCCCGATGCGGACTCGTTGATTCGCCGGCTGCAAACCGAGCTGTCGCCCGGCATCACCGTGTTGATCAAAGGATCGCGCATCAATCGTTTGGAGCGCGCGGTACAGGCGCTCACCGGCGGCGGCGCCTGACCCATGCTGCTGTATCTCACCGAATACCTGGCCAAGTACTACAGCGGCTTTCATGTATTCCAATACCTGACGCTGCGCGGCATCCTGGCGGCGGCCACGACCTTGCTGATCACGCTCATCATCGGTCCGACCATGATCGAGATGCTCGGCAAGTATCAAATCGGCCAGCGCGTGCGTAGCGACGGACCGCAGACGCATTTGACCAAGTCCGGTACGCCCACCATGGGCGGCGGACTGATCTTGGTGGCGATGGCCATCGGCACGATGTTGTGGGCGGACCTCACGAGCCGCTTCGTGTGGATACTGCTGGCCACCACGCTGGCGTTCGGCCTCATCGGCTTCTACGACGATTATCTGAAACTGGTGAAGGGCAACTCCAAGGGACTCGCCGCCCGCTACAAGTATCTTGGGCAATCGATGGCGGCGCTGGCGGCAGCTCTGGTGCTGCATGGACTTCACCAGACCGCCGCCGAAACTTCTTTGTACGTACCGTTCTTCAAGACGGTGGCGGTGCCGATGACGACGGTGGGATTCGTGGTGTTCGCCTACTTCGTCATCGTCGGCACCAGCAACGCCGTGAACTTGACCGATGGATTGGATGGCTTGGCCATCATGCCCGCGGTGATGGTAGCCGCGGCGCTCGGCGTCTTCGCCTATACCACCGGCAACATCAAGTTCGCCGCCTACCTGCAGATCCCCTATATCAACGGCGTCGGCGAGGTGCTGATTTTCTGCGCGACGCTGGTGGGCGCGGGCCTAGGCTTCCTGTGGTTCAACTCCTATCCGGCTCAAGTGTTCATGGGCGATGTCGGCGCCTTGGCCATCGGCGCCGCGCTCGGGACCATTGCCGTGATCGTGCGACAGGAGATCGTGCTGGCCGTGATGGGCGGAGTGTTCGTACTCGAGACGGTGTCGGTGATGCTGCAGGTGGCGTCGTTCCGTCTGACCGGCAAACGCATATTCCGCATGGCGCCGATTCATCATCATTTCGAACTCAAAGGGTGGGCCGAGCCGAAAGTCATCGTGCGTTTTTGGATCATCAGCTTCGTGCTGGTGTTGGCGGGGCTTGCCACCTTGAAGATCCGCTGATGAACACCGTGGTCGTAGGATTGGGCAAGACCGGCGCCTCGTGCTTGCGCTATCTCGCGAAGCGCGGAGTGCCCGTGAGCGCCACCGATACGCGCCTTGCCCCGCCGGGGCTCGCAGAGCTCGGCGAATTGGCCCACAAGATCGACATTCGGCTGGGCGGATTCGATGTGTCGTTGCTCGAAGGCGCCTCGCAGGTATTGATGTCGCCGGGCGTCTCGTTGCACGAACCCATCGCCGAGACCGCGCGCCGCCGAGGCATTGAAGTGCTTGGCGATGTGGAACTGTTCGCGCGCGATGTACGTGCACGTGGCATCCCGGTGATCGGCATCACCGGCACCAATGGCAAGAGCACGGTCACCAGTCTGGTGGCGTACATGGCCGCTTCGGCCGGCAGGCGCGTGCTGGCAGGTGGAAATCTGGGCGAACCCGCGCTCGATTTGCTGGAGCAGCCGACGCCGGACTTGTACGTGTTGGAGTTGTCGAGTTTTCAACTCGAAACCACCACCTCGTTGACGCTCGAGGCCGCGGTGGTGCTCAACGTCACCGCCGATCATTTGGATCGCTACGCCTCGGTGGCCGATTATGCGGATGCCAAGGCGCGTATTTACGCGCACAGCCGCACGTGGGTCTTGAATGCCGACGATCCGTGGGTGATGGCGATGCGCAAGCACGACGGCGGCCATACGCTGACTTTCTCGATCGAACGCTCCGACGCCGACTATTCGCTGCTGCGCCAGGACGGACAGCTCAAGTTGGCGCGCAGGGGCGTGGCGCTGCTCGATGTGTCGCGCATGAAAATCAGCGGATTGCACAATGCCGCGAACGCGCTGGCGGCCTTGGCGCTCGGCGAAGCAGCGGGCTTGGAGCTGCCGGCGATGCTCGATGCGCTACAGTCCTTCCGCGGTTTGCCCCACCGTGCGGCCTGGGTGGCGGATGTGGGCGGCGTGCGCTACGTCGATGATTCGAAGGGCACCAATGTGGGCGCGACCCTGGCTGCCGTGGCCGGCATGGCGGGCCCTTTGGTGATGATCGCTGGGGGAGAGGGCAAGGGCCAGGACTTCACGCCGCTGGCAGCGGGGTTTCGCGGCAAGGTGCGAGACGCCGTGCTCATCGGCAAGGATGCACCGGCCATCGCCGAAGTCTTGCGGGGTGTCTGCCAGATCCACCGGGCGGGGACCATGCAAGAAGCGGTGGCGCTGGCACAGCGCGTCGCGCGGCCGGGCGACACGGTTCTGCTGTCGCCGGCCTGCGCCAGTCTCGACATGTTCCGCGACTATGCTCATCGCGGCGATGAGTTTGCGGCCGCGGTGCGCGCGTTGCCGGGCGGTGCCGCATGAGCACGGCGACGATGTCCTATGGAATGCGGGCCCGCGAGCGCATGCCCTTCGCCTGGGATCCGCTGACCCTGGGGCTCACGGCGGCGCTGTTGCTGGTGGGCATCGTGATGGTGACCTCGGCATCCATGTCGGTTGCGGCCCGCGATTACACCGATCCCTTCTATTTCATGGAGCGGCAATTCATTTTCGCGATGGCCGGATTGCTGTTCGCCTGGATCGTCACGCGCGTACCGACGCAGTTGTGGGAGAAGTACAGCGCGGTGCTGTTGATGCTGGGATTGCTGTTGCTGGCTCTGGTGTTGATCCCGGGCTTGGGTGCCCGAGTCAACGGCGCACGGCGCTGGCTGCGCATCGGCATCGTGAATTTCCAGGTCTCGGAGCTGGCCAAGGTGTTGGTGCTCACCTGGCTGTGCAGCTACTGCGTGCGCAAGCGAACGGAACTGGAGGCGACCTTGCCGGGCCTCGCGAAACCGTTCGGACTGCTCGCCGTGACCGCGGTGCTGCTGTTGATCGAACCGGACTTCGGCGCCGCCACGGTGCTGTTCGCCACCGGCTTCGCGGTGCTGTTCGTGGCGGGCGCGCGGCTGCGCTACGTGGCCTTGTTGGTGACCGCCGCGGTGTTGGGGTTCGCGCTGCTGGCGCTGACTTCGCCGTATCGCTTGAAGCGCTTGATGGCCTTCCTGCATCCCTTCGATGATCCCTTCAACGGCGGTTTTCAGCTGACGCAGTCCCTGATCGCCATCGGCCGGGGCTCCTGGTTCGGCGTGGGCTTGGGCAGCAGCGTGCAGAAATTGTTTTATCTCCCCGAGGCGCATACCGACTTCGTATTCGCGGTGCTGGCCGAGGAGTTGGGGCTGGTGGGCGTGATCGGTGTCATCGGACTGTTCGTCGCGCTGGTGTGGCGCGCCTTTCACATATCGCGGCTGGCGGCGGCCGCCGGCATGCGCTTCCAATCCTATCTGGCGCTGGCCTTTGGCGTGTGGCTGGGATTGCAAGCCCTTGTCAACATCGGCGTGAACATGGGCGTGCTGCCCACCAAGGGTTTGACGCTGCCGCTGCTGAGCTACGGGCGCAGCAGCTTGCTGGTGAGCCTGGCGTGGCTCGGCGTGGTCTTGAGGATTTATCACGAAGTGAAATGCAATTCGCGCTCTGCCGTCATGCGCGTTCCCGGAGCACTGCGTTGAGCGGCGAGCGACCGGTGCTCATCATGGCGGGCGGGACCGGCGGGCATGTGTTTCCGGCCCTGGCGGTCGCGAAGGTCTTGCGCGATCGCGGCGTGGACGTGGTCTGGCTGGGTGTGCCAGGCAGCATGGAAGCCAGATTGGTGCCGGCGCATGGATTCCCCATTGAATGGGTGCAGGTGGCGGGAATTCGCGGCAAGGGTGTGTTCGCGTGGGCGCTGGCGCCGCTGCGCATTGCAAAGGCCGTGCTGCAAGCGATCAGCGTGTTGCGCCGGATCAAGCCGCGCGCGGTTCTCGGAGCCGGCGGTTACGTCAGCGGTCCGGGCGGCATCGCCGCCTGGCTGCTTGGCATCCCGCTCTACATACATGAACAAAATGCCGTCGCCGGAATGACCAATCGATGGCTGGCCAAATTGGCGACGCAGGTGCTGCAGGCCTTTCCCGGCAGTTTCGCCGCCTCGGTTCATGCCACCACCATCGGTAATCCGGTGCGCGCCGACATCGCCGCCATCCCGCCGCCCGCGCAGCGCTTTGCCGGACGTGAGCCGCGCGCGCGATTGTTGGTGTTCGGCGGCAGCCAGGGCGCTCGGCGCCTCAACGAAGTCCTGCCGCAGGCCCTGGCACGACTCGCGCCCGACACCGTGCCGCAGGTGCGCCATCAAACCGGCGAGCGCGGACTGCAAGCCACGCGCAGTGCCTATGAGCAGACGCGTATCGACGCCGAAGTGCTGCCCTTCATCGACGATATGGCCAAGGCCTATGCCTGGGCAGACCTCGCGGTTTGCCGTGCCGGCGCGATGACGGTGGCTGAGCTGCAGGCGGCCGGACTGGGTGCGGTGTTCATTCCGTTACCCATCGCCACCGACGATCACCAAACCAAGAATGCCGAAGTGATGGTGCGCGACGGCGCTGCGCGGCTGATTCCGGAAAGCGACCTGACGCCGGAGGTCCTGGGCGATTTGATTGCCGAACTGACGCGCCAGCGCGCGCCGCTCTTGACCATGGCGGAAGCCTCGCGGCGCGGCCGGGTGGTGGATGCCGCCGCGCGGCTGGCCGACTTTTGCTTGAGCGGTGCGCGCGCATGATGAAGGAACGCCGCCTCATCGATGACCGCATGCGCCGCATCCAGCACATCCACTTCGTCGGCATCGGCGGCAGCGGCATGAGCGGAATCGCCGAGGTGCTGGTCAATCTCGGCTACGAAGTGCAGGGCTCGGATTTGAAGGGCAACGCCGTGACGCAGCGATTGGCGCGGCTCGGTGTCAAAGTGTTCATCGGCCACAACGCGGAGCACCTGGGCAACGCCGACGTGGTGGTGGTGTCGAGCGCGGTCAGCCGCTCGAACCCCGAGGTGGCAGCCGCCTTGAGCCTGCGCATACCCGTGGTGCCGCGAGCCGAGATGCTGGGTGAACTCATGCGCTTTCGCTATTCCATCGCGGTGGCGGGCACGCATGGCAAGACCACCACCACCAGTCTGGTGGCGAGCATTCTCGCGGAAGCCGGACTCGATCCCACCTTCGTGATCGGCGGCCGCTTGAAGAGTGCCGACGCCAACGCGCGCCTGGGAGCGGGACGCTACCTGGTGGCGGAAGCCGATGAGAGCGATGCGTCCTTCATGCATCTGCAGCCGATGATCGCCATCGTCACCAACATCGACAACGATCATCTGGCGACGCACGAGGGCGACTTCGCCCGCTTGAAGCAAAGTTTCATCGACTTCCTGCACAACCTGCCGTTCTACGGGCTCGCCGTGCTGTGCGCCGACGATGAGCATGTGCAAAGCATTCTGGAAGCGGTGGCCCGACCCTATGCCACCTACGGCTTCGGCGAGTCGGCCGATATTCGTGCCGTCGATGTGAAGCGCCTGGGACTGCAGTCGCAGTACGACGCCGTACGCAAGGGTCACTCCACGGTGAGAATCACCATCAATCTGCCGGGCCGTCACAATGTGCTGAACTCGCTGGCCGCGGTGGCGGTTGCGACCGAACTCGACATTCCGCAGGCCGCGATCCAACGCGCGCTGCTGAATTTTCAGGGCATCGATCGGCGCTTGCAACAGTTGGGCGAGATCCAATGGGCGGGCGGCAGCGCCTTGATCGTCGATGACTACGGACATCACCCCACCGAAGTGGCCGCCACCCTGGAAGCGGTACGCCAAGGCTGGCCGACGCGGCGCTTGGTGTTGGCCTTTCAGCCGCATCGCTATACCCGTACGCGCGATCTGCTGGACGACTTCGGTCGTGTCCTCGGCGAGTGCGACGTATTGTTGGTGACCGAAGTGTATGCGGCCGGTGAAACGGCGATCCCGGGGGCCGATGGCCGCGCCATCTGCCGGGCGGTGCGCAGCCGCGGCCAGGTCGAGCCGGTGTTCGTCGAACAGGTGGAGACGCTGGCCGATTCGTTGCGCGGCGTGCTGCGCGATGGCGACGTGGTGCTGACCATGGGCGCGGGCAACATCGGCAGCGTCGCGCAGGATCTCAAGAATCGCTTCTCGGGGGCTGCGGCATGAGCGCGCAACGTTCCGTGGAACTGGCGCCCGAGTTCGCGGCCCGCGTGCTGCACGGGGTGCCCATGTCCAAGCACACCTCCTGGCATGCGGGGGGTCCGGCGGACATTTTCTTCTCGCCGCGTGATTCCATGGATCTGTGCTCCTTCGTGCGTCAGCTGCCGGCCGAAGTGCCCCTGATGTGGATCGGCCTCGGCAGCAATCTGTTGGTGCGCGATGGCGGCATTCGCGGCGCGGTGGTGTCGACGCTGGGTGCTTTGGACGCACTCGAGCGCCAGAGCGCCACGCGCATCCGCGCCGAGGCCGGTGTGCCTTGCGCGCGCATCGCCCGACAGTGTGTGAAATGGGGCTTGAGTGAAGCGGAGTGGTTCGCCGGCATCCCCGGTACGCTGGGAGGCGCGCTCGCCATGAACGCCGGGGCCTTCGGCGGAGAAACCTGGCGTCACGTTCTCGATGTGGAGGTCCTCGATCGTCGCGGTGCCCGCCACACCCGCACGCCGGCGGAGTATGCCATCGGTTATCGCAAGGCGCAGGGACCGCAAGACGAGTGGTTCATCAGCGCGCGTATGGAATTCGAGCAACGGCCGGGCATCGATGACACAGGCATTCGCGAACTGCTGGAGAAGCGGCGCGAGACGCAGCCCATCGGCGAATGGAGCTGTGGGTCGGTGTTCACCAACCCACCGGGCGATCATGCGGCGCGGTTGATCGAGAGTGCGGGCCTGAAAGGTTTTCGCATCGGCGACGCATCCGTGTCCAAGAAGCACGCCAATTTCATCATCAATCATGGCACGGCGCGCGCCGCCGACCTCGAGGCGTTGATCGAGCATGTCCGGCAGACCGTGGCGCAGCGGACCGGCGTCAGCCTGACGGCCGAGGTGCGTATCGTGGGAGAGAAAGCATGAGCTTGCTGAAAACCCAGGGCGGCACACGGCGCATCACGGCGGCCGCGGATTTCGGCAAGACCGCGGTGCTGCTCGGCGGCGATTCCAGCGAGCGCGAGATCTCGCTGCTCAGCGGCAATGCGGTGCTCGCGGCGCTGAAGCGCCGCGGCGTCGATGCGCATGGCTTCGATCCGAAGGACAAGCCGCTGGCGGCGTTGGCGAGTGAAGGATTCGCACGGGCGTGGAATTCCCTGCATGGTCCGGGCGGCGAGGATGGGCTGATGCAAGGGGCGCTCGAATGGCTCGGCGTGCCGTATACCGGCAGCGGCGTCCTCGCCTCCGCACTGACCATGGACAAGCTCAAGACCAAGCGCGTGGTGGTGGGCGCCGGTTACACCGCCCCGCCGTACGCGGTGTTGTCGAGCAACGCGGATTTGCAGCCGGCGCTCGAGCGCATTGGATTGCCGATGATGATCAAACCCGCCTCGCAAGGTTCGAGCGTGGGCATGAGCAAAGTAAAGACTGCCGAGGAGTTGCCGCGCGCCTACGCCGCGGCGCGGGCGGTCGATCCCATCGTGTTTGCCGAAGCCTTCATCACGGGGGATGAATACACGGTCGGAGTTCTTCAGGATCGCGCTCTGCCCTCGATTCGCATTCTGCCGGCGACAGAGTTCTATGACTACCAGGCCAAGTATTTCCGCGACGATACCCAGTACTTCTGCCCCAGTGGATTGAATGATGCGGACGAAGGCGAACTGCAGGCCGCGGCGCTGGCGGCCTTCCAGGTGACCGATTGCTTCGGCTGGGGGCGTGTCGATTTCATGCGCGACAGGGCCACGAAGAAATTTTACTTCATCGAAATCAACACCACGCCCGGCATGACCGATCACAGCTTGGTGCCGATGGCGGCGCGCCAGGCGAGTATCGATTTCGAGGAGCTGGTGTGGCGGGTGCTGGAAACCAGTTTTTCGAGAGAGCGCAAATGAACCGATTCAAACGCAAGAAGAAGGTCCAGGAAGACAAGCCTCGATGGCAGTGGCCAATTTTCCTGCGCGATTGGCGCAGCAACCTGCGCCGCGCGGCGTTCTTGCTGCTGCTCGGCGGCTGCTTGAGTGCGCTTGCCTGGTCGCTGGATCGGCCGGTGCGGGTGATTTCCATCGACGGCAGTTTCCAGCGCGTGTCACCCGGCCAGATCGAACAGGCGGTGGCGCCGTTTGCACGCCTGGGATTCATGTCCGCGGACTTAGGTGACATTCAGCGTGCGGTGGAGGCGCTGCCCTGGGTCGACCACGCGCGCATCGCGCGCCAATGGCCCCAGGGTTTGCACGTGACGGTTATCGAGCAAACGGCCGCCGCCCGGTGGGGTGAAGCCGGTCTGCTCAATACCCGCGGCGAGCTGTTCGTCCGAGCAGCCGCGCACGTGCCGGCCGAATTGCCGCGCCTGAGCGGTCCCGAAGGCACCGAAACCCAGGTCGCGCAGCGGTACTTGTCGGCACAGGGCCGCATGCTGGAGGCCGGCATGCGCATTGCGGCGATGCGCCTGGATGAGCGCGGCGCCTGGGAAATGGACTTGGACAGCGGCATCACCGTGAGATTGGGCAGGCGCGAAGTGGACGAGCGCATCGACCGATTCATACGCGCCACCTCGCCGGTGATCGCGCACCGGCAGACTGAAATCAACTACGTGGACATGCGCTACTCGAATGGATTTGCCATCGGTTGGCGCAACCAAGGAACGCCTGCCTCGGTACAGCCGAAGCGTTCCGATGACAGCGACGCGTAAGGAAAATCTTCAAAGTCATGGCAAAGCGATCGGATCGAAACTTGTTGGTGGGCCTGGACATCGGGACCAGCAAAGTCGTGGCCATCGTCGGTGAAATAAAGTCCGATGGCGCGCTCGAGATCATCGGCATCGGCAGCCACCCGTCGCGCGGCCTGAAAAAAGGCGTGGTGGTGAACATCGAATCGACGGTGCAGTCCATACAGCGTGCGGTCGAGGAGGCGGAACTCATGGCCGGCTGCGAAATTCACTCGGTGTACGCCGGCATCGCAGGCAGTCACGTGCGCAGCTTGAATTCCCACGGCATCGTGGCGATCAAAGACAAGGAAGTGGTGCAGGGAGATGTCGACCGGGTCATCGACGCGGCCAAGGCAGTGGCCATCCCCGCGGATCAGAAGATCCTGCATGTGCTGCCGCAGGAATACATCATCGATTCACAGGAGGGGATACGCGACCCGATCGGCATGTCCGGCGTGCGCTTGGAGGCCAAGGTGCACATCGTCACCGGCGCGGACAGCGCCGCGCAGAACATCGTCAAGTGCGTGCAGCGCTGCGGCTTGTCGGTCGATGACATCGTGCTCGAGCAGCTGGCATCGAGTTACGCAGTGCTCACCGAGGATGAGAAGGATCTCGGCGTGTGCGTGGTGGACATCGGCGGCGGCACGACGGATATCGCGGTGTTCGGCGGCGGCGCCATCCGCCACACGGCCGTCATTCCCATCGCCGGCGATCAAGTCACCAACGACATTGCGGTGTCCATGCGCACGCCCACGCAGTACGCCGAGGACATCAAGATCAAGTACGCCTGCGCCTTGTCGCAGCTGGCGAATCCGGACGAGACCATCGAGGTGCCGAGCGTGGGCGATCGTCCGCCGCGGCGTCTGGCGCGCCAGACGCTGGCCGAGATCGTGGAACCGCGCTACGAGGAACTGTTCGGCCTGATCCGCGACGAGCTGCGCCGCGCCGGACTCGAAGAGCAGGTGGCGACCGGCATCGTGCTCACCGGCGGCAGCTCGAAAATGGAAGGCGCGGTGGAATTGGCGGAAGAAGTGTTTCACATGCCGGTGCGCTTAGGGGTGCCGCAATACGTCAGCGGCTTGGTGGATGTGGTGAGCAATCCCATCCATGCCACCGGCGTGGGCCTGCTGCTGTACGCGAAGAGCACGGTGGAGGTGCATCGCACCGAAGCGCCGCTTTTGGCGGGCGGCGTGAAGAATTTGTTGGAACGAATGAAGGCTTGGTTTCAGGGCAATTTTTAAAGGTTTAGGTCGATACTCAAATGAAGGAGAACTGGAATGTTTGAACTGATGGACTCTTATAGTCAAAGCGCCGTCATCAAGGTGCTGGGCGTGGGCGGCGGCGGCGGCAACGCCGTTTCGCACATGGTCCAAGCCGGCCTCGAGGGCGTGGATTTCATTTGCATCAACACCGACGCGCAGGCGCTCAAGCACTCCAAGGTGCGCACCGCCTTGCAGATCGGCTGCAACATCACCAAGGGTCTGGGCGCCGGCGCCGATCCCGAAGTGGGCCGTCAGGCCGCGATGGAGGATCGGGACCGCATCATCGAGCTGATCGAGGGCTGCGACATGCTGTTCATCACCGCCGGCATGGGCGGCGGCACCGGCACGGGCGCGGCGCCGGTGGTGGCGCAGGTGGCGAAGGAACTGGGCATTCTGACCGTGGCGGTGGTGACCCGGCCGTTCGAAATGGAAGGCAACAAGCGCTCGCGCGTGGCCGACCAAGGCATGCTGGAACTGTCCAAGTATGTCGATTCGTTGATCACCATCCCGAATCAGAAGCTATTGTCGGTGCTGGGCAGCAGCACCACGCTGCTCGACGCCTTCAAGGCCGCGAACACGGTGCTGCAGGGGGCCGTGCAAGGCATCGCCGAATTGATCACGCGTCCCGGTTTGATCAATGTCGACTTCGCCGACGTGCGCACCGTGATGTCGGAAACCGGCATGGCGATGATGGGTTCGGGCAGCGCCGCGGGCGATGATCGCGCACGCGAAGCGGCCGAGGCGGCCATTTCCTCACCGTTGCTCGAGGACATCAATTTGTCGGGCGCGCAGGGGATCCTGGTGAATGTCACCGCCGGCATGGACTTGTCGATCGGCGAGTTCCAAGAAGTGGGCAATGTCATCAAGCAGTTCGCATCCGACGATGCCACCGTGGTGGTGGGAACGGTCATCGATCCGGACATGGCGAATCAGATCCGCGTGACCGTGGTGGCCACGGGCCTCGGCAAGCCGGTCGCGGCCGCACGGCCGGTGCCGGTGCAAGCGCAGGCGGCTGCCGCGATTGCCCCGCCGTTGACCATGCGCGTGGTGCGTCCGAGGGCCCCGGTCATGCCGACCGACTATGCGATGTTGGACAAGCCCACCGTGCAACGGCAGCGGGCGGTGGGCGATGGCTTGCGAGCCGAGGTCGATTCGGAGGATTTGCTCGACATCCCGGCGTTTTTGCGACGCCAAGCCGATTAGGGTCTAGTTTGCGACGATAACATTCCAGTTTGGCGCCCTTGTCGATTCGCGCAGGGGCGCCGTTTTGGAGTGAGAAAAAAAATGTCCGACGTGGAAATGCGACCGCCTTACGCCAACCCCATAAAGCCGGTCGTGATCTTCGGCGTGTTGGGGTTGGTGTTGGTGCTGCGCTTGGCGCATTTATCCAGCGAATTGGTGAGTCCCTTGAGCTATCAGCCGGGACCCGACGAAGAATACTATCTGCGATTCGGCCAGGCGGTGCTCGCCGGCCAGGGACAAAATGCGCCCGTGTTCACATTCATGGATCCGGCGTATGGCTATTTGCTCGGCGTGGTATTCAAACTGATCGGCGTCGCGCCGGTTGCCATTTATTTGCTGCAGTGTCTTCTCGACACCGCCACTGCACTTGGAATACTGATGATCGGCCGACTGCTCGGTCGGCCTCGCGCCGGATTGTACGGCGCGCTTTTGTATGGCGTGACATCGACCGCCATCATGTTCTGCACGACATTGCTGAAAGAGGTTTGGGTCGCCAGTATCGCGACCTGGTGGGTGGCGTGCGCGTTGGCGGTGATTCGATCCGAGCGCAAGTTGGGATGGCTGGCTTTCGGTGTATTTTGCGGCATCGGTGTTGGGTTTCGTTCCACGTTGCTGCTGTTGGGATTGGCGGGCTTGCTGCTGCCGCTGTTTTGCGCCCATGCGCGACTGCTCAAAGCGGCTCTGCTCGCGGGCGGACTGTTGCTTGCGGTGGCGCCCTGGTCGCTGCGCGACGACCAGGCTTACGGCAGCTGGTCCTTTCTGCCGCATAACAGCGGCATCGTGCTGCATCAACTCTACAACGCTCAAAATCCGGACTCATCCATCTGGATACCGAACTTCGTCAACTATCTGGAGCCGGGCGAGATTTGGCGGGGATACTCGGCCGAAGCGAGCCGCGTTGCCGGTCGCGCGCTGTCACCCCCCGAGGTGGATCAGTACTGGAAATCCGAGGCGCTTCGTTTCATTGCGCAAAATCCCGGCCGGGTCTTCAACGATGTGTGGCAAAAGACGCTGAAGTTCTTTGCGTCCACGGAGATTCCGATCAACCGTTCGCTGACCGAAGAGGGCATGTTCTCGCCCGTGCTCAAGTGGTTGCCGATGCCGGCAGCATGGTTGTTGGCGATGGGCATGGCGGGGTTGATCGGTCTGGCGCTCGACGATCGTCGCTGGCTTATCGTTGCGGCGCCCATCGGTTTGTCATTCGCCACGATGATATTGTTTTGGGCTGAGGATCGATTCCGTTTCCACGCGATGGGAGTGCTCGCATTGTGTTCCGGAATCTGGATCGATTCGCTGATCGTCAGTCTCCGGGAACATCGACGGCGCTGGACGGCCGCCTTCGCGGTGCTTGCGCTAGCCCTGGGCGCAACCTCGGTGGCGCTCGGCGCAAACCTGCCCAGCACGCCCATTCGCTGGGATCACATCGTCTGGGGCTACATCAAGATGGGCAAAATCGATGCAGCCCGCGGCATTGCGCAGCGCATCGTCACGGAACAACCGGACAATGGGCCGGTGTTGGAAGCACTGGGTTTCACGGCCATCAAGCGGGGCGACTACCCTGAGGCCGCTCAAGACTATGAACGCGCCGTCGCGGCTCGTCCTCGATCGCACGTCGCCCACTACAATCTCGCGAAGGTGTATCTGCGGCTCGACAATCGTTCCAAAGCGCTGGATGAGGCTCGAGCCGCAGCCGCTTTGAATCCTTCCGCGGAGTATCTACAACTGGTTGCACAGGTTGAGGGAGGCAATTGAGGGGGTCCCCGGGGGCGAACTTATGCGTCATTTGGGGGTCGGATCCAGCATCCCCTTTGTGGTACCTTTGTCACATATCTGTGTCTGGCTTGACTTAATGCTGAATCAAAGAACGTTGAAGAATTCGATTCGTGCCACGGGCGTGGGCCTGCATACCGGCAAGAAAGTCCTCATGACCCTCCGCCCGGCGCCCCCGGAGACCGGAATTGTGTTCAGGCGCACCGATTTGGATCATCCCGTCGACATCCGCGCCCACGCTGAAAACGTCGGCGACACCATGATGGGTACCACGTTGCATCGTGACGACATCAAGGTGTCCACGGTGGAGCACCTGCTGTCTGCCTTGGCGGGGCTGGGAATCGACAATTGCCTGGTCGAGGTCAGTGCCGGTGAGGTGCCCATCATGGACGGCAGCGCCGGTCCTTTCGTTTTTCTGCTGCAATCGGCGGGAATCGAAGAACAAAAGGCGCCCAAGAGGTTCATTCGTATTTTGGAAAGCCTGCAAGTCGATGACGGCGACAAATGGGCGCGTTTCGATCCCTATGATGGCTTCAAAGTGAATTTCGAAATCGAATTCAACCATCCGACTTTCAAGAAGCACTCGCAAGTGGCTTCCATGGATTTCTCCACGACCTCCTTCCTGCGCGAGATCAGCCGGGCGAGAACCTTTGGTTTCATGCGCGACCTGGAAAGTCTGCGATCGCGCAACTTGGCGCTCGGCGGCAACATGGATAACGCCATCGTGTTGGATGATTATCGCGTGCTGAACGAAGATGGCCTGCGGTACGAAGACGAGTTCGTCAAGCACAAGATCCTCGATGCCATCGGTGATTTGTATCTGTTGGGCCACAGTCTCATCGGCGAGTTCAGCGGCTTCAAATCGGGCCATGGCTTGAACAACAAATTGCTGCGCACACTGATCAACACCGAAAGCGCGTGGCGGGAAGTCACGTTCGAGAGTTTGGCGGATGCGCCCATTTCTTATGTGGCGGCGGCTGCGGCGCGGGCTTAGGATTAGCTCGCAGGCGGCACTACCCGGATACGTACCCGTTTAAGGTCGATGCCCGAGGATTCGGCTACTCGCTTGCGCAGTGCGTCGGCGCAATAGCGCAGCCTGGAAGCCCAAACTGAGCTTGCCACCCCGATGGTCAGCCGCCCGGCCTCGATCCCGGCTGTCACCACGGAATCCGCGAGCTTCGGCGTCAATGCAGCCCGCACCTGTATGAGCACGGTTGCCCGCTCCGCCGACCGCTCGCGAAGCGATCCCAGTCGCTTCCCAGCTACCGTCAGTAAGTCGCTGAGGCGCTTAGGATTTTGCATTGCAGCATGATTTCAGGCGGCCGATCAGAATTGCAAAACTGTGCGGAAATCCTTGTTTTAAGTCAATTTTCTGCATAGTCTACGTGCACCGCTCGGGGGCATAATCGCCAGCACGGTAGACATAAGCCCCCGGAATCTTGCATGACATCGCCGCTGGAACCATCCGAATGAATGTCATTTTCGTCGGTCGCAAATCGGGCCGAGTGAAACAGTTTGACCTGAAGCATCCCGCGATCATCGCGGCGGCTGTCTTGTTGGTGGTGGGTATCGTAGGCACAGCATTTTCCATCGGCGTGGGCTTAGGCGCACGGCATGGTAAAGGCAATCCCATCGACGAATTGGGTAATTGGTCGGCTGAGTTGCTGCGTCAGAAAGGCCAGATAGAGGATACCAAGCGCGTATTGCAGGAAAAGGTCAACGCGCTCGCCATGCGCGTAGGCCAAATGAACGCCAACGTGATTCGACTGGACGCACTTGGCAAACGCCTGACTCGCATGGCCAACTTGGACGATGGTGAGTTCGATTTCGGACACCCGCCTGCCCTTGGCGGCGCCGAAAGTGGTGTCGACGGGCAACCGGCTCAGATCCCCAATCTGACGGCCATGGTGGATGATTTGCAGAGTCAGTTGGCAAGTCGTGAGCAACAGCTCGGCGTACTCGAGACCATGATTTTGACTCGGGAACTGAACAAGCAGGTCTATCCCGAAGGTCGGCCGGTGCAGGAGGG
>Ga0116227_10005865_pt1 | contig 25395 bp, 12 predicted proteins | sample S1TSphgellanicum_FD_89693 | JGI IMG/M metagenome (GOLD analysis project Ga0116227, IMG submission 89693) | Host-associated microbial communities from peat moss isolated from Minnesota, USA - S1T2_Fb - Sphagnum magellanicum MG | ecosystem: Host-associated > Plants > Peat moss > Unclassified... | reverse complement strand
TTGTAACTACTTATATTTAGCTACTTTCCGTAGCCACTGTCCGTTCGTGAACAGTGGGACTTCCCCTGTCCGCGTCCACGCGGGAGCTCGCGAGGGCGGTCGAGAAAACGGACAGTGGGAAGTCCCACTGTCGGTGGCCACTGTCCGTCCGTGAGCGGAGTTAAGGGAGGCTTCAACCTTCCTTTACTATATAGGATGATGTTTGTCTCTTTTTCATGTTTCATCTAGTGTTGGGCGGTAACCCAGTTTGGCCAGAATCAAACCCAAACCGCGTCTGGTTTTTAAAAATTGGAACCAGAAATCAACCCAAATTTGATTTTAGAATTGGAACCAGAACCTGAATTTTTGAAAAAACAATTGAGGGAAAAATGGTTCGGAAGTGGGGGTTAATGGGTAGTTAAATGTTGGTTTACACCAGGTTACCCAAAACAGGAATTAAAACTAGGTTTGATTTTTAGAAACAGAATTGAAACTGGAACATGAATTTTACCTACATATTTTTTCAAGAATGGAACCAAAACCAAACCTGAGGTTCCATCCTTTTGAGGAACCAAAACCAGAATTAGATCCATTCTAAAAGATTTTCAAAAATCAAAATGAAAGTTTCTTCATAAAATGCAAGAACTACCTTAACACTAATTTCCTCATTAAAAAAAATATTACATTTCATTATGCAAGGGAAGCATCTATATTTAGATGGTGCCTTTATGATTTTTAGCACCTTGCCTTTTGCATGTCACCTATTGTGTGTTATCATGTTGGCACCTACAATTATCATTGACTCTATTCATATTTACATTATAAATGACAAAAATCACTCTATTAACACATCATTTCCAAATCAAAATATGACTCACTTACAAACAAGCAAGAATTCAAGCTCAAAACACAAAATGAAAAATATAAATATAAAATCATAATGCAAAAAATCTTAAATAAAAACACAAAAAATTTACAAAATAAAAAGCACATTTTATCTTGAACCTCAAATCACCAAAAGAGATTTGAGAACTCACAACTCGAGATTATTTCATAAACATTAAATAGTTTGATAGTTGTCCAAACATGAACTAGTTTCAAACTAAAACAATAATGACTACACTAACCCAACTTAACACTAAAATAATTAAAAATTATCTCAATAAATGTACTAACATTCTTAACAAATGTTATGTGTTATCATTTCGATGCTTACAATTATTAATGTTTGCACACATGCATCACAAATGACAAAAACCACCTTAATGTTCTTCATTGGAATTTGGGTTTTGATTTCACCCATTGGCATCCTAATTAACCCTTCAAAACTTATGAACTATATCAAAGTCGTACCCATTTAAGTAGTTTTCCTATGAAACAATATGATTCCATTAAAAATTTCAAAGGTTGATGATTTGTAACCAAAATGAATGGGCTATCATAAAAATAACATTGGAATGATGAAACTGCTCAAGCAACAATGAGGCACTCCCTTTCATACAAATTACAACCTTCATCTTCTTGTTGGACCAACTAGCATATGTCATCACAAACTTTTCACCGTCATCATCAAGTTGAGTAAGCACAGCTCCCAACCTTTAAATATTCCAATTAGTATGTAACTAAAAGGGTCATCCTCGAATGGGTATTGCAAATGAGAGCTAATGTGAACCTAGCCTTCAAGTCCTAAAAGGTTTGTCCCTATTTGTCACCCTAAATGTACTCATGATCAATCTTCATCAACTATGTCAAAAGTTTTGCAATATTGTTAAATCCTTTAATGAATATCCAATAATAACTACATAAGCCCAAAAAGATTTATAACAGATTAATATCCATTGGTTAAAAAACTTGTGAAATGGCTTCAACATTGACCTTTTGAACCCCCAATCCACTAAAATAAATCATATGCCCCATGTATTTTTTTTAAATGTGAAAGAATTAACATTCACTACTACTACTACATATATGTCTTTTTAAGTTAGTTTTTTACTAACTTTAGTCATATTTTTAGTCACATCAAATAATGGACAAAATTAGTTATAGTCATAACAAACCAATCATTTTTGACACAAATATGACTAAAATTATATGACTAACATGACTAAATATGTTTGTCTAAAATGATTGAAATGACTAAATCTATTAGTTAATGTCGCATTATTAATTTGATGTTAAATTAAATGTTACATTATTTATATGAATATATAATGACATTATGGAACTTTAATATTTTTGAATTACATGTGAATCCCAAACACTACCACCTTTGATCTACGATTCAATGTTAGAATTTTATTTTTATTTTTTTTGAACTAACATTACTCACAAATCGTGTTCCCCGCCAATGCTAATGTCATAAGCCTTTGAATCCCTAGACTTGAGATTTTATGTTGAATGCCCCAAGTAAGGTTTGAACCCGCAACATTCTCAACCACACTCCAAGGCCTTAACCACTAAGCCACCACCTCATGTGATGACAAAAATGACATCACAAAATATATAAACACATATTTTGAAAAAAAATGAATTTTTTTATATCACTATTTGATCTTATTGATTTGGTAGGTTTATTATTACGTTGAAGTTTGTAATTTTTTAATTCAAAAATATGTGTAAATCATATTTATTCTAAATACTCAATAGTTAACAAATTCAAATGCATTGTTTGAAACTTTGAATTGAGTTATATATTCAAATATTATTTAAACACATCTAATTTAGTAACTTTCATAAAACTTTGTGAGTTTTTTTCCATTTCAAAATGTACAACAACTAAAATGGTTTCACATATTTATTTTTAAATTTCAAATGTAATCTTTGAAACATAATTATTTAAATAAAACATTCATTTTCACAATTACATTGAATTTTATTTTTTTGTAGTTTCAAAACATGAAAAATTAATTAAATCACTTTATTTTAAAATTTATATATAATGTATCAAATCTTTGAATGAGTTATAATTTATAACTAGTTAGGTTTAAATAATTTATTAGATCATCACATTCAACTTTGTGATTCCTTTCAATTTCAGAAATGTTTTCAATATTCGTTTAAAAATTGAAGCAATGTTTATTTTTTGCTTGGGCTACAAATTTCGCATATAACTATTTGGGTACATTTGGTTTCCTTACTTTCATCATTGACTTCAATTTTATGATATTTTTAATCCAAAGTTTTAGACATTCCATTAATTTATATATTTTGATTTATGCCACATATTTATCTGTTTAAAAAAATATCTTTAAAATATCATAACAAAAAAAAATCACTTTTGAAATTATGGTATTAAAATTTTTATGCCTCCAATCTTATATCAATTTTCATAATAAAAGTAAAAGAATTGAATTCAATGTTACAATGTTTTTGTAATAAAAATGGATTTTACTATAATTTTATAAATAAATAAATAAATATTCTTAAATTTCAAATTTAAATGAAATGTACATTAGTTTTATTCTATTTTTTATTAAATTAATAGAAGTTGTTTTATTTTATTATTCCATTTTACTCATGTCATTTGATCATAAATAAATAAATAGATCATTTGGGCTAATTTAATTTGGACATATATATGCATTCAATTGATTCATCACAAATATGAATTGAATCATGGAATTTGAATAATTCAAGATTAGTGCATATATTTAGTTAATTATTATGATTTATATTCTATAATTTTGATAAAAGTAAAAAATTTTAAATTAATGTTCCATTTTTTCAATACCTTTTTTTTCAAATTTTCCCTTATAACATGAATCCCACATTCAATGCCAAAGTTCTTTGTCCAAAATCCCATACCAAAACTAAATGGACAACGTTTTTGTGACCCATGTTCATTATGATTAATCATTCCATCCACACATATGCCTTCAATAAAAATTTCATGTGGCATACGTTGAAATTTATTTCAACTCTAGAATATTTTTGTTTATAATCCTTGATCATTTCTTCACAATTCACAAAAGAATTCCACAATGAGGTTGAATGTCAACAAATGAACTCATGTACTAGTCAAATGGCCAATAACATCACTTTTAGTGGCTCCTTTGCCATTAGTAATCCCTTTTTTGCTTATTAGATTACCATTACGAATTGTTGACACACCACTTATGGTCATAATCCCTTTAGTATGGAAACATAGTTAAGGGACCAATATAGTCACCATTTTTTGATTTCAACATAATGGGTGTGCTTGAGCTCATGGTAATCATCCATATGTGGCCCCTTTAAACGTTGGAACATGAAAAGGATAAACAATCATGAAGGGGGTAAACATCTTTGGATTATGCATATGTTGCATATCACATTAATTATCAAACATCTAAATATAATCATCCAACTTGATTGTCGTAACCCTAGCCTTGGGCTTGCAACCAAGGCAAGGGCTTGCAAGAGTGCAGGACAAAAGGGAGGCCTGGGAAGCACATCTTATATTCCCGGGAGTGCAAGAGAGTGTGAGAGAATGAGCCCTCACACTCCCAAATGACCTCCCACTTGGGGAGTTGGAGTCCCAATGGACTCCCAAATCTTCAAAGAACGATTATAGGGGTCAAAACCCATTGGATTGAAAAATTCTTTGTATCATTAGAAAGTTATTGAAACATAGATGTATAAAATGGGCTTGCATGACCCATTTGGACATCTAAAACAAAGTTATGGCCAAAAGAAAGGTCGGGAGTCAAATTGGCAATTTGACTCCCGACCACTAAAAGTCAAGAATCGACCCAATTTTCTTGCGTGCAGGTGGCGTGTGACATATCGTTGAAAAGCTCTCAATGAGTATTACAACTTTGTTTCAAACATCATCTCAATCAGAGGTCTACACACAAAATTATGGGGTCCCAAAGTCGCGAGAATTGCAATTTTGGGAATTTCAAGACTCCCATTTGGGAGTCCTGGGACAAAATGCCATTTGGATGTGGGCTTCATGTAGAGGCACAGAGTATACTATAAGGGGGGAAGGTGGTGGCTTCCCCCAACTCTGGGCCATGGTGAGTCTTGTGAATCTGAATTTACTCGTGGCTCGTTTTAGCACCAAAAGTGCTCCAACTATGCATTAACCAACTTGATGTTTGGTTTGTGCAAATTCGTGTGAGTGAGTGAAGTGCTTGTCAATCTTCCTAGGCCCATCCCGAAGTTCCAACACGCCCTTCTACCCCTCCGAAGTGCCATGAACCAAAAAGCGTGCCCCAATTCCTTGCTCTTCCGATGTTTTCACTTTAGACTCACCTTTGAGTCTATCAAGGAGCTTGAGGGTGTGTCATTGATGGTGCCAATTGACCCCAAATACTAATGATACTGTTTAGTTATCCATAAATGTCTTCCATGTCCCATAGTAATGATATGGCAACCAAACTTGGTAATGAACTTGTCTTTAAATTTTAAAATCCCCCAAAGATGAAGATGATCACAATGTGGGTGATTTGAACCTCACCCCTTGCCTAGTAAACCCATTAGTACCCTCAAAATATCCTTTCAAAATATGCCTTATTATGGAATCTTGGGCCATTTTTATGAAAAACCTAAATTTAAATTTGGAAACCAAACATTAACCTTAAATTAAGATGTTGAACATGTGGGCTTCACCTACCTTTATTTTAAAAAGGGACATGCATTTTTAAAAACATTTCACAAGACCAATAAATCTCAAACATATTGTGAACATAACAAATGTTATGTATCGACAATCAACTTGATTTCACCACCACAAATAATCAATGAGATAATTAATGAACAAATTTAGAATATTCACAATAATGGTAAAACTAATTTATAAATTATCCCTTTCCCATTAACTTCCAACCTTGTTTAATGGAAAATGCATGGGCGGGTCTTGATGAATTTACCCCAACATGGTAACTTTTGTCCTAAAAGCTCATCACAAAATGACAAATTATTCATGTAGTACCTAAAACTTGTGTCCCAAGACCTCATCACCAAATTATAAGCCTAAGAAAACCAAGCATTTTCCACAAATAAAACCAAAAACACATTCACAACCTTAAAACAACACAAAGTGGGAACGAACTTTTTATATAACATAATCCCCACTCTTGTAATTTTTTGCTTGAAAATTATGAAAAAAAAATTCAAAATCCTCCATGTTTATTGATGGTGTAAACACCCCACCACTTGTAGGCCACATGAATGAGTGCTTACTAATGAAAACAACTTTTTTTTATCAAAAACCAATTAGAAACCATCCCCACACATGACACCTCCCACACCCCATAAAATCCTTCAAAATGCTTTACTTCCAAAAATGTTGAAAGTCACACATGTAGATTTCCTTTCCATCAATTTGATGGCAAAAAAAACACTCCAATCTCATGTCATATGCCAAGTATATGAAAATTTGAAGAAATGCCCAATTAATTCCAAAATTAATTTGGAATTAAATAATTAAAATGAAAATGAAAAACCTTGTTTAATCTCTCGACCCATATGCAACTATTAGTCAGATGAAGGATAAGTTTGATGAAATATTTGGACGGATGAAAAATGTACATCTAAATTTTGGATGAAAAAAATTCCACGTCAATGAAAAAGTTGAAAAAACATGAAAAATAAAAATGGTCTACCACATGGATTAATGTCGAACACATCCTTTAAGTTCAAGAAATCACAAAAATATAAAAAGGAGGTCCAAGTTGGACCCCCCCCTCCCTCCTTATCAAAAAATTTAGAGCTTTGTGAGCCTCCTCTCATGCAAACCTACCTACATTTGAGCAAGCTTAGAAATCTCCAAGGAGGATATCAATAATAATTGTTCTTCCCATTACTACTTGTCCCCTTCCTTCTACAACAACTTAAAGTTATTATTGTTATTGATTCACACCCACAATGAAGATGACGAGGAGGTGAGGCCTCCTCACCCACCCTCCTTGTTGAACACACATTAAGGAACTTTGAGCTCTTGATGATGGTTACAATGGTGGTGGCATTTGTTGTTACTCCTAGCACACCTAAACCAAGAAAGAAAAAAAGGGAAAGAAAAATAAAAGAAAACGAAATAAAGAGAAAAAGGAGGATAGAGAGAGGAGAAAATATGAAGGGGCCTCTATGGCAAGACGTAGGAGCTCTTCTTCATTTTTGCAAAAAACTTTTCATAAAACCATTAAGGTCTATAAGAACTCCTTCAACCTTCCTTTTCGTGATCTTGGGTACATATATAAGCCCTATTGGGGTTTTAATCTCCAAGGAATGTTACAATAACATAACAAGCAAAACAAAACATAACCATGGCACACATCATTTACAAGCAAAATGTGAGCCCACAATAACTATTGCAACATGAACTTCCACGCATACACAAGTTTCTTGAATGGCATAAAACTCAAGAATTAACTTTTGGTGATTCAAAATATGACTTGTTTACAAATAAATAGGAATCCAAGCCCAAAACACAAAATGGAAAACATAAACACAAAACCATGTGTAAAAAAAAACTTGCATAAAAAAACTCGAAAATTTTATAAAGCAAAATACACCATTTGTTTCAAAATTTTAGGTCACCAAAAGCGATTTGAGAACCCACAACTAAAAATTATGTGACAAACATTAAATAACATGAATTTCAGTCACACATGGACCAATTCTAAGCTATAATAGAATTCAATATTATTAAAGGATAAATAGACATATTAATATTGGATATGTAGGCAACTTTCAATTATGGTTCAAATTTGGATGTGATTTACATTTTTTGAATTCTTATTCTTTCTTTTCAAATCAGTTTCTGGAAGGAATGGGACATTATTTCCTCTCCTCCCTATTTTTGTTGTGTATCAAATCTTTTTGTAAGTTTGGGTGTTTTCAAAAACATTAAATTGTATGGTAAAACATATAGATGTTACGGTGAAAGAAAATAACATGAATTAAGGAATTGAATACTAAAAATTGTTAATACATGCATGTAGAAGACTTGCTAGGACTATTAGTAATATAATTATTAACAAATTTTAAAACATGTAGTTATAAACATCATTCTAATACATGTTTTGATATGAATTGCATAGAATTAAGTTTAGTTCTTACAAATTACATTAATCCAACTTAGCACTAACATAATTAGGATTTAATTGGGTAGTTAAACTAACACTCCTTATATGCCCCATGCCAAACAACTCAAATCCCAATGTAGTAAAGGGCACCTTATGCCTATTATTGTAACACATGGGTTAGTTTAGGAGCAAGATGCTTAATAATTATTAGTTTGTTGTCATTTATTTTTGATAATAAAGAAATAATATTTTACAATTAGGAATTATACTAAATAATGAAGTTAATGTGCTTCAAAGTTTGTTTTTAGATTTTCAAAATGACAAATATGTAGTTTTCAAAATTATCAACAATTTCAAAAATACTTAATTAATGTTTACCCAACCTAGGTACTATGGTAATAACCATATAGTGCCTTTGGTCATAGAAGAAAAAAAATTAAAGGGCACCTTAGGCCTATTAATAACCATATGGTATCTTTCCTTTTAGAGGAGGAAATTATATTCACCTATGTCAAATGCCCCCCTTCTAAAACTAAAAAAACAACAAGGGCTTTACATTGAATAAGATAGATCCATCAATGGTTTATTGTTTAAAGCAACAATTAGGTTTAGGTCTAATGTAATTTATAAAATGGAAGACCTACTAATTTTGAATTTATTCATTTTTTCAAAAAGAAAAACCCATTGATTTCAAAGATGGGTCAAATTCCTAGATTACCAATTTTGTGGGTCAATGATTCCAAACCTTATAAAACATGTCAATTCTAGGTTCAAGGTGAGGCCAATTTCATGTTATTATTTGCTAGGTTTTAATGTGGGGTTCAAAGCCATTTAATTCAAATTTTAATATTTCAAGTTGGACAACATCAAATGTGCCCACCACATCCAAGATTAATGTGTGGAATATGCATTTGGGGTAAATCAAAGCTATGGTGGTTCACTTTTTACATCTTTATAAACTTTTTGCAAAGTGTACTCTATTCAAATGCCACAAATGGATTGTAAAATCATCAATTTGACAAAAATATTTATGGATTAAGATTGTCAAATTAAATAGGAATATTTATTAAGGGTTGAAATTCAATAAACGTACATCAATCATATAACAATGGATTATAATTTAGATTTTGTAGTAACATTCAAATGCATTTTTTGTTATGATTTCATCTCAATATTTTTAATAGGGACTTAGTATGTGATACATGACCAAAAAAACAAACATGGATTGAAAAAAATTACAACAAAAACTTTAACTAATAAAAAACTATGGACCTTTGAATTATTAGATTTGGACCTTATTTCCAAAAGTCCCAAGTTAGTCATTTTTTGTTAGATTGATATTTTTTTCCCCCTAACATGTATGTTAAAGAATTTTCTAAATGGGCAACCTTTCATATGGACTTTATTGATTGATTAATCACCACATAAGGCCCACTCAACATTGGTTTTCTACATTTTTTTCCATCTAGTGTTTAAATATGGATATTATATGAACTTTTGAGATTGAGACTCTTGTTGCTTTTGAGCCACCCTAACTTGGATCTACCCTCATTATAGTCAACATAAATTAACAATTCCTTTCAACAATCTTATAAAAATGAGATGTTTTTGTTTTACATTCATGAATGAGGCATGTTATTTGCCTTCTTTCTATGAAATCCTCTTGATGTATGCCACCTCACAATATTTGCCCTTGTAAAAAAAACTCCAAGTACATCCTAGTTGAACAAAATACCTTAAATCAAGTGTATTCTTCTATTGTCTTTAGGTAGGAAAAAGATTTAAACACCTCATGCAACTCTATCTATGACCTATACCTACACATAAGACCTAACACATGCAAAAAAACCTTCAATTGAATAAACCTGTCTTATGCTAGATCTAAGCAACGCTAAGATTTTAAAGTTGAGCCTAAGGTCAAATTTTAAGGGTATTGTTTAGACTAAAGGTGGGTTTTGTGGGGTTTTCCCCCATTTTAAAATGTTGGGCTAACTACCCAAACTTGACCAACACAACAAATAACATAACCCCCCTTACCTTGTTGCGTACAAAAGAACATGTCATATAAGCCTAAACATTTTCTGCTTTCTATAGAATCATTGTCTCAAGGTTTTTAAGCCATGCCCTAAAGACATACCAAGGCATAATTTCATCCTTGTGACATGTCCCCTAACCTAAAAATTCATTTGTAAGTTGTGAACTAGCAAAGGTCAATTGATTGTGCCATATAAAACAACATCAAAACTTGTTGAATTGGCAAATATCTTAACACACTAAGAAATGTAACATATGTGCACATTCTACCTCCTAATGAATCAATGGGAAAGGTCACCTAGTGATGAAAGGATCCTAGTAATATTACACAAAACCTTGATGTGCTAGCATGGAGGGTGGAATTGCATTTGAGGAGATCCCAAAACAACAAAAGGAATTCTAGTTGTGATTGTTACAACCTAAGATCTATAGATCATGTGAATTAACAACTACCAATGTATTGCCCATTGGCATCCCATTACAATTCAACAAAAACATTGGTAACTTATTATATAAACCCTCCTAGTTCCACTTCACACTACTTATGTAAATGGGCAAATACCATAGGTAAGTAGGTCGGTGATGTAAGTGTTGTGTCCTAATTGTTTTCTTCATCATCTTTGGGTGAGAGTAGTAAAAATTGTCATTAGCCCCTAGGTTGGGATAATTGACATTATGGCAAACCAAAATGCTAAAGCTATGGTGGGGTGAAAGCATGGTAAAATAGGTTGAATTTTTATTCTACAAGTGGTCTAGTTTTTTACACAAGTAGAAAAAATTAGTTTCAATATCACATTAAATAACATTATGAAACCATGAGGGCCTTTATTGACATGATGGTAAATTGAATAATTTTTTTGAAAAACATTAGTGCAATAGAACTAAATAACAAATGCACTAGTACATAATGAGTCCAAATCCACTAATGAATTCACTAGGTTTTGTAATGAATTATGTGAATTTTTGTCCTAATGAATTTCTAATGAATTTGTCAATTGCTTAATGATCGGCGATGAGTTGATACAAACAAGTAAAATTCACTAACATATGAACAACTGGCTAATTTTGAATATTTTAATTATTTAATCGAAATTATTTTACTCTTTCATTTTTTTTAAAATTTAAAGTTTTAAGAAGTCGAACCTATCTACCTAGGTAGGTAGAAGACTAGCACCTACTTACTTGTGTAGGTAGAAAAATAGGTAGGAAAGGGAAAATGTAGATGGAATGAATAACCAAAAAAAAAATAAAAATACTTTGCAATTTCCATTTAACGCCTAACAATTTTTCATTCATTCCAAATTTGCATATGCATTTCTATGTGATAAATCAAGGGAAGACATGTTCTTTATACAGGTTGTGAGATGAAATTAAAAAACAAAACACATGGGTTAAATTTTTTATTTGCAACTTAGTTTTAAATTGAGATGCAGGTAAACTTTTTCCAAAAGCCAACTTTAATTAGTATTATCTTTTTCATATTATGTTCAAATGAAAAGACTTAAACTTCATTTTGGAAGATTTTCCAAAATCTACACACAAAAATTATAAATTTTATTTTTAAAATAGTTGAATTAAAAAACATTGCATGTAAATCCTGCATTTCAATAAATTTCAACAATGATGTTTTGAAGACATTTTCTTTCTTTAACCATCATTATCTTTTTCATACTTTGTCCAAATAAAAGCAAAATTTTAAAATATGTTTTTCCTTTATACTACATAGTACATTTTAATTATGAAACTTAATGCAAATAGTTCATTAGTTATGATGTATCAACATATAATAACATCATTCTCAAAACCATTCAATGTTACATAGTGTATTTAAGAAATACACTACAATTAAATAAGGTACATTAAATACATACACGTTAATTTTTGTATTATAGTGTTACTTTGATTATATAATTATAAAATATAAATTATTTCTCAGAAATGAAATAAAATTTTATTTAAATATTATATAATATGGATTTTAAATTGATAATGTATGTACATAAACTAACAGTAAATTATATCATAATGGATACAATAGATACATTGAAATAATTTTATATAAAAATATTTTAAATAAAATTTAAATATTAAAAAAGGTAGATTATATTATTATAAAGATTATGTTAATTAGTGATACAAACTAGGATAATAAAATATTTTTTATTATCATTAATTAGATAGTATAATCTGAAAGTAAAATATACTATTTTAATTTAATATTAATTAATTTTGTACTTAAATATATTTAATTTAATTTAAATAAAAATATCTCAAATATTTTTAGATTTAAATAATACTAAGATTATATAATTATAAATAATATTATAGTTGATAAATATGTAAATATATTAAAATAAAATAATAATAATATTCCAATTGATTAGTATTAATGGTTAATAAAATTGAAAAAAATGAAAAAAATTCAAGTTTTATCTTTTTATTTCGAATTTTATTGTAGTTCATTTCATTTCAAAGTATTGGAAGAATTAAATTATATGATAAAATATTTAATTTCTAAAAATTATTACTGAATATAGATTAAGTTTTATATTGTATTAGATTATGGTAGTCAAATATTTTTATATGTATAATAATAAATGTAATCACCCAAATAAATAAATAAATATTTACATTACATTCCATTATATTATTTATAATATACTATTATATATTTATATTTATATTTAAATATATATCAACACATATGATGAAAATTGGGTTTTCATCTTTTTATTTCTTAAAATGTCTTTACATTATAACTAATTAATGCAATAAAAGGTTATGATAAATAATCTTACACATTGTAAACTAATTATATTAGATAATGACTATTATAAAATTTTATATCACATTGAAATTATCATCTTAATACGACAAAAAATAACTTTAGTAAATTATTTTGACTACAAGTGAATGTTTAGTTAAAGTTTCATTGAAGGTGAAATGAAATTAAGGCATGGTAAATTTGGTTCACTTTTACTACCCCATAGTGATTTGGTTTAGTGGATTTGGACTCATTGTGTTTTAGTGATGTGTTTGAAGCTAGCTAGTCAAAATTGTGTTCAAAAGTTATTTTATATTATAAGTTTGATATAAATTATGATTATATTATGTAAAAGTTGAAAGCATATTAATACATTTTAGGACATCATTAACTTGAAGACAAAAATATTCCAAATATTCATCTACTTGCAATTTATTTTATGAAAAAAAATTACTTTGAAAACATTTTTTTCTATTTTCATTGTTGGAAGATCTACATAAATGCATATTAAACATCTGATTATTCAATGCCATCGTAATATCATACAAATGCAAATAATAAATATTGATCATGACAATAGTTAATATTTCTAAGTTCAATATATTAAAATTCATTTTTTGTTTTGTTCCTTTTATGTTACAAGGATCTTGAGTTGTTTATTTTACCATGATAACACTTGGTGGATGATGTTAAAATCACAAAAATTGTCGAGGAACCTTGTGTTATTACTAAAGAAAAGGACATAATTTAAGTGTTGATGGTAATAATGTAAAATCCACCTCCTATACATAATTTTATAAAACATGTGGAAAAACTCTTGTTTACATAACGAAAGTAAAACAAGCAAAATGAAGTGTCCACCTAGAAAAAGAGAAAATCGTTTTGTTAGAGTTTACAGTTAATCAAAGTGGACCACTAGAATTGGGAATCTATGTCAATTGATATACCTAAATGCAAAACATTAGAACAAACAAGGTATGGTATATTCTCATGAAAAAATTATGATTGGATATTGCCATGCTTTTGGTTCACAACTATCATGAATGTTGTGAATGCATGCTCGATGGGACATATGAAGCAAGGTCTTTCCCATGCTCAAGTAATGGTTCATCAAAAGGCATATGTCGAAAAGAAAGCATTAACAATGTACATGTGACACACTCATCATAATGTAATTGTCAAATGCACCTTTGTAACATTGTGATTTGGATAGTGCTATTATATGTAATCTCCAAAATTATTGTTCAAACCCAATCCCACATACAAACCACCTTACATAGAAAGATAGAAATGTCTTTATTTCCCTTCTCCATGATTTTGTGAAACATGAATCAATTCCATTCATGTTTTCATTTTTACATTATATATGCATTGCCATGTAAATAGTCAAGACATTGACTCTACATTTTTTGCTTATCTACAATAACTTAAAATTGTGATTAAGACACTATTCTTATTTAGAATTTCCAAACCAATTATAAACTTAACTTCACATATAAGAAACCTTACACATTTAATAGCCAAGATATTATATATATCCTCTCTCCAACGCTTTTGTCCATATATGACAAAATACTCTTCTTTTTCCATTTATGAGCTATATTTAATGCAAGGAAAATATGAATCACATGGATTATGTTTTCTTGCTTATTTGCAATTTCCTCAAAATTATGATAAAAACATTCCTCCTATTTGCAAATTACCAAAATTTATTTGGAATTCAATTCCACATACAATAAACCTTACATACAAATAATGCAACATAATTTATTTCTTCTTTCCAAAATTCTGAAATGAATGAGTACTTACAAATAGTCATTTCCAAACTACAAGGAAGGCAATATTGTAAAAAGAACCTTTTTATTTTTCTTAATTAGTTACATTCACCTCAATATTGTGATTAAGATAGGGACCCAATCTTTAATCTCCAACATTATTAGGAAAACAATTCCACACCAAAACACATTAAACACAAAGACAAAAAAATCTAATTGTTTTTTTTTTCCAAAAATTTGGGTACACATGCCTAACTATTGTCATGTTTTTATTTCATCACTAAAAATCATTATAGTGAAAATAGGAATTTAATTGTTCCTATTCTCCTTGATAATCTAATTTGCCTAATATTGTGCTTATGATAAAATTATTGGAATATCAAATTTCACATACAAACCACCATGCAATACATATAAAAACTCCAATCAACAAAACTATTTAAACCCAATTCCACATCCAAACCCACTTACACAAAATGACAAAAAATACACTTCTTAATGCATAATAAGAAACCATTAAAAATTATTAGAGTAAACAAAATAACATTAAATAGAACATTTTGAAATTTTGTTGAGTTTATTAAAACATCACAAGACTTGTTGTATATTTAGGTTTTCAAAATAAAATGTGTTTTACAAATGGAATGTTAAAATTATAATGTGACAATGAAACACAAACATATTAGACACAATAACTTAAACGCCTAATTTCATAAATTCTCTATCTCCTAATTCCAAATAATTCTTTGCATGAGTTTCATAAACATCGCAATCATGTAGAACTCTACATTGGTAAGCACAATATGATCATTTTTGATTACACAATAAATTGATTGTGAAAGAATATCCCTTCTATCCATCCTATTGGTGTTTTTGTGATCATGTTGATATTTCTATACTAACAAAGGCATCCAATCATGTAAGAATCCTCTTGTGCATAAATTGGCAAGACCTTTAATGACAAATGTCATCAATTTCTTTCCCTTTTTGCACTTCTGAAGCTACAACTTCAACTTTATGATATCGTTTGTCATCCAATTTTGTTGCATTAGAGCGGATTTCTTTTTCAAAAATATAATGCACATTAGAATCATGAGCCTCTGAAATTGGATTGATTGTAATGCCATTAGGTGCTAGGTTAGGAATAACATTATTCGAATTCACATTGAATGGCATTGTAATACTAATTTTTATTGGTTCCATGATTAGTTGCACTCTTCAAACCCTAGACCTCAATTCAAAATTATGCAAACAAGAACTTAAGGTCGATACTTCACAAGTCAATGCACCTTTCACCTTTTTCTTTAAAAACCTATGACCTTCGAATGGTTCTCACATTACTAATATAGTCAAGTGTATTGAATGCTCTTCATCAACGCTCAATGCCATCACAAAATCAAGAGCCAAAACCCTAAACATCAATTCAATCAAACAACTTTTTTTGGTTTGAGAAACCTTTTGCCCTACCTTATTTTTAGTGAAAATTTAAACTTGTAGAATGGCCATGACATTTTGCAATGCAAGACCTTCAATGCTTGTAGTTGACAACAAGTTGCAAAAGGTTGGTTGATGGTGGTTTAGACATTTTGCAAATGGCACAATAATAAGTTTAGCTCACTTGTATGACATTGAAGGTTAGCTAGGTTGACAAGCGCCTTGGCAAAAACATCACACATTGCTCATTCAGGGTATTAAAATCTTTCCTAGTTCATTCGGTCATTCTTTCTAGGCACGTAAACAATAGAAAAAACTTTTGAAGTTTGCATTGTGATTTCTTTGTTGTCCCTAACTGTAGGGAAAATGGATTACAAAGTGTTGTAGGATTTGGTTGGCACAAACCTCACCCAATGTGACATAAGTGATTATATGAGTGAAATCTAGAATATTACATGTGTGCATATGATGGATGGGCATATTTCATAAAAAGTGCATGCACATAGATGAGAAATTCTAGCTTTGAACAAAGGAGGTTTTTAGTTTGAAGTTGGAATTGATGTTGGTAAATTTTTTTTATTTATAGTGTTAAACCCAAGGGGTTGACATTCTTGTGATCCAAACCTGAATCAACACCCTTTTGATGAGATCAACACAATAACTAAACCATCAAACCAACATTCTGGTAAAATTCTTGCAACAATCAAAACCATGAAAAATAACTTTTGAACACAAGTTTATGGACCAGAGGGGCCAGAGGTTCTCTTCAAAAGGAAGAACCTGTCAAAACCCTGACCGGAGGTTCTCTCCAAATGGAATAAGCAAACCAAAGCTGGTTTGAAATTTCAAGCTGCCGTGAGCGATGCGCTTCTTCATTACCCAAAATTGCTGGGAAGTCCCCCTTTTTTTACACAGATTTTCTTCAGGGACCGTGTGACCCACCCCATAGTTTCCAATTTCTTGAAACCTAGTAGGAGGCGGTCCTCCATTCAACCATGATTTGAGGGCAAAAACGCGGCGCCTGTCAACGATGTGCATGCCTTGCTTCCACCTGGTAGTTGGAAGAATGTGGTTAAAGCATCTAGAGCGATGGTGCTCAGTATGTGACCCTGCAAAAAAAAATTCACATCCAAGTTTCGTTATTTACTTTCTTGCAACCCCGCCCATGAAACCGAAACTAGGACAGCAAATAGGTGGGGAACTACTAACAGCAAACCACCTGGACGAATCGTTGTGATGGGCCAATCAGACACACTGAGCAGCAGTCATATCATATTTATTACACTTTTTTCTCCAGGTGGGTCTTTTACCAGCCACTCCACACTGTGCAATTATGCTGAGACAAAGCCATTTTCCTGAGCCAAACCAGCAATTTTGGACTTTTCTTCATCCAATTTTAATGTGCAGGGTCACATACTGAGCACCATTGGAGATGCTCTTGGGGCGGGCCTCTTAATGTTTACCACATGGAACAAAACCGACAACACCAACAAGCAACAAATAGAAAAAATATTGTGGTGTGGCATTCATGAATGAATGAACGAATGCCCGCAGCAGCTACGATTCTTGAAGTTCTGGGACTGGTGAAAGAAGCTCACTTTTTATCCAAAACATAAATAGCTGGAATTTTGAGGATACAAAAAACAACCTTTTGTAGGATTCACAGCCCTTTTATTGACACCAAATGACCAAATTTAGCAGGCAAAGAAAACGCTTCTTACAAGCTCTTGTTGTGGAGGGCAATGGATACAAAGATATTTGTGGATCTGCAATTTTTTGTGAGCTTTGTGGTTTATGCGAGAACAACTGTCATGCATTCAAAAAGTGCGTCAGTTGACACTCCGCGACAAAGTGGTGGTCTGTGGGTTGGGATTTTGCTATCATCAGTCACTCGGGCTATATTGTATTATGCATTATATAGCTTGAGAACATTTTTTAGCTTTCTTTGATCAGGAGCTTCAAATGTGACCAGATCAATGACACCGGCTATGAAGGCATTTCCCTTCCGTCTTCAAAACAACAACCCACCCTCACATGCCTACTGACACATTAGATGGTAGTGTCACCCCGACATAATCAGATGTCAGTATTCCCTCAAGAACAACAACTTTCCTTTCAAATTACACAATCAGATTCCTGCTAGTGTTTTTGTAACTGTAGAGCAAACCTGTCATCTGTCACAGGCAGCAGGCATCACTGGAGTAATGGCCCTCAAGAAGCAAAGCCGAGTGCAGGCTTGATTCTGGTAAAGCCCCGCGACCAAGGGCTTAACTAAGCGGAAAGACCCGCTATGATCCTCTTTTCTTTTCCAAAGGATACCATGGGAAAGCAAGTGTTCCATTCTTCAAAATGTCCCCCAAACACAGCCCTGAGGAAAAACTACACTGGGTAAGGTGCCCTCCAATTACAATAAGAGATTGGAACAAGTTCTTTACTCTTCATGTCTCAAAAGCGGTGTAGCAAATGCAGTAATACAATCAACCAGCTCTCTAGCGTCACACTACACCTTGGTTTGCACTCGGCAGTTGCAATGTTGAAAGGCACGAGCAAAAATGCATTCTTCTTCTTTCATTCTGTAAAAACCTGGCTGCTTTTGTTTAGTGTAGTTGCAGGGTGCCTTAAAATGAGAGGCACGGCATTACATTTTTTGAAACACCCATTGTTGAGGTTTTCCCCATTGATAAATGGTGGGTATCATGGGGGAAAAGGGCAGTGGTTCTTAAGCAATGTAAAGCTCTGGGGGTCATCAAGCTTTACTAGATTGGGGGCCCTGCGCTTGGCTTGGCTTTGGCTTGCTTTGTGGGACCCTGATTCCCATAAATATGTGTCCCCTTAGCTTTACCATGCACAAAAGCTTTGCAATAATAATAGATGTCATCAGGTTGCTTGTTCTGTTTAGCAATCTCTTGTCTTATACTGTTCAAATTTCCATATTTATTAGTGGGCCTACAACCCCAAAAAAATGTTCATGTACGCCAAGTGATTTTATTAGATTTTTAAGTGAAATCATCCCTCCCAGTGAACAAGGACTGGGACCTAGTGGAGATGCAATGAGTTCACTGGTCTGATGAATAGGGACCGCGCACTACACCACATTTTGTAGTAGTGGGGGTTGTGAAAACAATTAACACTCCATGTCAGATTCAATAAAACTATGTAGATTTCCAGCAACATCCACTTTTGAGAAAAACTATGTGTAAGGTAAGGCCCCCAGTGTGAGGGAATTACAAAATAAAAGGCCCTAGGAATGTGAGGTACCAGGAGGAGAGGGGGGGAGGTGTTTGTGTTTAGAGATTTGTTTTGGACTTTGGTGTTCTCATCAAGTTCCCAATGGCACTCCCATTGAACATAAGTTCTTCAAGCTATTCCCAACATCACCACACTTTGTCACATATATCCTTTGCCCAAGATTCTACCCAGTGACTGTAAGTTATTTCCTATTTTGGGAGTGTTCATAATACCCATGTTTCTTGTGGTCATGAGTCAATCAAAGAGGCTCATCACCAACAAAAAAACACTTTGAACCTACCTAGCATTAGTAACTACAACTGTGCAACCACCAGGTTTTAGTTTTTTACATTTAAAATCATCAATATTTTGTCCCAGTAAATAAATGACCTCACATGGCAAGGCACTCCAAGAAATTTGGGAGTGTATTTGGAGGGTACACATATTATATTCATGAATTTCCCAAAAGGAGGGCTATTATGCCTACACCTTAAAAAGTGGGAGGAAAATTATGCCTATACTTGTAGGTGTAAAATCCTTCTCACCTCTTCTTGAGTAGGTGTAAGAACTACCCCTCCTCCTTTTTGTCTTTATGTTACCAATATTTAGGTTTATATAACCTCCTTTGCCTCATGTTTTACCATGGGTTAAACCCTCAGGTTATGGACATTGCCAAAATGTGGGGCTGGACTTTGCTCTTTCCTTGTTCTAGGCCCCCTATTTGGAGAATGCCCCCACCCTAGGCCTTTATCCTCCACTAAAAAGTCTCTTTGCTTTTTTGAACTGACTTTTGATTCAGTCCCCAATTTTGATGAAACCAGGTTTACTTATCAGTAAGCCTCAATTTCAGGTTGTTTTATGTGTAGGGGAAGGTTTGCTCCCAATGGCTTCCCGTAATTTGAGGATTGTATGTAGCCTCAAGAGTGTAAGTAGGCCTAACAATTAAGGGAGGCCTATATATGCCATCCCCATTGTAAAGCACTCAAATGGTTCTTTTCTTCAAGTGGTGAAATGTCTGCATGTGATCAATGAAAGGGTCCTTCTACTAAGAAAGGAGTCTCCTGTGAGAGAGGTGCTTTCAAATACAATAAAAAACCTTGGAGTGCTTTATGGACTTCAAAAGACTCATTGATTGTAGTTTATTTTCTGAAACCTAATTCCCCCCCCCACCCAACAAGAGTTGCTCTAGAGGAACCCCAGAGAGAGGAGAGTGGTAGCATCCACATGATCAGCATTTTATTTTTATTTTTTCATTTTTGAAAAAAAGCTGATATGGCTACAAATATATAACTCATAAAGCCTAGGTGGTGACTAAGCCAGTTTGGTTGAGCAATTTATTTGGCAACCATTTCAGAATAAAAGGTATGTTATGGCGAATTAAAATGGTAGATAGTAAGGCGATATAGTATTTGTCTTATGAAGAATTTTATGGCAAAAAATTTTAATCGTATCAAGGCATTTGGCTACTATATTATTATGAGATTGAAATATGTGGTTCCATGGAGCATTTCAACATTTGTGAAGAGACAATAAAAATGCTAAACATTTTTTTTCCATAATTACACATTTGAATCCAACCCACCTTTCGCAATATGTTCTCACTCCCATTTACCTCCACCTCCATTAGCTGCCCACCCATATCCACCAGTTGGTAGTCCTCATTGCTTTATCTCCCCTACTTGTCTTGCTTCTTTGGCTGCCTCAAATAACCCTAAAACTATCATTTCCACTCAAAAAACACTTCCCTGAACCTTTTAAAGAGAGACCGTTTTCTGCAAGCTTGTTACAGCTCCCCCCCCTTGCTTCCCAAGAAATTTTTCCAAACACTAAAAACATCAAGCACTATAATTTCCCGACATAAAAGCAAGTGGCATTTACAACAAGCACAATGAAGAACCAAGCAGCAACATCAAGTGTGGAGATTGCATAAGCTACGAACAAAATCCTCCATACACAAAAGTACAAAAAAATTGTAAGATAGTGGGAAATATATCCTGATAAGTTTATTAAATCAAGGCAAATATGATGGAAAAAAGGGTATCAAAAAATTCCGATGATGAGTAATTGAAATTCCAGTGACAAGTAATCGGAATTGGTATATGGGGGATTTTTTGGAATCCTCCATACGGTCATCCATGGACCATTCCAAAGACAATTCCAGAAATACTACCTAATTTTCAAGCCTAACTACTTCATTTCTTTCTTAATAATTACTTTTTTTTTCAGTACTTTTTCAATAAGTATCTCTCACTTTTCCTAATAACTACCTCCATTTTATAACTATCTCACTTTTTTTTCCCTATTCACTGACATGGATATGAAAAAACAAATTAACATATGTCTTTTCATGTCCGTGAAATGTATATTAATTTAAATTAAATTTGAACATAGACATAAATAATGACAAATTATTAAAATCCATATGGAAACATATAAAAAAACAAAATAGTCAATCATCACTCGTAGTGTGCAGTAATGTGGAGCAAAAGATTGATATATGGGGGACTTTTTTGGAAACTTTTGTATGGTTGTCCATGGAGCATTCCAAAGATTTTTTAGAAATAACTACCTCCCTTTCAAGCTTAACTCCTTCATTTATTTCTTAATGATTACATCCTTTTCCTATTAACTTTCTTAATAACTATTTCTCACCTTTCTTAATAATTTCCTCCATTTTATAACTACCTCACTCTTTTTCCCTATCCATCAACATGGATATGATATAAAAAAATAACATTTTTTTTCATGTTTGTGAAATGTATATTAATTTAAATTAAATTTGACATTGACATAAATAATGATGAATTATTGAAAACCACATGAAAACGTATGAAAAATAAATAGTTGATTGCCATTGGTAATGTGCAACAATGCGAAACTCAAATTGATATGAACAATATGGAAACTACCTTCAAAGTGAAAGGTGGTTCTGTGGTAGATTTGGCATTGCTCTTCATATAGAGCTTGAACATGCTTTGTTGTGCATTGAAACTTGACCTATTTAACGAGCCAAAAATTACTTTCTTGTTCTCACTAGATGCGAGCATGTGCAATGCCTTCATAATATTTAAGTGTTTAGCAAAACTTTCATCACAACCTAGTTGGAACTAGTATTGAAGGTACACAATGCCCATTGCATCCAAAACAACATGTCAAGATAATCTTAATCCAATTTTGCTTTGTACAATTTTGCAATGAGTTGTGATGCTTACACTTAGAAAAAAAACCAACATTTCCTCTTTAATAACTTCGTAAATTACATCTTCATGATCAAAAGTTAACAATTAGCAAATAACAAGGTCTTTTCTTGGTTCAACACAATACACATAAAGATTATCATATCTTGAATTAACATTTAAATTTTTGAATAATATTCACCCTTACCAAAGCATTATCCCTTGACCTTTATGATAAGCATTTGAAACACATCTTTTGTAACTACATTTTCTTTATCAACAAAATCAAGGTTTTCTTGTTGGACTTATGGTTCATCCACATGTTTCACATATATGTTGTCACCATTTATCACAAAAGCAAGTTGTTTCATGTTATCATTAATGTCCACCACCCATTTTATAGGGATTGTTTCATGGCAATAGTTCAAGAAGCTTTGGAGGTCCAATATTCATCATTGGAAAAAGCACCACCCCTATCAATAGAGAGATTAAAGAGCTCCCCTTGAAAGATATTTATTGTGGCAACAAGATCATGAATGAAGATATCTTGTTTTTAAAAAAATTGCACTAAACAATCAATGGTTTAGATCAATGTCAATATGTAGCGTGACATCCCCAACAAACATGGGTTGCCAGCAACTTCAAAATTGCCTAGTACATGTACACCACAACACTTAATTAACATACACATGTATGGTAGTTTCAACCAAAGTTTCAACCATATCAAAATGTGGTAACCACAAATGCACATATTTATGGACACCAAGTGAAAAAATGTAGGAACAACATTCAACTTTAAAATTATGATTACGTTTGATGGTTGGTTGCTACTATTGTCCATTTGAATATTTATTTAGCAATGTATTCAAACAAGATTGTTTTTCAAAGGCTTAAACAAAGATACCCAATATGTTTTCACATTTTTCAACAATTTCACCTCCTTTGTTTCCATCACGTCTACAAGTTTAATGAAGTCCAAGTGCTTTTTAGGACTTGAATAAAGTATCCATGGGCAATTTGCATCAAATCCTAAGAATGGTAGAAAACATTCCTTGAGCAAACAATGTTTTGAATGCTAAATTGCATATGTGAACTATATAATGCACCCCCATAGAAAATGGGGCATAATTTGTATTGATATGTTTCATCACACCACAAATCTTAGAATGTGTCAATTCCACCAGCACCCAAACATGACAACCTTTTTGTTATGACATCAAGGGTTAATCCTCCTCCACTTTGCAACACCTCCATGATAACCACATTAAAATTATTAGCATTAGATCCATCAACAATCCTTTGCAAATTAATGATAATTGGAATCCTCTTCAAATTCTTCATTACATAAACATAGATTGAAATCTAGCTACCATTATCAACACTTATGAGCACTAGAATTATTCACAAACATGGCATTCTTCATTTTATTATACATAAATTTAACCCAGAAATATGAAAAATAGTGGCAAATTGGATCTTTTTTCGTCTCTCTTCAACTTATGATTATCATGGTTCATTTGTTGTACTATACAATGGCAACACCCTAACATAAAAAAATTCAAAAAAATTCTTGTGTTTATAACTTGAACTAATTCACCATGCTCACCTTTCTTCATTCCCAACTTAGGCATGTCCTTTTTCGCCATTTTATTACCTTCATGTGTTGATTAAGGTGTCCCACTTGGGAGGCATTAGTTTTGGCTTCTTATCAATGGTGGAACAAATATGACACTTGACAAAATGTAAAATACCATCATCAATAAAGCACCCCTGTAACCCAAGGCACCTTGGCTACCCATTCATTTCGGAATTTTTTTGTTTTATCATAACACTTCTACCTTTTTTTTTGGAGGGAGATTGACCAAATCCTCATTTGTTTCATTGTTTGAATTATAAGTTAGCATGACATTGCTATCACTCCTTAATTTAGAGGTGCATTCAACATCTAAAGTATTAGAAACCAAGATTATATCAAATTGTGCAACTTGGACAATAAGAATGGAATGAGATGAACCAATTTGTAACAATGGAGAAAGAAGATCGATTGGACTATTGGTCTTTGCATATACATTAACATCAAGTAGACATGGAATAAAAATTAGCCATCAAATATAAAGGTTGATCATTTGCAAGATTGCACTACTATCAAAATACCTCATTGTACTTGATTTTTCAACTGTCCTACCAAGCTTTGGCTTCATATTTAACATAGTAAGTAACAAGACTCCAAATAATCACCAAAACAAGCTACATTGACTATGTGCATATGAAATTTGTGTATAAAGCAAAAGACATCAAAGAAAACACACCTTCTAAGTTCAAAGCTCCACCAAAAAGACATGTTCAAATAAAATTAAAAGCAATTCAATCACCAATCGAAAGTTTACAAATTTGATGCACGTATTTCAACCATACATAATTGTCATTTATTATTTTTTGAAATCATGTGTGTTGTAAGTTATTACAATGCATTAAGGCATAAGAATAACCTAATATAAACTAAATCTCAATATTTCCAAAGTTCATTTCCCTTTTTACTAACATTTGGAGAATCCCCATTTATCGAAGCATCAAGAAGGTGACCAAGAACGTTTTGAAGAAGATTTACAATAATCAATAGTAGTGGAGTAATGGAAAAGTGTGGTGAAATTAATAAAACTTACAACAATAAAAGATGGTGGTGAAAAAAGGATTTTGGCAAAATGGAGTGAAACCTAAGTACTACCTAAGGGGGTGATTAAGAGCCCAATCTAATATATTAATTCACTACGTCAGTCAGTCAATCAGTCAGTCTAACGGGGGTTTTGGGGGTGGGGGAGGGAGAGGCCGGTGAAGTAGCAAGCGACCGGTGTCAGTCTATGACGGGGGTTGGAGCACCACGGTTTCCATGTGCAAACCGTCTCCACAAAGCATTGCAGCCGTCCAAAGGGTGGGAATGATGGTCGGATCGCATCCCTCTCCCACTGAACCACAGGCGGCTCTAAAAACTGTCCACC